>Ga0154317_1142_pt1 | contig 21738 bp, 23 predicted proteins | sample RifGroA2_FD_105611 | JGI IMG/M metagenome (GOLD analysis project Ga0154317, IMG submission 105611) | Candidatus Rokubacteria bacterium GWA2_70_23 | reverse complement strand
ACGGCCTCGGCGAGCCGGTCCACCTGCTCGGGATCCCGGGATATGGGCACGATCAGGAGCGTGTCGATGTCCAGCGCCGCGTACTCCTTGATGCGGGCGACGGCCTCGGGGACGCCGCCGACGATGGAGCCCGCGGGGGGGTCGAAGATGAGCCGCCCGTAATAGGCCTGGATGTAATCGGCCATGGTGCGGGCCGCGCGGTCGCGGTTGGAGTCGAAGTGCCCGTACATCCCGGCGGCGATGGGGAAGGTCTTGACGTCGCGGCCGGCCTCGGCGGCCAGCTTGCGGACCAGGGGCACGGCCTCGCGCCCGTAGGCGGGGCCGCGGCCGCCGACGAGGAAGCCGTCGCCGAGGCGCACGGCCCGCCGCACGGCGGCCTCGGCGAACCCGCCGAGCCACACCGGGGGCACCGGGGTGCCGGGCAGCGCCACCGGGCCGACCTCGATCTGGAACACCGAGCCCCGGTGCGCGATGGGCTGGCCGGCAGCGGCCTGCCGCACGATGGCGATAGTCTCCTCGAACCGCCGGCCGCGGGTCTTCAACGACACCCCCGCCGCCTGGAAGTCCGGCTCCCGCGCGCCCAGCGCCATGCCGAGGATGAACCGGCCCTCGCTCAGCCGCTGCAGCGTGGCGACCTCCTTGGCCAGCAGCACGGGATTCCACAGGTTGGCGAGGAGAATCGAGGTGCCGAGCGTGACGCGCTCGGTGACGGCGGCCGCCAAGGCGAGCGCCGGCAGCGGCGCCAGGCTCTCGTAGACGAGCCGATCGAGCGACCAGATGGAGTCGAGCCCATGACGCTCGACGCGCTCGGCGAAGCCGAGCACGTCCCGTCGCGTCACGCCTGCAGTCTGCACGGGCAGCGCCATCCCGATCTTCATCGCATTCCCTCCCTGTGGCTCAGCGTCCGTTGCCCGGTCCGGGCTCCAGCTCGCGCGTGGTCGCCAGGGGCCCGGTCCCCGTCCAGTAGGGCGCGCCGGCCACCAGCAGCGTCTCGGCCGGGAAGCGCGTGATGAGCTCGTGGCCCGTCTCGGTGACGACGACCTCCTCCTCGATGCGGGCCGCCGACCAGCCGTCGGTGGAGGGCCAGTACGTCTCGAGGGCGATCACCATGCCGGCCTCGATGGTCACCGGGTGGTCGAGGGAGACCAGGCGGCTGATCACGGGCTGCTCCCACCCATTGAGCCCCACGCCGTGGCCGTACTGGAGCCCGAAACAGGACTCCTCGGTGGGGAAGCCGAACTCCTGGGCGCGCGGCCAGATGCTGGCGATGTCGGCGGTGGTGATGCCCGGCTTGATCATACGCGCTCTTCCCAGTCCACGCTCATGCTGCCGTAGCTGTGGATCCCCATCACTCGCCTCCGTCCTGTTCCGTCCGTTTCCGGGTGCCACGCGCGCCGCTCATGCCCGCGACCACGTCGAAGATCGCCGCGCAGTCCTCCGCGGCGAGCCCGAGGCCGCGCGCCGCCGACAGCACCTCGTTCGCCACGGCGGTGGTCGGCAGCGGCACGGCCAGCTCGCGGGCGAGCTCGAGGGCGAGCCCCAGGTCCTTCTGCATCATGGAGACCGTGAACCAGGGCTCGCGCGGCATGTCGAGCACGAAGGGGCCGCGGTACCGGAGCATGGGCGACGCCATCACGCTCCGGAGGATCGCCTCCACGGCGGCGCCCCTGGCGATGCCCGCCTTCTCCGCGAGGAGCACGGACTCGGCGAAGCCGAGCATCTGCACCGGGCCGGCGAGATTGATGGCGATCTTCATGGTGATGGCCGCCCCGAGCGGGCCGACGCTCGTGATCGTCGGCCCGAGCGCCTGCAGGTACGGGCGCACGCGCTCGAGGGCCGCCGGCTCGCCGCCGACGTAGATCGAGAGCTGCCCCTGCTCGACGGTGCCCGGGCCGCCGGACACCGGCGCATCCAGCAGCGCGGCGCCTTGCGCCTCGGCGAGCGCGCCGAGCTCGCGCGTGGCGCGCGGGCTCACCGTGCTCATCTCGACCCACACGGCGCCGCGGCGGAGGCCGGCCAGGATCCCGTCGGGGCCGAGGCCGACGGCTCTCAGGGCCGCCGTGTCCGTCACGATGCTGAACACGACCTCCGCGCCCTCGGCGGCGGCGCGCGGCGAGCCTGCGCGCGTCATGCCGAGCGCGACCAGCGGATCCGCCTTCTCCGGCGTGCGGTTGTACCCCTGGACGGCATGGCCGGCGGCGAGCAGGCGTCTGGCCATGCGGCTGCCCATGATGCCCAGGCCGACGAAGCCGAGGGGGCTCATGGCCGCGCTACGCCGCCTCGATCAGGCCGACGACGGCGCCCACGTCGACGCGCTCGGAGGGCCGGTGCCGGAGCTCCGTGATGAGGCCGCCGACCTCGGCCTCGATGACGACGGTGGCCTTCTCCGTCTCCACCTCGAGCAGCCCGCTGCCGGGCGCGACGCGGTCGCCGACCCCGACGAGCCAGCTCTTGATCTCGCAGTCGATGGTTTCCATCCCGAGCTTCGGGATCCGGATCTCGTGCACGGTCATGCCCGGACTCCGGCGCGGCAGGCGCGGCACGCGTCGAGGAGCCGCTCGCGGGAGGGCAGCACGTAGCTCTCGAGGGGCCCGCTGAACGGCACGGGCACGTCGGCGCGGGTGATCCGCCGCACCGGCGCCCGCAGCGCCTCCCAGGCCTGGTCGGCGAACAGCGCGGCGAGCTCGGCGGCGAAGCCGCAGGTGCGGTTGGAGTCGTCGAAGAGGACGACGCGCCCGGTCTTCCGCGCCGAGCCGAGCAGGGTGCCGGTGTCCAGCGGCAGGAGGCTCCGGGGATCGATGACCTCGGCGGAGATGCCCTCCGCCGCGAGGGTCTCGGCGGCGGCGAGCGCCTCCGGCACGAGGGGGCCCACCGCGACGATGGTGAGGTCGGTGCCCTCGCGGGCCACGCGCGCCCGGCCGAGGGGGGTGATGTAGTCGCCGTCCGGCACGGGCCCCTTGGTCGCGAGGAGCGCGGCGGGCGAGAAGACCATGACGGGATCGTCCTCGCGGATCGCCGCCTTGAAGAGGCCCTTGGCGTCCTCGACCGTCGTCGGCATCACGGTCTTCATGCCCATGTGGAGCATGAGCGGGTAGAGGTGGTCGGAGTGCTGGCCCGCGAGCGCGCGTCGCGCTCCCGAGGCCGTGATCACGTAGGTCACGGGGATCGTTCCCTGGCCGCCCATCATGTAGCGGAGTTTCTGGGCCTGGTCGACGAGCTGGTCGAAGGCCACGAACAGCAGCGCGTTGATCTGGTACTCCACCACCGGCCGCATCCCCGCCAGCGCCGCGCCAGTCGCAAGCCCGGTGAACGCGGCCTCCGAGATCGGGGTGTCGTAGATCCGCGCGGGCCCGAACTCGCTGATGATGCCCTTCGTCAGACCGCGGAGGCTGTGGCGCACGTCCTCCCCGATGACGATGATCGAGGGGTCGCGCCGCATCTCCTCGAAGAGGCCCTCTCGCATCGCCTCGAGGTACCGCATCTCGCGCATGGTCGTGGCCTCCCGCTGTCTCACCAGCCGCGGGCGGGCAGGCCCGGGTAGGTCGTCGCGTACATGCCGTCGAGAGCCTCCTCCGGGGCGGGCAGGGGGCTCTGGCGCGCGAAGGCGACGGCCTCCTCGAGCACCGCCTCCACCTCCGCATCGACCCGCGCCGGGTCGCAGATCCCCCGCTCGCGCAACCAGGCAGGGTAGGTCACCAGCGGGTCCCGCTGCCGCCACTCCTCGATCTCCTCGTCCGACCGGTACTTGATGCCGAGCGCCTTCTCCGCGGTGAAGTGACCGACGAAGCGGTAGGTCAGGCACTCGAGGAAGCTCGGGCCGCCCCCGGCGCGGGCCCGCGCCACGACGCGGGAGGCCCCCTCGTGGACGGCCAGCACGTCCATGCCGTCCACGCTGTCGCCGGGCATGCCGAACGCCGGGGCCCGGTCGGCCAGGCGCTGGAGCGGGGACATCTCCCGGATCGAGGCGCTGATCGCGTAGCCGTTGTTCTCGCAGACGAAGACCACCGGCAGCTTCCAGATGGCGGCGAGGTTGAGGGCCTCGAGCAGGACGCCCTGGTTGGTGGCGCCGTCGCCGAAGAAGGAGACGGCCACGCCGTCACGCCCCTTGAGCTTGGCGGCCATGGCGGCGCCGCAGGCGATCGGCGCTCCCGCTCCCACGATGCCGTTCGCGCCGAAGATCCCGAGCTCGAGGTCAGCGATGTGCATCGAGCCGCCGCGCCCTCGGTTGTAGCCCGTGCTCTTCCCCATGAGCTCGGCCATCATCCGCCGCGGGTCGCCGCCCTTCGCGAGGATGTGGCCGTGGCCGCGGTGGGTCGAGGTGATGACGTCGTCGGGGCGCAGCGCGTGGCAGACGCCGGTGGCCACCGCCTCCTCGCCGACGTACTCGTGGGCCGCCCCGGGGATGTCGTTGCGGTTCACCAGCTCCACGACGCGCTGCTCGAACCGCCGGATCGTCCGCATCGTGCGGTAGAAGCCGACGAACTGGTCCTGGGTCAGCTCCCCCATCGGGTCCCTCCCGTTTCTCCGCTCATCGTTCCCAGCGACAGCGTGCAGCCACGCCCCGGAATGCGAGCGCGGCTCTTTTGCGGCGTCAGCGTCGGCGGGCGCCGGGGCGTGTTCAACATATTGAACCTCTGGTGCAGAAACACCCTAGGGCACCTGTGACGCCCCGTGCAATGGGCCAAAGGTATCATTAATATCGGGCGGGCGCACCGGGAGCAAGCCGGCCCCGGCGCATGGAGTGCACGGCGATCGCCATGGGCTGCGCCAGCGCGGCGGTCTCCTCGTCCAGCCCGAACGGCTCGACGCGCAAGCAGGTGCGCGCCGGGACTGCGCAGAGAGGGCGGGCGCGCCCCCATGGCTCGCGGCGAGTCAGCCGCGCCGGGACCCCGACCTCGCCGATGCCCGCCGGCCGGCGGGGCCGCGCGTGGTCACTCTCCGCCTCGCCGGGCCCCAGTCGCTAGGGCTCGGGGCCGAGCCGTTGGGCTGGGGATGAGCCCTGAGATCCCGACTGATGCGCTGGGCAGCCTTCAGCATCTTCGGAGCCCAGCGATGCCGGTTCAGCAGCCCCTGCGATCCGGGCACGGAAATGCAGATCCCGGCGACGATCCGGCCACGCACGATCACGGGAACGGCAATCGCGTAGAGCCCGTCGATGTTCTCGCCGTCGCTGGTGGAGAACCCCCGTTTCCGGACCTCCTCCAGCTCGCGCCTCAGCCGGGTCGGGTCCCTGATGGTGTGTGGCGTCAGCGCCGGGAGCCCTTCCACCCGCACGACGGCCTCCAGGAGGGATGGCGGGGAGAACGCGAGGATCAGCTTCCCGATGGCCGTGGCATGAAGCGGGCGCGGCGCGCCGAGCTCGACGTTGACGCGAACGGATTCGGTCCCATCGACCCGGTCGATGTAGATGGCCTTGAGCCCGTTCTGCACGCCGAGATAGACGTTCTCATGGGTCTCGCGAGCGAGCGATTCGAGATGCGGCCGGGCCACCGGGGGCAGCTGCAGGTTCGAGACGATGCGGAACGCGAGCTTGACGAGCTCCGGCCCGATCACGATGCCGGCGCGGTCGTGAGCCCGTTCCACGATCCCCAGCTCCAGAAAGTGCCGGAGGATCAACGACAGGGTGCTCTTCGGGATGTCCAGCCGCTGCGCCAGTGCGGCTGCCGTGATCCCCTGGGGCTGGTCGACGAGCGCGGCCAGCAGAGAAGCGGTTCGCATGTAGCCACGCCCCGGGACGCGAGCACGGCTCTTCACGGCCTCCGGACCTCCGCGCGTCTCTGGATGTTCAACATGTTGAACGTCGAGTTCATGAAGCACTATGGGCGAGGGTGCCGCCGCCGGCCATGCTCCCGATGCATCATTTTCGTCCCGTCAACGCATTAGTTCCGCAGCGACAGGGTGCACCTTGGCGAAGAGCGCGGGGAAGGAGCCGCGCCAGAAATCCCTTGACGCCGAGCGGCGGCGCCGCGGACAATCGCGGCGAGTTTGTCGAGCCCGAGTCGGGAACCTACTTCGAGTCCCACGTCAACCAGGGAGGGCGAGATGAAATACAACGTCAAGACAGCAAGATCTCGATGGGGAACGGCGGCGAAGGATTATGAGATGGGGATCGACTTCCACCGCCTGAGGCAAGAGCGCTTTCAGCGGGCCCAGGCGGCCGTGAAGGCGGCGGGATTAGGGGCCATCCTCTGCTTCGACATGGACAACATCCGGTACATCACGAGCACGACGATCGGAGAGGCGTTCCGGGATTTCTTGGACCACTACTGCATCTGTCCCAGGGAAGGCAAGCCCTTCCTGTTCGACCCTGCCGTGCCCGCGAAGAGGATTTCCTCTCCCTGGATGGAAGAAAGAATGGAGGCCCCGATCACCACATTGAAGGGAGCGCTGCCACCCAAGACAAACCTTCCGCAGGAATTCGCCCGACAGATCAAGAGAGTGCTGACGGACTACGGGGTGGAAAAGGAACCGCTGGGGCTCGATATCTGCGAAATTCCCATGCTCCGGGCCCTCGAGAAGGAGGGAATCACGGTCGTCGATGGAACGCAGGCGATGCTGGACGCCCGGCAGATCAAGACGGCCGACGAGATCGAGCTCCTCAAGCAAGCCTGCTCCCTGGGCGACGCGGTGCACGACCGCTGTGTCCGGGCCATCCGTCCCGGGGTCAAGGAGAGCGATCTCGTCGCCATCGCGAACTTCGAGTTCTTCAGGCTGGGAGCGGACCGCGTGCCGCTCATTCAGGCGGTCACGGGACCCCGGGGACAGCCCCATCCTCACAACCCCTCGGATCGGCTGATCCAGCCGGGAGACATGGTGTTCTACGATCCCGTGGTCCAGTTCGTAGGGTACAAGACCTGCTACTACCGAACGTTCATCTGCGGGAAGCCGAACAAATACCAGGAAGAAGCCTACGAAACCGCTTCCGTCTGGCTGAGCAAGGCCCTGGACGTGTTCAAGCCAGGGGTTACGACGGCCGACGTAGCGAGCGCGTGGCCAAAGGCAGAAGTGTTCGGCTACAACAATGAAGCGGAGGCGTTTCTGCTGCAATACAGTCACGGGATCGGGCTGGGGTCATGGGAGCGCCCGATCATTTCGCGCCGCTTCTCCTTCGACCATCCCCAGAAGATCGAGGAGGGGATGGTTCTTGCCGTAGAGACGTGGTGTGGCGCCGCCGATGGTTCCGGCGCCGCCAGGATCGAGGAAATGATTGTGGTGACCAAGGACGGCTGCGAGCTCATCACCAATTACCCGAGTGATCACCTCATCTCGTGCGGCATTCCGGGCTGCGAGGTGTTTGTGGGGTAGGGTGTGCTCCGCCGGGCCGCATCTGATAACGACTACGGCGTCAAAAGTGGGTTGGCGAGACGGCGAGACAGCCCCCCCGGCCCGTGACCCGGCCGGGCGTCAGCACCGGGGCGCCCGGCTTCTTGCGGCGGCGAGGATCCGGCGATCCATCTGCTCGGGGCGGATGATGCCGCGGTCGGCGATGGGGAGCGACGCGCTCACGACGTCGCAGTCGGTTGCGTCGGCGACACGACGCATCGAGCTGGGCGAATGCCTGCGGCAGCCGGCCGCGCAGACGCGCGTCGTCTCGCGGCCCACGAACGGTCCGTGCTCAAGAGTGACGCCGTGCCGCCGGAGCGTCTTCTGCGCGTGCATGACCCCGCCGCAGACCGGGCAGGGCCGCGTCGCCGACTCGCAGCTTGATGATGCTGTCCTGTCAGCGACGGCCTAGACGCCCAGATAGAACTTCTTCACGAGCTCGTTCTCCACCAGCTCCCGCGTCGTCCGCCCCTCGAACTCGATCTTGCCGTGGACGATGATGTACCCGCGGTCGGCGATCTTGGTGGCCTGGTTGAAGTTCTGCTCGGCCATGAGCACCGTCAGGTTGTGCCGCTCCTTCAGCTCCTTGATCGTGGCGATCACCCGGCTGACGAGGATGGGCGCCAGCCCCACCGAAGGCTCGTCCACCAGCAGGATCTTCGGCTCCGACATCAGGGCGCGGGCCACGGCCAGCATCTGCTGCTCGCCGCCGCTCATGCTCCCCGCGAGCTGCCGTTTCCGCTGCTGGAGGATCGGGAATGTCTCGAAGCAGGCGCTCAGGTTGCGGTCGATCTCCCGGCGCGCCTCGGGGCGGTAGGCGCCGAGGAGCAGGTTCTCCTCCACCGTGAGCTTCGGGAAGAGACGGCGCCCCTCGGGGACGAGCGTGACGCCGAGGTTCACGATGTCCTCCGTGGATCGGCCCACCAGGTCGATCCGTCGCCCGTCCACTTCCAGGAAGATCTGGCCGCTGGAGGGCTGGATCAGACCCATGATGCACTTGATGAGCGTGCTCTTGCCGTTGCCGTTGGTGCCGAGAAGGACCACCGTCTCCCCCTGGTTGGCCTCGACCGAGACGCCGTGGAGCACGCGCACCGCGCCGTAGCCGGCATGGATGTCCGAGACGACGAGCCTATTCACCAAGGTACGCCTTCTCCACTCGCTTGTTGCTCACGACCTCCTCGGGCGTGCCCTCGGCGATCTTCTCGCCGGCGTCGAGGACGGCGATCCGCTGTGAGAAGCGCATCACCGCCCGCATGATGTGCTCGATCATGATGATCGTGATGCCGCGCTCGTTCAGCGCGAAGAGGATGGGCAGGATGGCGTCCACCTCGGCGGGGGAGAGCCCCGCCATGGCCTCGTCCGAGATCAAGAGCCGGGGCTTCGCGGCCATGGCCCGGGCCAGCTCGAGCTTCCGCATGTCGATCCCGGTGAGATCAGCGGGCCGGGCCTGCGCCTTGGCGTCGAGCCCCATGAGCCGCAGGATCTCCATGGCCTCGGAGGCCACGGCCGATCTCGGCACCTGCCCGTGGGCCGCGTACTCGAGCGGGATGCAGAGGTTCTCGAGAACGGTCATGCTGGTGAAGGGCCGCGGGATCTGGAAGCTCCGGCAGATGCCCAGCCGGGTCCGCTGATGCGCGGGAAGCCTCGTGATGTCCTTCCCCCGGAAGACCAGCGTCCCCCCGTCGGTCCCGAGCGCTCCCGAGATGCAGTTGATGAGCGTGGTCTTGCCCGAGCCGTTGGGGCCGATGAGCCCGAAGCGCTCCCCCTCCCGCACCTCCAGGCTCACGTCGGAGAGCGCCTGGAAGCCGCCGAAGCGCTTCGTCACGCCCCGAACCTCCAGCAGGGCCGCCATCAGCGGCTCCTTCGATGGAACAGCCGCTGGACGAGGCCGACGATCCCCTGCGGCGCCAGCATGACGAAGGCCACGAGGACGATCCCCACGATGAGGAGGTTCAGCTCGGAGGAGATGGTGACGGTGGCCACCTGCTGGGCGGTGCCCAGCAGGACGGCCCCGATGACGGGGCCGACCCACGTCGTCGTCCCGCCGATCATCGGCATCGCCAGGCTGTTGACCGCGTAGTCGAGGCTGAACACCGACCCCGGCTCGACGAGGGTCACGTAGTAGGGGAACGGCGTCCCCGCCACCCCCATCAGACAGCCGCTCAGCGTGGTGGCGAAGAGCTTGAGCCTCAGCGTCGGGACGCCCATGCACTCGGCCGCCTCCTCGTTGTCGCGGATGGCGGCCAGACCCCGGCCCACCCGGGAGTTCTGGACCCACCAGGCCAGCGCCACCGACGCCGCGGCGAGGAGCACCATCACCACGAAGAGGTACTCGGCGTGGCTGGCGAAGAGCGCCGGGGCCTTCGGCCTGATGATGCTGAGGCCCTTGCCTCCCCCGACGTACTCCCAGTTCGAGACCACGGTCTGGAGCACCACGGACAGCGCCAGGGTGGCGATGGAGAAGAAGACCCCGCGGAGGCGGAGCGTGAGATACCCGATGCCGAGCCCCAGCAGGCCTGCGGTGAGCGCGCCGGCCACGATCTGCACGGGCAAGGTCGCCTTGAAGGCGAGGATGAGCACCAGGGCGGTGTAGGCGCCCGTGGCGAAGAACGCCGCCGTGCCGAAGTTGACGTAGCCGGTGTAGCCCCCGAGCACATTCCACGCGGTGGCGAGCACGATGTACTGGAGGACGAAATAGCCGGCGAAGTAGATGTAGCGGTTCCCGCCCAGGCGGGTGAACAGGAACGCCGCCACGACCACGCCCAGGACGACCCATAGCGGAACGGTCTTCTTCACTCCCTATCTCCCGAAGAGGCCGGCGGGCCGGACCGCCAGGACGACGAGGAGGATCCCGAAGGACACGGCGGGGGCCCAGCTCGGCCCCGAGAAGGTGGCGGTGAGGCTCTCCACCACGCCGAGGATCACGGAGGCCGCCAGCGTCCCGCTGATGCTCCCCATGCCGCCGAGCACGACGATGGCAAAGACCCGCCCGATGTACTCCCGGCCGATGGAGGGCTCCACCGGCCCGATCAGGATCAGGAGCGCGCCGGCCAGGCTCGCGGTGGCGATGGACAGCGCGAAGGCGATCCGCTTGATCTTCACCGGATCGACGCCCATGAGGCGCAGGGCCTGGCTGTCCTGGGACACCGCCTTGATGGCCCGGCCGTAGAAGGTCTTCGAGAGGAACAGGTGGAGGGCCACCGTGACCATGAGCCCCACGAGGCAGGGCAAGAGCAGGCGGAAGGCGATCCCGACCACGCCGATGTGGAACGACTGGCCCACGTAGCGGGCCTCGATCATGCGGTAGTCCACCCCGTAGGCGAGGAGCAGCGCCACCTCGACGATGAAGAGCACGCCGAAGAAGAAGACCAGCCCGCGCAGCGATTCCTCCCCCTTCCGCTCGAAGCCCAGGTAGTAGAGGCGGTACACCACCACGCCGAGGGCGTAGAAGACCGGGGTGAAGAGCAGCCCCGTGAGCAGCGGGTCGAAGCCGAAGAAGCGGTTCATCGCGTAGGCCGTGTACGAGCCCAGGATGACGAAGGCCGGGTGCGCGATGTTGACGATATCCAAGAGGCCGAAAGAGACGGAGATCCCCAGGCTGACCGCGGCGTAGAAGCCGCCGATCAGGATCCCGGCCACGATGGCGTTCAGGAGCAGGTCGAGAGAGAACATGGGGCGGTCGCCACGCTCCGGGGCCGCGCGCGAGCGCGCGGCCCCGGAGACGGAAGGCGATCCCTTTCTACTTCTGGGCCTTGGAGTACGGGTAGATCAAGGTGCCGGACTTCCAGTCCTCGGGGTACAGCACCACGCGCGTTCCGGCCTTCTTGAACTGCGCGACATCGCTCCCCTGGACGTTCTGGAACTGCACCATGAGCACTCGCGACTTGGCCCACTCGCCGTTCGGCGCGAACTTCACCTTGCCGACGATGGTGTTGAACTCGTTCGCCTGGATGTACTCGGCCACCTTCTTCTGGTCCAGGCTCTTGGTGGCCTCCACGGCCTGGCCCAGGATCTGGACATAGGCGTACGAGAACGGCGGGATGTAATGGCCCAGCGGGTCGACACCGGCCTTCTCGGCCTGGGCCTGGTACCGGGCCAGGAACTCATTGATGCCCGGGAAATTCACCGTGGGCTCCGGCACGTAGAACTCGTAGTTCACCACGCCGTTCAGCTTCGAGCCGAGCTTCGTCTGCAGGGCGGCGAATTGCAGACCGACCATCCCGCCCCCGAACATCTTGACCGGCAGCCCCACTTCCTGCGCCGCCTGGATGATGCCCGCAGTGTCCGGCGGGTACGAGGCCACGTAGACGAGGTCGGGGTTGGTGGCCTTGATGGCGCGAATAATGGGCGTGTAGTCCACCGTGGACGGAGGGTACTTGCCGTCGTAGACCACCTTGAAGCCGAAGTTCTTGGCATGCTCCCTCGCGCCGACGAGGGCGTTGTGCGGATACTCCGCGTCGGCACCCACCAGCGCGATGGTCTGGGGCTTGGGCTGCTGCTTGGCCGCGACCTCGAAGAACCCCTGGGACCAGCCGAGGGCGGGGTTCGGCCCTGAAGGCATGATCTGGAAGTAGTTCTTGTACTTGAGCTTCTCGTTGTTCGCCATCCCGAAGAGGCCCATGAGCACGAGATTGCGCTCCATGGCGATGGGGAACAGGGGGGCGATCACGTTGGTCCCGTAGCCCGACACGATGAAGTTCACCTTGTCCACATCAAGGAGCTTCGTGTAGATGCCGGGGACGGCCGCCGGCTTCGTCTGGTCGTCGTAGTACACCAGCTCCACGGGCCGGCCCAGGAGCCCCCCCTTCTTGTTCACGTCCTCGGCCCACATCTGCATGGCCATGAGGGCCGCCTTCCCGTTGCCTGCCAGCGCTCCCGTGAGCGCCATGCCGAAGCCGATCTTGATCGGCTCGGCGGCCTGCGCCGCCGGCGCCCAGGCCGTCCCGAGCGCCATCACCCCGATCAGCACCCCCACGATCCAGCGTCTCCGCGTTCCCGTCTGTCCATGCCAAGCCATCGGTTTTCCTCCCCTTTTGAGTCGGCGCCCTCAGGCGCCGCGCGCCCTCCGTTGCCCACACCCGGCCGTCATGGCCTGGGCGATTCCGCCGTCCGGTACCCCGTCCCCGGAGACGGCGAAGCGTATACAACAGATTTGCCCCCGCGCGCAAGGGCCGCGCCTCACCCCGTCACCCCGCCTGTCGGATGAAGGCGGGCAGCTCCTCCTCGCCGAGTCCCTGGTACATGAGGTACCGGTCCCGGTCGGGGCATTCCCCGAAGATCTCCTCCACGACGTAGACGTTGGTGGCCCCGTGGCCGATGGCGATCTCCCCGTCCTGCCGGGCGCGCTCGACCTCGGGCAGCCGGGCCACGGCCTTGGCGATGAGCCGCTTGGACTCGGGAGGCGTCAGGACGAAGAGGGCCCGCATCTGTCCTGGCTCTCCGCGCACCCCCGCGCTAGGCATCGCGGGGCTCCGCCACGACCCGGCCTCCGGCCGCGGGCGCGCGCACGAGCCGGAGGAACAGGTCGAGGACGGTCTCGGCGAAGCGGGGAGCGTTGATGTGCGCGGGCACCTCGACCACCGGGATGTCGCGGCGGAGGTCGCGCCTGAGCGCCGCGAGGAAGGCGGCGTCGGCCTCCGGATCGTGGAAGACGCCGCCCGGCGTGTTCGGGATGGAGAGCCCCCCGAGCGGCACGGCCACGGCGACGGGGCCTCGCGAGGCGCCGAGCTTGGCGGCCATGATCCGTCCCACCGCCGCCATCTCCTCGCGGCTTGCCCGGATCAGCGTGAAGACGGGGTTGTGGTGGTACTGGGGCCGCGCGCGCCACTGGGGCGGGACGGACTCCCGGGGTCCGGCCACGAAGAAGTCCGCGCAGCCCGGGACGACGACCTGGGGGACGCCGTGGCGCGCCGCCGCATCGAGCCGATCCGGGCCCGCGGCGTAGATCCCGCCCACCAGCTCGTCGGTGAGCTCGTTGGTGGTGAAGTCGATGACGCCGACGAGCCTGCCCTGGGCGATCATCTCCTCCATGCACGGCCCCCCGACGCCGTTGGAGTGGAAGATCAGCGGCGTCAGGCCCGCTGCCTTCAGCCCCGCGGCGATCCGCATCACCGCCGGGGTGGTGTTCCCCAGCATGGTGATCCCGACCAGGCGCTCGCGCCCCGGCTCCGCGGGTCGCGCGGCGCGCGCCCGCGCCATCCCGCTGATGGCTCCGGCGGCATTGTCGAAGATCGCGCGGCTCACCGAGTTGAGTCCCAGGATGTCCACCACGGAGTGCATGAGCATCACGTCCCTGAGCCCGACGAAGGGGCCAAAGGTCCGCCGCCCGGCCGCCACCGGGGTCACGATGAGCTTCGGCACACCCAGCGGCAGGGCCTGCATGGCCTGGGCGGCCATGACGGCGCCCTCGGCTCCGCCCAGCGCGACGACCCCGCCGCAGCGTCCGTCCGCATGGAGATCGACCAGGATGCGGGAGAGGCCCCGAGCCATGATCTCCACGGCCGCGCCGCGCGTGCCGATGCTCCGCACCGCCCCGAGCGTGCTGCCCGCGGCCTCCGCGACGCTCTCGTGCGAGATATCGGGGGTGATGCCCAGGGGCTCGCCGAGCACGCCGCAGTCTACCACCAGGACCTCGAGGCCTCCCTGGCGGATCCGCTCCGCCAGGTACGCGGTCTCGGGCCCCTTGGTGTCCAGCGTGCTCACGGCGACCACCGCAGGCTCAGGGCGCTTCGAATGGATGGCGAGCATGGGTCCCCGGGATACCCGACTCTAGCACGAACCGTTCCATGTCTCTTCCTGGCCGAACACGCGGACATCCGGCCCGGTTCCCGTTACGCGGTCATTCGATCCTTTTCACTTCTGAAATCTCGCGTGATGGCCGGAGCCGATGGCAACCAGGCCGGGGCTCACGCAAAGGCCGCGGATTCCCGTCAGAGTCGCGCGTTGCCGGTCCCGGCCAAGGCGTGGCATGTCGATTGCTCCCCTGGGGGTGGCGGCGAGTGACGCCGCCAGCTTCTGCGTCGACGGCGGCGGAGGTCAACAACATACCGCGGGAGGGAAGGGCATGACACCAGTCAGCAAGGCGGCACTGGACGATCCGAGTCTCAAGTTCGAGTGGCCCGTCCTCGAGGAATATGAAGGCCGGGTCCCGTTCGGCACCCAGTCGGTGGACTGGGAAGAGCGGATCAACATGGACCGGATGCGGCGCTACCGCATGGGTCGCGTCAAGCAGCAGATGGAGCGGATGAAGCTCGGCGCCATTCTCTCCATCAATGAGTGGAACATGCGCTACATGACGTCCACCTGGAACGCCTACTGGACGACGCCGGCTTCAGGGCTTCGCTACTCGATGTTCCCGGTGACCAAGGACAGCCCGATCCTGTACGAGCAGGGCGAGATCGGCTACCACGCGCGGCAGATGGCCCCGTGGCTCCACAAGGTCAAGGTGGCCATGACCGGCGCGGGCTGGATCGGGCGCGTGATGGGGCCGGCCGGCCACGAGCAGCAGCTCAAGAAGTTCTGCCAGCAGATCGTGGACGACCTCAAGCAGGCCGGCGTCGAGAAGGAGACGCTGGCCATGGACGTCTGGGACCCGGGCATCGTCGCCGAGTTCCAGCGGCTGGGCATCAAGGTGAGCGCGGACGGGGCCGCCGCGATGCTCGAGGCGCGCCGGATCAAGAACCGGGACGAGATCGAGTGCCTCCGCACCGCCGCCACCATCTCGGATGCCATGTTCGGCGCCGTCGCTCGGGCGATCCGTCCGGGCGTCAAGGAGAGCGAGCTCTGCGGGATCGCCCACAAGACCGCCTATGATCTCGGCGCCCGCATCTATTCCGGCGTGTTTGTGACGTCCGGACCATTCGCCTGGCCGAACCCGCGCGACGAGAGCGACCGCATCATCCGGCCCGGCGATATCCTCTACATGGACACCTACAACACCGCGTACATGGGCTACAAGACCTGCGTGTACCGGACCTACAGCTGCGGGAAGGCCTCCCAGGAGGCCAAGGACGACTACAAGCTCGCGCTGGACTGGCTGTACGACGCGATCAACATCATCCGGGCCGGCGTGACGACCCGGGAGATCGCCGAGAAGTGGCCGTCGGGACCGGAAGTGTGGAAGGACATCCACGTGATCAGCGAGGATCAGACGGCGGGCAGCAACTGGGCCCACGGCATCGGGCTCACCCTGTACGAGCCGCCGATCATCTGGCGCGCGGTGTCGCTCAACCCGCCCGACATCCCGCTGGAAGAGAACATGACGTTCGCCATCGAGACCCAGCACGGCCGGCCGGGCAAGCACGGCGTGCGCATCGAGGAGATGGTCCGGGTCACCAAGAGCGGCGTGGAAGTGATGACGAAGTTCCCCGTCGACGAGATTCTCGAGGTTCCGCTGGTCTGAGGCCCCGCACTGGCCCCGGCCTCGGCGGCGAACAGGTCGCCGGGGCCAGCGGCTAGTTCTTGACCGCCCTGGCCACCTGCAGATGGTGCTTGCGAAGCTTGCGCCAGAGCGTCGGGATGCTGATCCCGAGCTTCGCCGCGGCCGCCCGCATGGTGCGGCACTGATCGAGGGCCTGGCGCAGGACGCGGGCCTCGAACAGGTCCGTCATGTCACTGAGCCCGGACAGAAGGCTCGTGTCCACGGGCAACTCCCGGCGCGCCGCCTCGAAGGCGCAGAGGCTGAGATGCGCCACCTGAATCTCTTCGCCGTCGGAGAGGATCGCCAGGCGCTCCAGGATGTTCTCGAGCTCCCGGACATTGCCCGGGTAGTGATAGTCCCTGAGGACCTGGAGGACCTCGGGCACCACCCGCTTGCGCACTCCGTGTTTCCGGCTCAGCGATTCGAGGAACGTGGTGACCATCACCGGGATGTCCTCCGGGCGCTCGCGCAGGGCGGGGATCCGGAGGGGCACCACGTTGAGGCGGAAGTAGAGATCCTCCCGGAACCGCCCCTCGGCGACCATCGCCTTGAGGTCGCGGTTGGTCGCCGCGATCAGCCGCGCGTTGATGGCGATCGAATGGCGTCCGCCGAGGCGCTGGACCCGCTTCTCGTCGATCACGTTCAACAGCTTGACCTGCAGGTTCAGGCTCAGCTCTCCGATCTCGTCCAGGAAGATCGTCCCGTTCTGGGCCAGCTCGAACTGGCCCGCTTTCCCGCTCGTCAGCGCGCCCGTGAAGGCGCCCCGCTCGTACCCGAACAGCTCCGACTCCACGAGGGGCTCGGGAATCGCGCCGCAGTTGAGGTGGACGAACGGCCCTCCGCGCTGGGGACTGGCGTCGTGGATGAGCCTGGCGAAGCGCCCCTTGCCCACCCCCGACTCCCCGAGGATCAGCACGGGGGAGTCGTACTTGGCGACCTTGAGGGCCGCCCAGAGGCAGCGCTTCATCCTGTCGCTGTGGATCACCAGGTTGAAGGTGGGCAGGTCGGCGTACTCGGGGCTGAGGAAGATGGACTCGTTGGGCTCGCCGGCCACGGCCTGCTGCCCCAGGCGCTCGCGCAGCTTGTTCAGCTGGGTGATGTCGCGGACATTGACGATGACCAGGACCAGCTGGCCGTCCTCGTCGAAGACCGGCGTTCCCGTCACCAGGGCCGTGCTCCCCGTCGGGTAGGTGTGCATCATCGTGATGGGGATGCGCCGCTTGATGACCTCCAGGCTCACCGAGTGCTTGAGCACGCCCTTCTTGACCACGTCCACCATGTTCTGGTTGACGATGTCCTCCTCGCGGAGCCCGGCGATGCGCACATAGGCCTTGTTGACCTTGAGCACCGTGCCGTGGGCGTCGACCACCACGAAGCCGTCGAAGGAGGCGTTGAGCAGGGCGTCGAAGTGCTCGCAGGGGTTGATCCCGGTGCTGGTGACGGGCAGTCGGGGGCTTTGCTCGGCCCCCTGGTGACGGATCTCGCGTATCGCCTCGCGTGTCATCCTGTTCCCTCCGCCGGCTCACCCCCCGGCTGTGGGGCCGTGGGCCCGTGAGTTAGCGTTTCACTCCTAACACGGTCCATTTCACGATTGCAATGGCGGATTGATGGAGAAGATGTCGTGGCGCCCCCATTTTCACGGCGTCGGGCGGGCCGCCGAAATCCCATCCTGGTGCGCGAGAGGGGTCCCGGGGTAGGCTCGGGCGTCGGCTGGAGGGCGGGCACCCTTCTTGCGGGGTCCCGTGCAACCGCATCGTCCTTGCCGAGGAGGCGCACCCGATGATCTACGCCAAGGCGCGGTACCGACCGCTGGGCGATCTGTACCTGACCGTGGAGTTCGGCGATGAGCTGAGCCTGCCGCTCAACTTCCGGGTGATCGCCCTCGACAGCGCCGTGAAGGCCCGCCGGCTTCCAGGGGTGACCGAGACCATCCCGACCAACCGCTCGCTGGGCATCGTCTACGACCCGCTTACCGTGAGCCGGCAGGAGCTGGTCGCGCAACTCCAGGCCCTCGAGGGGGACGTCCAGGAGATCGACGCGCTCCCCTCGCGGCACGTCACCCTCCCGATCTGGTACGACGACCCCTGGTCGCGGGAATGCGCCGCGGCCCATGGGGCCCCGAACAACGTCGAGTTCCTGGCCGGGATCAACGCCATGACGGCCGCCGAGGTGATCCGCACCCATTCGGGAACTGACCACTGGGTCTCGGCCGTGGGCTTCACCCCCGCCTGCTACCAGGCCATGCCGCTCGATCCCTCGAAGGCCCTCACCGCCCCGAAGTACCAGCGGCCGCGCCGCTGGACCCCGGAGCGAATCCTCTGCATCGCCGGCCAGCTTACCTCCTTCTATCCCATCGCCAGCCCCGGAGGCTATCAGCTGCTGGGGCGGACGCCGGTGGAGCTCTACGATCCCAAGCAGCGCAACCCGGCCTTCGCCGAGGGCCCTGTGCTCCCGCGCGTGGGCGATCGCCATCGCTATGTCCCCATCGACGAGGCGACGTACTGGGAGATCCGGCGCGAGGTGGAGGCCGGCGTGTACCGTTACCAGATCCGCGAGGAGACGTTCCGGCTGCGGGACTACACGGGGCGAGGCAGCCATGCTTGAGGTGCTGGCCGGCGGGCTTCAGGCCACGATACAGGACGTCGGTCGCCCCGGGTATCTCGCGACGGGCATGCCCCCCTCGGGACCGGCCGATCGCTTCGCCCTGGGCATCGCCAATCTCCTCGTCGGCAACGATCCCGGCGGGCCCTACCTGGTGGGGCGCCGCCCCGGCGCCGCCGGCGTCGAGGTGCTCCTCTCCGGGCTCCGGCTCCGCGTGCTGGCCGAGACGGTGATCGCCGTCACCGGCGCCGATCTTTCCCCGACCCTCAATGGCCAGCCGCTCCCGATGTGGCAGAGCCTGCGGGTTGGCCCCGGCGACGAGGTGGCCTTCGCCCAGGCGCGGAGCGGGGCGCGGGCCTATCTGGCGGTGGCCGGCGGCATCGACGTGCCGCTTTTCGCCGGCAGCCGCGCCACCAATGTGCGCGCCTTCGTCGGCGGCGTGGAGGGCCGGGTGCTCAAGCCGGGCGACATGCTCAGGAGCTTTCCGCCGAGCCGCCCGCCCCGCGACCTCGAGGGGCGACGGCTGCGGCCCGATCTCCTCCCTGCCTTCGGCGCGAGGTGGCGGGTGCGGGTGGTCCTCGGCCCGCAGGATGACCTCTTCCTCCCCGAGAGTATCGAGCAGTTCCTGACCCACGACTGGAAGCTCTCCCCGACGTCTGACCGCATGGGCTGCCGCTACATCGGGCCGCCGCTCGAGTTCAGGCCCCGCCCGGCCTATCTCGTCGAGCAGGCGGGGGCCGATCCCTCCAACATCGTGGACGACACGATCCCGGTGGGCGGCATCCAGGTGCCGGGCGGGGTCGAGCCCATCGTGCTGCACGTGGACGGCCCGAGTCTCGGCGGCTACGCGAAGATCGCGACGGTGATCAGCGCCGACCTCGGCCAGGTGGGCCAGACGCGTCCCGGCCAGGTCACCAACTTCGCGGCGGTGTCGACTGACGAGGCCGTCGAGGCCCTGCGCGCCCTCGAGGGCGCCATCGCCGAGGCCAGCATCATCACCCCCTGAGGCGCGAGGCGGCGCGGGAGAGATCATGGGGAGGCAGATCAATCTCAACTGCGACATGGGCGAGAGCTACGGGCGCTGGACGCTCGGTGACGACGGCCCCCTGATGGAGCTCGTCCCCACCGTCAATATCGCCTGCGGCTTCCACGCCGGCGACCCCCACGTGATGCGCCATACCGTCGAGCTGGCGGCCAGGGCCGGAGTGGAGATCGGGGCGCATGTCGCCCTGCCGGACGTGCTCGGCTTCGGCAGGAGGCGGCTCGCGATCACGGCCCAGGAGCTCGGCGACTACGTGCTCTATCAGGTCGGAGCCCTGCGCGCCTTCGTGGAAGCGGCCGGGCTCCGCCTCGGCCACGTCAAGCCCCACGGGGCGCTCTTCGCCATGTGCGGGGAGAGCGAGGAGTACGCGCTGGCGCTGCTGGGCGCCATGCGGGCGCTGGATCCTACGCTCGTCGCCATCGTCGGTGGGCCGGCGGTGCCGGCCGCCGCGGCGGCTACCGGGATGCGGGCCGTGCCGGAAGGGTACGTGGACCTCGCGTATCAGCCCAACGGCTTCCCGGTGCTCGAGCGGGCCAAGCGGGCGTGGGACCCCGCCGAGGTGGCGGACCGGGCGCTGCGGATCGTGCGCGAGCGCAGGCTGCCGGCGGTGGACGGCTCCACGTTGAGCCTGGACGTGCCGACGATCTGCGTGCATGGAGATGCCCCGAACGCGCTCGAGGTGGCCAGGGCCGTCCGGGCCCGGCTGGCGGCAGAAGGGATTGCAGTGGTGCCCCTGACCCGCATGCTGACCGAGGAGGAGTGAGCATGGACATTCGACTCGACGATCGGGTGGCGCTGGTCACCGGGGCCTCCTCGGGCATCGGTAAGGCCGCGGCCCTGGCGCTGGCCGAGGCCGGGGCCCACGTGGTGGTGCAGGGCCACTCGCATATGGTGTACCTCGCCTCCGACGCCGCCGACTTCGTGACCGGCCAGATCATGTTCGTGGATGGCGGGTACTCGGTGTGGTGAGATCCCGACTCGCGCCCGGCGCGCCCGGCATCGGCTGATGCCGGCGCGCTTGTCCCCCGGGAGCGACCCCTGGCTTTTCGGCCTCTGCCTGTCGCGGGTCGGGGCCTTCATGGTCTACATCAGCTACGCGGCGGCGCTCCCCGTGCTGCAGCGGGAGTGGCAGATGTCGGCCACCGCCGCGGGCAGCATCGCCTCGAGCTTCCAGATCGCCTATGCGATCTCGCTTCTGGCCTGCTCCGAGCTGGCCGACCGGATCGGGGCGCGGCGCGTCTTCGTCGCCGGCTCCTGGGCCTCGGCGGGGGCCGCGATGCTCTTCGCCCTCGTCGCGCGGGACTACTGGTCGGGCCTGCTGTCCTACACGCTGCTGGCCCTCGCGCTCGGCGGGACCTACACCACGGGCATCCTTCTCGTGGCCGAGAACGTGCCCATCGCGCGGCGGGGCCGGGCCATGGGATTCCTGCTGGGCGGCCACTCCCTGGCTCTCGCGCTGGCCCTTGCGCTCACCGGGTTGGCCATCCCGCGCGGCGGGTACCGGCTGGCCTTCCTGCTCACCTCCCTCGGCCCCGTGCTGGGCGGCCTCATGGTCTGGGCGGTGACGCGACAGACGCCCAACCGCGTGGCGGAGCGGAGCCCCGAGCAGAGGATCACCGGTGCTGTGCTGCGCAATCGCCCGGCGATGCTCGTGATCACCGGCTACACGTTCCACGCCTGGGAGCTGCTCGGCATGTGGGCGTGGACCCCGACCTTCCTCGCCGCCTGTCTGGCCGTGGCCGGCGTCGGCTCGGCCCAGGCGGCGGGGCTCGGATCATCCGTGAGCGCGCTCTTCCACATCACCGGGATGCTGGCCTCGCTGGCCGCCGGGGTGCTCGCCGACCGCTTCGGCCGGACGCCCGTCATCTTCGCCATGGCGGCGCTGAGCGCCCTCTGCTCGCTGGTGTTCGGCTGGCTGATCGGGGGGCCGGTCTGGATCGTGGTCGCGGTGGGGCTCGTCTATGGCTTCGCCGCGCTCGGGGACTCGCCGATCTACTCGACGGCCATCACCGAGGTCGTGGCGCCTGCCTACCGCGGCGCCGCGCTGGCGCTCCGCTCACTGGCGGGCTATGGCGCGGGGGCGGCGGCCCCCCTGGTCTTCGGCTGGGTGCTCGATCTGCACGGCGGCGGGGGTGGCGCCGGGGCCGGCTGGGGCTGGGCCTTCGTCACGCTGGCCGCCGCGGGAGCGCTGGCCGCCGCCTCGGCCGTGGCCCTTCATCGCTTGCCGGAAGCCCATGTCCTGCGCGGAGGCCACCGCGGGACCTAACCTCCTCGGCCGGAGAGCGTCCCATGATCCTCACCCGCGCCGAGCGGCTGTCGGCGCCGTACCTGGCGCGCGCGGGCCTCGCCGCGC
>Ga0154317_1176_pt1 | contig 21865 bp, 24 predicted proteins | sample RifGroA2_FD_105611 | JGI IMG/M metagenome (GOLD analysis project Ga0154317, IMG submission 105611) | Candidatus Rokubacteria bacterium GWA2_70_23 | reverse complement strand
GAGCACCCAGAGGGCCTGGGCGATGCCCAGCTCCTTGAGCCAGTGGACGTCGCGCACGCGCGTGATGGAGCGACCGTAGGTGGCGCCGAGGCCGTAGCCCACGGTGGTGAGGTACACGGCGCCGTGGGGGACAAACCACTCGCGATACGCCCGCTCGGTGAGCCCCGCCTTGCCGACGATGACCTTGGCCCCGGAGCGATCGAACCACGCCGCCATGGACTTGCCGAAGCGGAAGCTCGCCGTGGCCGTGACCGCCTCCACGGCATGGCTGCCGTCGGGGCGCACGGTGGCGGCGGGCGAGCAGTGGAAGGTCACGTTGGAGAGATCGGCGAGGCCTGGCGGGAGCGACAGCCCCTTGTCCACCACCTGGCGGTAGACGCCCTCGCGCGCCGTGTAGAGCACGCCGCTGAGGTACACCACATCCCCGAGCTTGAGGGCTCTGAGGTCGTGCGCCGGCACGGGCGTGGTGAGATGGATCTCGTCCATGCGGACGTCGTCGAGCCGCTCCGCCGCCATCACTCGATCCCCGAGCGCCGGTAGTAGTCGGTGAACCAGTCCGGATCGGTGCGGAGCTCGACGCGGCCGTCCGGATGGATCCGGGCCGTGGCGCGCCGGGAGGAGAGGCAGAACTGGTGGATGGCCACGGGCATGCCGCCCGTGTGAGTGTGGGCCAGCTCCACATGCGTCGCCACCACCATGGCGGTGCCGGCGAAGCCCATGGCGCCGATGCCGATGTAGTTGCCCAGCGCCGTCAGCTCCTCCTCGAGCGCGGCGGCGGCGGGATCGGGATTGCGGCTGCCGACGACGCGCAGACACGCCGCCTCTTTCCCGAGGCGCATGCAGGTGTCCTTGGCGCCGCCGAGGCCGACGCCGACGATGGCGGGCTGGCAGGCAAGCCCGCGCTTGCCGCCCGCGACGAGGGTGTCCACGAAGAAGCGCTTGATGCCGGCGATGCCGTCGCCCGGGAAGAGCATGCGCCAGTCGGTGCCGAAGAGGCCGCCCTTGTGGACGGTGGTCACGTCGATCCAGTCCGCGGCGGGCTCGACGCTGTAGGCGACCTCCGGCGCGTGGACCCCCACGTTGTTGTTCTGGTCCTCGCGGGTGAGCGGGTGGACGCGGTTGGGCCGGAGCGGGATCGACGCCGTGGCCTCCGCGGTGGCGCGCCGCAGCGCCCGCTCGAGCGCCACGAGCCCCCCCTCCACCGCGGCCTCGTTGCCGAGCTTGACGTAGTAGCGGGGCAGCCCGGTGTCGGCGCACATGGGCCGCCGGTCGGCCGTGGCGATGTCCCAGTTGGCGAGCATCTCGGTGAGGACGAAGCGCGACAGCCGGCCCGTCTCGCGGTCCCGGGCCCTGACGATGCCGTCACGGTAGTCGGGGGGAATGTCGATGGCGGCGCACGCCATCAGCTCGCGCGCCGTGTCCTCGATCAGCTTCGCTGGAATCTGGCTCATGCGGCCTCACGCCCGGGCGGCAGGCGGGGGCGGAGGCCTCCGAGACCCGTGGGGTATCGTGGTCGAGGAGGCCCCCGCCTGCCGCCCGGGCTACCGGCGCCCCTGCTTCTCGTCCCGGCGCAGCTTGTACTCGATGGAGTCCACGAGCGCCCGCCACGAGGCCTCGATGATGTTGTCGGCGACACCCACCGTGCCCCAGGTCTCGTCGCCGTCCCCGGAGGTGATCAGCACGCGGGTCTTGGCAGCCGTGCCCTTCGTCTCGTCCAGGATGCGCACCTTGTAGTCGAGCAGCGACATCTCGCGCAGGTTCGGGTAGAACTCCTCGAGCGCCTTGCGGAGGGCGTGGTCCAGCGCGTTGACCGGGCCGTTGCCGGAGGCCGCGGTGTGCTCCTCGATGCCCTTGACCCGCAGCCGCACCGTGGCCTCGGCCACGGGCTCCACGTCGCCATTGTCCTCCTCCACGATCACGCGGAAGCCCTCGAGGTCGAAGTAGGTCCGGTGGTTGCCCAGGGCCCGCTCCATGAGGAGCTCGAAGGAGGCCTCGGCGCCCTCGAACTGGAACCCCTCGTCCTCCAGGCGCTTGAGCATCTCGAGGATGCGGCGCGCATCCGGCGTGTTCTTGTCGAGATCGATCCCGTACTCCTTCGCCTTCCAGAGGATATTGGACTGGCCGGCGAGCTCCGACACCAGCACCCGCCGGTGATTGCCCACCAGCTCGGGGGTCACGTGCTCGTAGGTCTCGGGGTGCTTCAGCACGGCGGAGACGTGGATGCCGCCCTTGTGGGCGAAGGCGGAGTCCCCCACATAGGGCTGCGCCTGCCAGGGCTTGCGGTTGGCCAGCTCCGAGACGAACCGCGAGACGACCCTGAGATCCCGCAGATGGTCCTCCGGGAGACACCGGAGCCCCAGCTTCAGCATCACGTTCGGGATGATGGAGACGAGGTTGGCGTTGCCGCAGCGCTCGCCGTAGCCGTTGATGGTGCCCTGGACGTGGTTGACGCCCTCGGCCACGGCGGCGAGCGTGTTGGCCACGGCGCACTCGGTGTCGTTGTGGACGTGGATCCCCAGCGGCGTGACCGGCTTCACCACCTTCTTGACCTCGCGGATGATCTCCGACACCTCGTGCGGGAGACTCCCGCCGTTGGTGTCGCAGAGGACGAGACAGTGGGCGCCGGCGGCCTCCGCCGCGCTGAGCGTCTGTATCGCGTATCCCGGGTTCCGCTTGAAGCCGTCGAAGAAGTGCTCGGCGTCGAAGATGACCTCCTCGAAGTGCTTCAGGAGGTAGGCCACCGAGTCGCCGATCATGGCCACGTTCTCCTCGAGCGTCGTGCCCAGCGCGGAGGTGACGTGGAAGTCCCAGGACTTGCCGAAGATGGTGACGACGGGCGGACCGGCTTCGACGAGGGCCTGCAGGTTCGGGTCCTCCTGCGGGCGCAACCCTGGGCGGCGCGTGGCGCCGAAAGCGGTGATCTTGGCTGTCTTGAAGACGGCGTCCTGGACGCGCTTGAAGAAGCGCAGGTCCTTCGGGTTCGATCCCGGCCAGCCGCCCTCTATGTAGTGGATTCCAAGGGCGTCCAGCCGCTGGGCGATGCGGACCTTGTCCTCCATGGAGAAGGACACGCCTTCGCCCTGGGTGCCGTCACGGAGGGTGGTGTCGTAGACCTTGACGAGCCGCTGCATGGGAGGCTCATCATCGGCCACCTTACCGGGAGTGTCAAGATTCCCGGCTAGATGGCAGTGGGTCAGTTTGGCCCTCGGGACTGGGTCAAGTTGCGAGCCAGACGAGGCACGAGGGAGCCCGCGACGCGAGGCGTACTCTCTGTACGTTGAGCGTCGCGGGCGACCGAGTAACGAAGTATGGCGACGCAAATTGCCCCAGTACCGGCTAGATGGCGCCCGCGGCCCGAAGCCGCTCCACCCTGGCCCTGGGCATCCGGAGGAGCCGCGTGAGGATCTCCTCCGTGTGCTGGCCCAGGAGCGGCGGCGGCGCGGAGGCAGCGCCGGGAGTATCCCAGAGCCGGATCGGAACGCCCATCACGGTGATGGGGCCCGCCTTGGGATGGCTGAGAGTCACCGTCATCCCGCGCGCCTTCAGGTGCGGGCTTTCGCAGACCTCCGCCACGCTCTTGATCCTGCCGGCCGGCACGCCGGCCCGGTCGAGCCGCTCGAGCCACTCGGCTGCGGGCCGCGTGCCAAGCTCGGCGTTGAGCAGGGGGATCAGCGCGTCGCGGTTCTGCACGCGCCGGGCCTCGGTGTCGAAGCGCGGGTCCTTCGCCAGATCCGGCCGCCCCAGCGCGCCGCAACAGCGCTCCCACAGCGAGTTGTTCGCCACGCCCAGCGTGAGGTAGGCATCCTGCGCCTGGAAGACCTCGTACGGGACGATGGAGGGGTGCTGGTTGCCGCGGCGGGCGGGCCGGCCGCCCGCGTTCCAGTAGAGCCCGGCCTGGTAGGTCAGGAGCGAGGCCATCACGTCGAGCATCCCGATCTCGACCTTCTGGCCGCATCCCCCACGCTCGCGAGCGAGCAGCGCCAGCGCGATCCCCTGAGCCGCGGCCATGCCGGACACCAGGTCGGCGATGGAGTTGCCTACCTTGACGGGCGGGCCGTCGGGAAAGCCCGTGAGGTCCATGATCCCCGACTCACCCTGGACGATGAGGTCGTAGCCGGGACGCGACGCCTCGGGCCCGCTCTCGCCGAAGCCGGAGATCGAGCAGTAGACGAGCCGGGGGTTCTCCACGCGCAGCCGTTCCCAGCCGAAGCCCAGGCGCTCCATGGTCCCGGGGCGGAAGTTCTCGAGCAGCACGTCGGCGCGTCGGATCAGCCGGCGCAGGATGTCCTGCCCCTCGGGCGCCTTCAGGTTGAGCGTGAGGCTCTTCTTGCCGCGGTTGACGGCCATGAAGTACGTGGCCTCGCCGCCCGCAAAGGGCGGCCAGCCGCGCGTGTCATCGCCCTTGCCCGGCTCCTCGACCTTGATGACCTCCGCCCCCATGTCGGCGAGCGCCATGGAGCAGAAGGGGCCCGCCAGCACGCGGGTCAGATCCACGACGCGGATCCCCGCCAGCGGCGGCCGCACCGCACGGGAGCGGCCCCGGGCAGCACGTGAGGCGGGCTTCGACCGGCCCTTCTCTCTAGCCACGAGACCTCCCTTTCCAGATGCCCTTGACGACGCTCTTCGTGATGGCGGTCACCTTCTCGCCCCGGGCGCCCGCCCGTCGCCAGAAGAGGCGCGCCCGATCGGCGAAGCTCAGGGACGAGAAGTAGAAGATGGCGTCCACGGCCTCGACGGCCACGCGCGAGCCGATCTTGATGCCGCGGGTCTCGTCACCGTGGCAGAAGAGACGGGCCCCGCCCTCGAGCTCGATCAGCGCGATGTGCAGCGGCGAGCGAAAGCCCTCCGGCGGGGAGTGCAGCGTCGTGAAGGACACGACCTCCCCGACCCCCGGCACGCTGTCCGGCTCCATGCGCAACCCGTGATCGGGGCAACTCGGCGCGGGCGGCACCACGAGACGGCGGCAGCGGGGGCAGCGCGAGGCGCTGACGATCGTCTCGTGGATCATGGCCTCGCCTCCAGCAGGGCAACCCAGTTGTTGGTGGCGATGCCGCCGATGGACTGGGCCAGGCCGACGCGGGCCTTCACCTGCCGCCCCTCCGCTCGCCCGGAGAGCTGCCACGTCAGCTCCACGATCTGGGCGATGCCCGTGGCGGCCAGCGGATGACCGCGCGCCTTGAGCCCTCCCGACGGGCTCACCGGCAGCCGGCCATCGAGCGCCGTCTCGCCGTCGAGCGTGGCGCGCCCGGCCTTGCCGGCCGGGATGAGCCCCGTGTCCTCCAGCGAGATCAGCTCGAAGGGCGAGAAGGCGTCGTGGATCTCCGCCACCTCCACGCGCTCGGGCCCGAAGCCGGCCATGCGGTAGGCCGCCTGCGCCGCCGACTGGGTGGCGCGGAACGAGGTGAGGTCGGAGCGGTACCGGACGGCGATGGCCTCGGTCCCCTGCCCGATCCCCGCGACCCGCACCGGGCCCGCCTCGGCGTGGAGGACCACGGCCGCGGCACCGTCGGAGATCGGGCAGCAGTGGTAGAGGCGGAGCGGGTCGGCCACCATGCGGCTGTCCATCACCGCCTCGAGCGTCACCGCCTCCTGGAAGTGGGCGTACGGGTTCCGCGTGGCGTTGGCGTGGTTCTTGACCGCGACCTGGGAGATCTCCCGGAGCGTGAGGCCGGTCCGGTGCATGACGGCGCGCGTGATGAGCCCTGCGAGGGCCGGCATGGTGGTGCCGTAGCGCCGCTCGTGGGGATCGATGGAGCGCCCGATGATCTCCGAGACGCGGGGCGTGGGCAGATGGCTCATCTTCTCCCCGCCCAGGACGAGAACCGTGCGATGGAAGCCCGCGGCGATGGCCAGGTAGCCACAGTAGAAGGCGGCGAGCCCGGAGGAGGTGGCCGTCTCGACACGGAGGGCGGGCACCCGCGAGAAGCCCAGGTGCGTGTTGATGAGCGAGCCGTAATTGCCTTCCCCGGTGAACTCCTCCGGGTTCATGGCCGCCACGACGATGGCGTCGGGACGCTCCACGTCCGCGTCGGCGAGGGCGGCGCGGGCGGCCTCGGCCATGAGATCGGGAAGGCTCTCCTCCCGCCTCCCGAAGCGTGTCATCCCCGCACCGGCGATCCAGACGCTGCTCACCCGCCTATTTCAAACCGCCCGCTCCCGGGTGTCAACGTCCTTGACAGGATCAACGGACCGCGCGGTGCCGCTCGCCGGCCGCTGCGGCCGCGCGCGACTGCACGACGGCATGGGCAGCCTGGCGCGGCACGTTCACGCCGAACTCACGCATGAGCCGCAGGAGATAGGTCCGCTGCAGCCCCAGCGCCCGCGCGGCCTGGGTCCGGTTTCCGCCGAGCTGAGCAAGCGTGGCCTCGATGAGCCGGCGCTTGAACTCGGTGACGGCGCCGTGGAACCCGGGAGACGGCTTCGGCGGATTCGGGGATCGTGGGGGAAAGGGATCAGGCCTCGGTGCCGCGCCACTCATGCCCCCGATGCGAGGCAAGCGGTGTGCCACGCCTGCGTCGCCGACAATTCAACGGGATACGTGCGGGGCGGTCCGGGACCTGCACGGCGGGCCGTGCAAGCGGCCCGGGCGGGTGCCTCCCGGGCTGGGCAGTGGGGCCTGCGTGGACAAGAAAACGGGGACCCGCGCGGGCGAGATCCCCGTCGATCGTGGCGACGCGAAGAGGATTACGCCTTGGTCGCGGGCTTGACGCCGGGGTTGTCGGCGAAGAACTTCTTGTTGATCTCGATGTACTGCTTCCAGTTCGCCGGTGTTTCGTCCTCGGCGAAGATCGCCTTCACCGGGCAGACCGGCTCGCAGGCGCCGCAGTCGATGCACTCATCCGGGTGGATGTAGAGCATCTCGGGGCCCTCGTAGATGCAGTCCACCGGGCACACCTCGACGCAGGCCTTGTCCTTCACGTTGATGCAGGGCTCAGCGATAATGTAAGCCATTCAGGCCTCCTGTTGACCAGCCATGCCGGCGAAATACCCGAGGCATATCGCGGTCTTGACCGCGGCAACCCTGGTACTTGTACCAAGCCGCCCCCCGGGTGTCAAGCCGTTTGACCGCTTCGCCTCACCGGGACGGAGCCGCCATCCCTCAGCCTGGCGACTGGGGCTGCGCGTAGTCGGGATAGCCGCCTCGCGCCGTGGACTCGCCGGGAAACCCGATGCGCCGGCACACCTCGGGGTCGGTCGTGTAGACGAAGCACACATCTGCGCGGAGGGCGAGATAGAAACCCTGGCTGGAGACCTCCCGCCAGCCCGCCCCGGGCGCCACGCCCCGCCGCATCGCCTCGAGCACCCGGGCCCGCTCCACGAGCGACAGGTCGGCGAATCGCCGGCCCGGACCGAACATGATGCCCACGCTGTCCGCGATGCCGCGGAGCCCCTTCACGTAGAGGTGGGCGACCTGCGGCTGGTAACGGACCCGGGTGGCGATGACATGCCCGGGCCCCAGCGGCGCGACGCCCTCGTCGAAGTCGTCGCCGGGGATGATCGCCTCGGCCGCCGCCGCGAGGGTCGCGATCTGGTCGTCGGTGAGGATTGTCTCGTTCACGTCTCTCGACCTCCTTCCACCATGGCAGGCGCCCCGGTGAGCGCCGCGATGCGCCGGCGGAAGGCCGCCTCGACCTTCTGCACGTGGCGCTCGGCCACCCGGCCGACCACGCGCAGCATCCACTGGCCCAGCGTCCCGGCCTCGACGTCGGCACTGAAGGCGACGGCCGTGCTCGGCCCGTCGTCCGCGAATGTCCAGCGGCCCATCAGCCGCCGGATCGGCCCCTCGACGAGTGTGAACTGGACGCTCTGCCCGGGCACGCGCTCCACGCGAGTCTTGAGGGGGACCGTCATGGGGCCGATGCGGAGCACCATGGTGCACAGGTCGCCGTCCAGCCGGGCCGCCGCCACGTCATTGATGAACTCCGGGTACCGCGAGAAGTCCGACACCACGTCGTATACCAGCGGCCGCGGCGCCTCGATGGTCAGGGTGTGGCTGATCCGGAAGACTCCGTCGGCCGGCGACACCGAGGCGTCGGGGGCGGCCGTCCCGCTCACAGATCGCCCCGGCGCGCGGCGTCGGCCATGTGGTCGGCTGCGCGGCTCGCCAGCGCCATCGCCGTCAGGGTGGAGTTCACGCCGCCGCCCGTGACGAAGACGCTCGTGTCGCACACGAAGAGGTTCCCGATGTCGTGGCTCCGGCCGTGCTCGTCGACCACGGACGCGGAAGGGTCCCGCCCCATGCGGCAGGTGCCCATCGGGTGGGCGGCGTACTCGATCCCCACGTGGACCTGCTCGGCGCCCGCGGCCCAGAGCAATTCCTCGCACGTGCGGCGGGCGGCATCGAGGACGGCCACGTCGTTGGCGAGCCACTCGTGGGTCACCCGCGCCACCGGCAGCCCGCGCGCGTCCCGGACCTCCGGGTCCAGGGTGACCGTGCTCCGGTCGTTGGGCAGACCCTCGGCGCAGATCCACCAGCCGGCCATGTAGACGTAGTCGCGGAGGAACTGCCGCAGCTCGTCGCCGAAGCAGTCGGGGCCGATGATGGCGTGGCAGTAGGGCAGCGTGCCGAAGGAGATGAGCTGGTAGCCGCGGGCGAAGTCGTTGCGCGGATCGGTTTCGTAGTAATCCTGGACGAGGACCTGGCCCATGGGAATGCCCTTGTAGCCGTTGACGGGATCCGGGAACCGGCCCGAGACCTGGTAGTTGGGGTGAGTCATGAAGTTCTTTCCCACGAACCCGCTGCTGTTGGCGAGCCCCTCGGGAAAGGTCGCGTTCGCCGAGAGGAGGAGCAGCCGCGGCGTCTCGTACGCGTGGGCCGACACCACCACGGCCCGCGCGTCCAGGCGATGCGTCCGGCCCTGGCTGTCCAGGTACTCCACCCCGTCCACGCGGTTCGTGGCGGCGTCGTAGGTGATGCGGGACACGAAGGCGTTGGGGATGATCCGGGCGCCGAGCGCCCGGGCCTTCGGGATGTACGTGACGAGGCTGCTGGCCTTGGCGTCGATGGGGCATCCCTGGAAGCACCAGCCGCAGTAGGTGCACGCGGGCCGGCCGTCGTATTCCACCGAGTTGATGGCGAGCGGGGCCACCAGGGGGGTGGCCCCCACGGCCCGCACCCCCCGCGAGAGCACCTGGGCCAGCCGGCTCATCGGATGCGGAGGCATCGGGTACGGCTCGCGCGGCGGCTCGAACGGATTGTTGTTGATCCCGGCCACCCCGAACTCGCGCTCCACCCGCGAGTAGTAGGGAGCGAGATCCGCGTAGCGGATCGGCCAGTCCACCCCCACCCCGTCCCGCGTGTAAGTCTCGAAGTCGGACTCGTGGAGCCGCGGCGTGACGCCCAGCCACAGGAGCCCGCCCCCGCCCACGCCCTGCCCGGAGAGCGGCCCGACTGGATGCTTGCCCGTCAGGACGCGGGGCTCGTTCCAGGCCAGCTTCAGCATCTCGGCCTCGTCGTTGACGAAGTCCACGGTGCTGTCGTAGTGCGGGCCCGCGTCCAGCGCGACGACCCTGAACCCCCGGTCCGCGAGCTGCTTGGTGACGAGCCCGCCGCACGAGCCGGCCCCCACGATGCAGAAGTCGTAGGTGTCCCTGGCCTTCGTCATGGCGCTCGACTCCTTGACGGCCTGTGATGGCGGCGACGCGGCGGCAGTATAGCCGATGTGCCTCGACGGGGGAATCCGCCATGCGGAGTTGTTCAGCGGCCTGCTAGAGCGAGCGGAGCTTGGGGTCCAGCGCGTCCCGGAGCGAGTCGCCGAACAGACTGAAGGCGAACACGGCCAGGCTGATGGCGAGCCCGGGAAAGATGGCCATCCAGGGCGCGGTCTCCGCGAACTCCACCGCGGCGCCCCTCAGCATGAGCCCCCACGACGCCGTGGGCTCCTGCACGCCAAGGCCGAGAAAGGAGAGCGAGGCCTCCAGCAGGATGGCCTGCCCCAGAAAGGCGGTCAGCATGATCAGGAAGGGGGCCATCACGTTGGGGAGCATGTGGCGCAGGATGATGCGCGCGTGGCCGAAGCCGGCCGCCCTTGCGGCGTCCACGTAGGGCATCTCGCGGATGGCCAGCCCGGAGGAGCGGATGACGAGCGCGCAGCGGGGGATCATGGGCACCATGATGGCCATGGTCACGTTCTGCAGGCTGTTGCCCAGGATGGCCACGATCGCCAGGGCCAGGATGATGAGGGGGAAGGAGAGGAACACGTCCATCACACGCTGCAAGTAGAGATCCACCCGCCCCCCGAAGTAGGCGCTCCCCACGCCGAGGATGGCGCCCACGGTGGAGCCAAGGAATGCCGCCCCGAAGCCCACCAGCAGCGCGGTGCGGGAGCCGTAGATCAGCCGGGAGAGGACGTCCCGGCCGAAGGAGTCGGTGCCGAGCCAGTGCTGGGCCGAGGGCGCCGAGAGCATGGAGCCGAAGTCCACAGCCAGGGGATCGTAGGGGGCCAGCGCGGTTGCGGACAGCGCCATCAGGATCATGACGACCACCACGACGGCCCCGACGGCGCCGAGCGACCGGCGGCGGCAGAAGTCGAGCGCGGCGGCGACCCAGCGGTGCCGGGCCTCGGCTGGCCCGAGATCGGCAGCCACATCGGCGGGCGGGTTGATGGCCATGGCTCTCGATCTACGGTCGTCGCACGCGACGACCTCTGTGAGGTGGCTGTCGCATCTATCGGTACCGGATCCGCGGATCGAGCCAGGCGTACATGAGGTCCATGACGAAGTTCACCACGATGAAGACGGAGGCCACGAGCAGCACCAGCGCCTGGGTAAGGGTGTAGTCGCGGTGCGCCACGGACTGGACGAAGAGGAGGCCGAGGCCGTTGAGGTTGAAGACCTGCTCCGTCACCACGAGGCCGCCCATGAGGAAGGCGAACTCGATGCCCACCACGGTGAGCACCGGCAGCATGGCGTTCTTCAGCGCGTGGCGCGACAGGATCAGCTTCTCCACGAGCCCCTTCGCCCGCGCGGTGCGGATGTAATCCTCGCGCAGCACTTCCAGCATGGCCGAGCGGGTCATGCGCGTGGCGACGGCGGAGTAGCGGTAGCCCACGGCCAGCGCCGGCCAGATGAGCTGGAGCATGTTCTGCCACGGGTCCACCCAGAAGGGCGTGTAGACCATGGGCGGCAGCCACTTGAAGACGATGAGGAGCCCCAGGATGAACACGATCCCCAGCCAGAAGGAGGGCGTCGCGATGCCGGCGATGGAGAAGATGCGCACGACGTAGTCCACCCAGGTGTCCTGCCGGAGCGCCGCCAGCACCCCGAGCGGGATCGCCAGCAGCACCGCGACGATGGTCGCCATGATCGCGAGCTGGAGCGACAGCGCGAAGCGGAGCTTGATCTCCTCGAAGATCGGCGAGCCGGTCCACATGGAGGTGCCGAAGTCGAAGCGGACCACGCCCCACATCCACTCGGCGAACTGCCGCCAGAGCGGCCGGTCCAGCCCGAAGCGGGCGCGCTCCTTGTCCAGCATCTCCTTGGAGGCGAAGGAGCTCTCCCCCGAGAAGCGCAGCTCCACGATGTCGCCGGGGACGACCCGCATCAGGAAGAAGATGAGGACCGCCACCCCCAGGAGGGTGGGGATCATCAGGAGGAAGCGCTTCAGGATGTACTTGCCCACCCGGCGCCCCTCACCCCGCCCTCTCCCCCCGGGGGAGAGGGCGGGTCGCGCTACTCACTCAGCCACACCGTGTCGAGCTGGTTGTTGAGGTAGTGGCTGGGGGTGATGGTGAAACCCTTCACCCGCGAGCTGTGCGGGATGATCCGGTTCCACTGGAGCGTGTACATGACATGCGCCTCCTCGTCGAGCAGGCGCTTCTCGAAGGCGCGGACGTAGCGCTTGCGCTCCTCGAGGTCTGTGGCGCGCGCCTGCTTGAGGTAGAGCTCGTCGATCACCGTGTCCTTGTGCCGGCCGTAGTTGGCGTCCGAGGTGGACAGGAACCGGCCGAGGTCCAGGTCCGGCTCCACGATGAAGCCGCACTGGAAGTCCATCGCCACCTCGAAGTCGCCGCGCTTGAGCATGGGATGGTACGCCGAGGCCTCGATGATCTCCTGCTTGACGCTGAGGCCGATCTGGCGCCACTGGTCGATGAGCCAGATCCCCAGCGGCTCGTACGGGTGCGGGATGCCCCGGTTTCGGAACGTGAACGAGAAGCCCTCCGGCACGCCGCCCTCTCTGAGCAGGCGCTTGGCCTCGGCCCGATTGGCATTGATGTCCCGCCCGTACCCGGCGAGCTTCGCCAGCTCCTCGGGGGGCGTGGCGTAGGGCGTGCCCGGGACCTGGACGCCAGCCACGTCCTTGACGAAGGTGATCTTGGACAGCGCCTTGGAGCCCTCGTAGCGATCGAGGGCGAGGCTCAGGGCCCGGCGCACGCGCTTGTCGTCGAAGGGCTTCTTCTCGTGGTTCATGGCGACCATCAGAACGCAGTCCCAGGAGCTCTCCTGCACCGTGATCTTCGGGCCCAGCGCCTGCACGAGGCTGTCGCGCTCCGGCGGGCTGAAGCTGCGGAACTGGATCATGGCCCGCTCGCCGCGGACGGCCGCCACCTGGGCCGAGGAGGAGGAGATGAAGATCGCCCGGTAGCCGTCGAGATAGGGCTTGCCCTTGTCCCAGTAGTCCGGGTTCTTCTTGCCCACCCAGTGGGAGCCCTTCACGTGCTCGACGAACTTGAAGGGGCCGGTGCCCATCACGTTCTTCGCGTACCACTGCATGTCCTTGGCCAGGATGTCGGCCTTGTAGATCCAGTTCCAGGGCGAGGCCAGGTTCAGGAGCAAGGACGCCTCCGGCCACTTGAGCCGGAACCGGATGGTGGAGGGATCCGGAGCCTCGACGGCCTCCACGCCCTGGTAGGTGGACTTGCGCAGGGATTTCACGCCCGCCGGCGGGAAGATGATCTTGTCGTAGGAGGCCTTCACGTCCTTCGACGTCATGAGGCTGCCGTCGTGGAACTTGACCCCCTGCCGCAGCTTGAAGGTGTAGGTGAGGCCGTCCTTTGAGATGGTCCAGGACTCGGCCAGATCCCCCACGGGCTTGGTCCCGGTCTTGTCGAAGGGATCCACCCTGAGCAGCGTGCTGTAATGCGGCGCCATCGGGTGGATGACACCGAACGTCTCCTCCTGGTGCGCGTCGTATGAGGGCGGCTCGGAGGGCACGACGAAGATCAGCTCGCCGCCCGAGCGCGGCTTGTCCTGGGCCGAGGCGTCGCCGGCGGCCAGCGGTCCCAGCGCGCCCAGGGTCAACGCGAGCAGGGCCAGGGTCCACGTTCTCCAGATTCTCATCGGTGTCTCCTTGTGGTCGTGGGGGTTGTCGTCACTCGGTGAGCCACACCGTGTCGAGCTGGTTGTTGAGGAAGTGGCTGGGCGTGATGGTCCACCCCTTCACCCTCGCGCTGTGGGGAAGATGATCTTCTCGTAGGAGGCCTTGACATCCCTCGGGGTCATCACGGTGCCGTCGTGGAACTTCACCCCCTGGTGCAGCCTGAAGGTGTAACTCAGCCCGTCCTTGGAGATCGCCCAGGACGCCACCAGATCCCCCACCGGCCGGGTTCCGGTCCGGTCGGCAGGGTCGACGCGCAACAGCGTGTTGTAGTGGGGCGCGAGCGGGTGGATGACGCCGAACGTGCTTTCCCGGTGGCCGTCGTAGGAGGGCGGCTCGGATGGGACGAGGAAGATCAGCTCGCCGCCCGGGCGCGGCCTGTCCTGGGCCCGGACCGGCACGACCCCGAGCAGAGCGATCAGGGGGAGCCCTATCGCGTACAGGAGGGACACTCGGCCCCTCAGGCGTCTCATGTGCCACCTCCGTGATGACAGCAGCCGCCCCGGCGTGTGGACATGCAACCCGGCCGAGGAAGTTGCGGTTCCCGCGGGTGCCCGTAGCTTAGCCAGCGGCCCTCCTCCTGTCAAGGCGAGCTCCGTCAGATCCGGATGCAGGCCGCGCGGTGCTCCGGCCGCACCTCGCGAAGCTCAGGGACCACCCGCCGGCAGTCGTCCACGGCGATGGGGCAGCGCGGGTGGAAGACGCAGCCCGAGGGCGGGTTGAGGGCGCTCGGGACCTCGCCGCCCAGCACCACCCGCTCCCGGCCTGCCTCCACCGCGGGGTCCGGGATCGGGACGGCAGAGAGCAGGGCCTTCGTGTACGGGTGCTGCGGGCTCTCGTAGAGCGATTTCCGATCGGTGATCTCCGCGATCTTGCCGAGGTACATGACGGCCACGCGATCGGAGATGTGCCGCACCACCGAGAGGTCATGGGCCACGAAGAGGTACGTGAGCCCGAACTCGGCCTGCAGCTCCTCAAGCAAGTTGATGATCTGGGCCTGGATCGAGACGTCCAGCGCCGAGACCGGCTCGTCGCAGATGATGAGGCTCGGCTCCATGGCCAGCGCCCGCGCCACGCCGACCCGCTGGCGCTGGCCGCCGGACAGCTCGTGGGGATAGCGGTCGGCCATGGCGGGCAGCAGCCCTGCGTGGGACAGGAGCTGCGTCACCCGCGCCTTCCGCGCCCAGCGCTCGGGGACGATATCGTGGACGGCCAGGGGCTCGGCGATGATCTGCCCGACCGTCATGCGCGGGTTCAGCGAGCTGTACGGGTCCTGGAAGATCACCTGCATCCGGCGGCGGACCTTCCGGAGCTCCTTCTCGCTGAAGGCGGTGAGCTCCTGCCCCTCGAAGATGATCTGGCCGCTGGTGGGCTTCTCGAGCTGGAGGATGCAGCGGCCCGTGGTGGTCTTCCCGCAGCCCGACTCCCCGACGAGACCGAGCGTCTCGCCGCGCCGGATCGAGAAGCTCACACCGTCCACGGCCTTGACCACGGCGGGCTTGCCCCCGAAAAAGCCGCCGCCCACCGGAAAGTGTTTCACCAGGTCGCGGACCTCGAGAATGACGTCGGTCATCCGCGCCCGCCCTTTCCCAGCTGCCCTGCCACGCAGCAGGCCGAGACGTGCTCGGACCCCACCGTCTCCAGCTCGGGCCGCTCGGCCCGGCAGCGCTCGATGGCAAAGGCGCAGCGCGGGGCGAAGGCGCAGCCGGGCGGCAGCCGCGTGAGGTCCGGGGGCTGGCCCGGGATCGGCGCGAGCTTGGCCTTCTTGGGCTCGTCGAGCCGCGGCACGGAGCGGAGCAGGCCGAGCGTGTAGGGATGGCGGGGATTGGCGTAGATCTCCCGGGCCGTCCCCCGCTCCACGATCCGGCCCGCGTACATCACGTTGACCCGGTCGGCGTAGCGGGCCACGACGCCGAGGTTGTGGGTGATGATGAGCATCGCGACGCCGAGCTTGCGGGACAGGTCCTTCAGCAACTCCAGGATCTGGGCCTGGATGGTCACGTCGAGCGCCGTGGTGGGCTCGTCGGCGAGGATGAGCGCCGGGTTGCAGGCCAGCGCCATGGCGATCATGATCCGCTGGCGCATGCCGCCGCTGAACTGGTGCGGGTACTGGCGAAGCCGCCGCTCAGGGTCCGCGATCCCCACCAGCGCGAGGATCTCCGCCGCCCGGGTCCGGGACTGGGCGGGTGTCATCTCGAGGTGGATCTCCAGGGTCTCGGTGACCTGCCGGCCGATGGTCAGCACCGGGTTCAGCGAGGTCATGGGCTCCTGGAAGATCATGGTGATCTCGCGCCCCCGGATGCGGCGCATCTCGTCCTCGGAGAGCGTGAGGAGATCCCGCCCCTTGAAGAGGATCTCGCCGCCGACGATCCGCCCCGCGGGAGCCGCCACGAGCCGCATCACCGAGAGCGCGCTGACGGACTTGCCGCAGCCGGACTCGCCCACCAGGGCCACGGTCTCCCCGGCCTGGACGTCCCAGGAGACGCCATCCACGGCGCGCACGATGCCACCGCTGGTGGCGAACTGGGTCTGGAGATCCCTCACGTCGAGGAGGACATCCATGGGCCGGCAGTCTAGCACGAGGACGGGCGTCAGGATCTCCCGTGACTGGAGCGGCAGCGGGCACGGGCGAGGTGGCCGGACGCGCTGGGGCGGAGGTCGGAATAGAGGCGGCACACCGCCTCGGCGACGCATGGCCAGCGGTGCTCGGCGGCCCAGCGCTGCGCCTCGCGACCGAGCGCCGCGCGCCGCCCCCTGTCCTCGAGGAGCAGGGCCACGCGCTCGGCCAGCGCTGCGGCGTCGCCTTCGGGGACGAGGAAGCCGGTGACGCCGTCCCGCACCGTCGTCGTGAGCCCGCCGACCCGCGAGGCGATCACGGGGCTGCCGCAGGCCATGGCTTCCAGCGCCACCATGCCGAAGGACTCGTAGTAGGAGGGCATGACGGTGGCGTCGGCGGCCGCGTAGAAGAGACGCAGCCGCTCCTGGGGCTGGGCGCCGAGGAAGCTCACGCGCTCGGCGAGCCCCAGCGAGCCGACGCGCTCGCGGAGATAGTCGGCGTGGCCATTCTCCGGCTCGTCCTGATCCCCGCCCACGATGAGGAGCCGGGCGGCCCCGTCGAGCGCGGTCATGGCATCCAGGAGGGTCTCGAGCCCCTTGATGGGCTGGAGCCGTCCGACGTAGAGCAAGAGCGGGTCCGGCGGCAGCGCGAGCAGCCTCTTGGCCTCAACCTGGGGCATGGGCCGGAAGAGCTCGGTGTCCACGCCACAGGGGATGACGGCGATCCGGTCGGTCGAGGCGCCGTAGTACCAGGCGAGATGCGCGCGCTCCACCACGTTGGCGGCAACCACCCGGTCCGCGAGGCGGACGATCCGGTCCTCCTCCGACAGCCGGATCTCCGGCTCCACCTCGGCGGGCGTCTTCGCCACCGAGTTCTTGAGCCGGCCCAGGGTGTGGAACATCTGGACCAGCGGGACACTCCACGACTCCCGCAGCGCGAGCCCGGCCACCCCGGAGAGCCAGTAGTGGCCGTGGATCAGATCGTACTCGAGCCCCTCGGCGCGGCGGTGGGCCTCCACGCCATCCACGAACTCCGGCAGGTGCCGGTGCACCACCTCGCGCGCCATGGGCGCCTCGGGGCCCGCCGGAAGGTGGATCACGCGCGCCCCCGTCCCCAGCTCCACCACCCGGCGGATGCCCGGATTCTGGGACCGGGTGAACACGTCCACGTGGACCCCCATGCGGCCCAGCTCGCGGGCGGTGGCGCGCACGTAGACGTTCATGCCCCCCGTCTCCTTGCCGCCGAGCGCCGCCAGCGGGCAGGTGTGCACGGACAGGATCGCGACCCGGAGCGTCACGGGGCCACCCGGACGTTGAAGAGGTCTGCCGGCTCAGGGCCGAAAGCGTACTTATAGGGCTCCTCGCCGCGGAGGAAGTCGAAGATGGCGAAGCCGCGCTCGATGGCGTGCCTGATCACGTGCGCCAGCAGCACGATCCCCGGGGCAAGCCGGGCCCGGACCGGATCGAAGCCCGAATTGTAGAGCCCCACCGATTCGCCGTACTCCAGGCAGAGGAAGCTCGCGATCGGGGTGCCTTCCCACTCGAGGAACCAGAGCCGTGCCCAGCCGGCCGCGGCCAGCGCCGCAAGCGCATCGCGGAAGAAGTGCTCCATCGTCTCGTCCATGAAACGCGCCTTGCCGGCTCGCGACAGGCGGTGCAGGCGCAGGAACTCCGTCATGGCCTGATCCCACCCGACGGGATCGGCAACGCTCCGCACCCGCGCCCCGGGCAGCTCGCCCTCGAGCCGCCGCACCTTCCGGCGCAGCTCGTGCCGGTCCTTGCCCGACAGGCTGGCGAGGTAGGCATCCCAGGTGGGCGGCAGGGCGAGGACGGGGCAGCGCTCCTCCCGCTCGACCCGCGCCGAAAGCCCGTGCCGCGCGGCGAGCGAGGGAAGCCGTGTCACGGCCGCCGAGGCCGCGCGGATCCCGTGGAGATCCCACTCGCAGGGGTCCGCCGCCCGGTGCTCCAGGAGCGCCCCCCAGACTTCGTCCTCCAGTGCTGGCACGGCGATGAGATCCAGGTAGTCGGAGACGTCCACGCCTCCGATGATCCGATGACGGCCCGGGGCGTCCTCGTAGAGCGGCAGGAGGCCCGCCAGCGCGCCGCCGTCCTCGGCCACGCCGAGGATCTGGAGCGGCCGGTCGTCCAGGAAGGCACGGGCCCACGCCGTCTGCCACTGCCAGGTGAGGAACACCGAGGGAAGCGGGGAGCCCGCGGCCAGAACGTTCCAGCGGGTCTGGTCGAGCCCGTCGAAGCCGGGGAGGGACTCGACCTTCATGCGCGGCTAGCAGGCCGCTGAAAAGGACCCATCTGCGGAGGTACGGCGCTGGTCGCTCCTCGCTCAACGTACAGCGAGTACGCCTCGCTCGTCGCCTCCCTCGCGGCCTTGCATCTGGACCTGTTTGAGCGGCCTGCGGAGTCTTTCCGCATCCTGCTACAGCCCGGAATCATCGTCTCCGCCCTCCCCGCCTCCGCCCTCGCCCTCGCCGCCGGCGTCGTCCCCCTCGGCGATCGCCTCTTCCATGGCCGCATCCACGTCCTCGCCGAGGTCCTCCCCCATCTCGTCCCCCATCCGTTTCATAAAGCGCGCCATACTGCGCGGGTCGTTCTCATCGAGATCGCCGTACTGGGAGGGATCGGCGAGAGACTCCAGGCGGGCATCCTCGGACTTGACCGTGGCGAAGCGGGACATGAGGCGCGACAGCTCGAGGCTCCCGCACCGGGGACATCGGGGCGCGGCGGCCGTGGACGGGGAGAGCACGAGCAGGCTCACCCGCCGGCGACATCCATGGCATTCATACTCGTAGATCGGCACGCGGCGCTCCTCCTGCCCTGGTCTGATGGCTGCCCGTCATTCTAGCATTCCCGGCGCGGCCGGGCCGCCCGAGGGTCCGGACCGCGGCTGCCGCCGGCGCTCCCGCCACTCGGCGAGCACCCCCTCGCGCTCCGGCACGGCCAGTCCCAACAACTCCTTGATCTGGATGCCGTTGATGGCTGGGGCGTCCTCGAGATTGTTGTTGAGCTGGAAATGGACGCGGCGCGCGTACCCCTCGAGCCCACGACCCCGCGCCACGATCTCCTCCAGCTCCCCCTCGTTGTAGAGGTACCCGTACTTCTCGGCCACCGAGGGCGACTGTCCCCGGAGCTGGCTGAGAAAGCCCTCGGTGTTCCTGCCGTGCATCCTCAGCACCGCGACGGGCGCGGTGAGCGCCGTCGTCGTGGCAACGCTCGCGCGCGTGCGCGGGGCATCCACCGAGACGTAGGCGAGGCCGGCCCGGGCCAGGCGAGCCAGCACCTCGTCGGTGTGGGCCGGCAGCCAGGAGGCATCCCGGAGCTCCACGGCGATCGTCACTCCCGGCACGCGCGCCGGCAGGCTCTCGAGGTAGCCGAGCGCCTCGGGCCCGTGGCGCACCCAGGGCGCCATCTGGAAGAGGACGTAGCCGAGCTTGCCCGCATCCTGGAGCGGCCGGAGGGCCTCCCGGAAGGCTTCGAAGGCCCAGTCGCGCGCCTCCGCGGGGAAGAGCCGGTTCTCGATCTGCCCTCGCGCCGACGGGCGGGCGGAGGCGGGCAGCATGGCGGCGAGCGGCTCGGGGAGCCGGTGGGCGTCGAGGTGGTGACCCGTGAGCAGCGCATAGGCCTTCACGCCGAAGAGGAAGCCGGGCGGCGTCCGCTCCGCCCAGAGCACGGCGTTGCGAGCGGAGAGCGGCGCGTAGAACGTGGAGTTGACCTCCACGCTATCGAAGAAGCGCGAGTACCACCACAGCCGCTCCTCGGCGGTCATGGTCTTCTGCGGATAGAAGTGGCCGCGCTCGATCATGCTCCGGTCCTGCCAGGCGCAGAGGCCGACGCGGAACTCGGTGCGCACGGGCTCGGGAGGGCGGTGGACGAGGAGCGGCGTCTCGGGCGGCATCGCTCCGAGTGTACGGCGGCAGGCTAGGCGGCGGGCGGGAGGAGTTCCTGGATCACTCGACGGATCTCGGCCATCACGAAGGGCTTGCGCAGGTAGCGGGCGCCGGTCCGCTCGAAGAACTCCGCGCTCTCTCCGCTCAGCGCATTACCGGTGACGAAGACGAGCCGTGAGAGCAGCCGCGGGTGCCGGCGTTCGATCTCCCGGTACAGGCCCGGCCCGTCGAGCGTGGGCATTCTGAGATCGCTGAGGATGAGGTCGTACGCCTGGTGCTCGATCTGATCGAGCGCCGCGAGCCCGTTGGAGGCGGTGGTCACCCGGTGGCCGTCGAGGGCCAGCAGATCGGCCAGCAGAGCGGCGATCTCCTTCTCGTCGTCCACGACCAGGACGCTGAGCACCGGAGCCTGAAGCGTCGGGTCCATGGCTGCTGCCGAGTGTCGCTGCACGCCTTCCCTCCTGGATCGTGATCGCCGGACTCAGGCTCCGGGACAGTCCCTGCTGGTAGGGTCATGGGCCGGGGGGCCCTCCCACGGCTTGTGGGAAACAGTACCCCAATCGGGCGGACCGGGGCAAGCAAAGTCTTCGGGCTAACGGAAATCGTGGGAGGGGATGGCGGCCGCGAGGCGGGCGCGGAGCGGCCAGAGCCGCCCGGCGCGGATCGAGGTGACGCCGTCTTGGCGGTGGAGCGCGCCCTCCACAAGCCTGCTGTTCGGCGGCCCACGACGTCAGACCCAGTTTTCTGTCTTGAGCCCTCCTTCCCAAGGCAGTCTCTTTCACGGAATTGCTACCTCGACAGAGCTCCCTGCGGAAGCGGTATTCACCGCCTGAACAACCACCGGGAGAGCACGTTGGATACGCGGCCAGCTCGGCGTGGAAAGTGCAATGATTGCAATGCGCCGTGACTGGAGATTCTGTTGATACCTCAGGTTGAGGTCGGTTGTAACGAGTACCTCGAACCCTTCCTTTTCGGCTACGTCGAGCAGCTCACCATTCTTCAGGTTCGACCACCCACCTTCATAGGCGGTCATCACTTGATGCGGCGTCAATGATTGACGCAGTGGAACGGGAGCGCCTTGGTCGAGAAGGACGCGCACTTACGCCGGGGCCAACGCACTCCGCGCGGCGTGCTCCAGGACGGAGCGAACTTGTTCGAGCGTTACGCCAGGGAACCATTCCACGAACTGTGAGACGAGAGCGCCGTCCTCAAGATTCTCGAACAAGGCTGCCACAGGCACGCGGGTGCCGCGGAACACCCAAGCCCCGCTGACACGTTCCGGGTCGCGCTCAACTGCTGGGCAAGAGGACCAGTCGATCATGGCGAAATAGTACCACCTTCACGCGTAGGCGGGCGCATTCGAGCAGGCGGAGCCCCGCGCCGTACAGCAGGAACGCCATCAGCCGCGGCACGCCGTGGATTTCGCCGAGCACGGCACGGACCTCCTCGCGAGCCAGGACGACGGGCAGATGATGCGGGCGCGTCGCATAGACGAGGTCGTCCAGCCAGGGGACTTGTTGCTCAAGGACCTCGCGGTAGAGAAAGAGGAGCGCGCTGAGGGCCTGGTTCTGCGTCGATGCCGCGACCTTCCCATCGACGGCCAGCGACGTCAGAAAGCGCGTGAGCTCCGGCGCTCCCATCTCGGCAGGATGGCGCTTGCCGTGGAAGAAGATGTAGCGGCGGATCCAGGCGACATACGCCTTCTCGGTGCGACGGCTATAGTGCCGGACGCGGATGGCCTCGCGGACGCGGTCGAGCAGGCGAGGCTTGGGCGCGTCGGGAGGGCGGGACTCGCGGACCACGGGGGCCCGTGATGGGCAGCCTCCGACCGGGTACGCAAGCGGCGCGAGCGAGCCTCGAAGGGTCATGGCGCGATCTCTCCCCTCGGTCGGGACGCGCCAACTATAGCGCGCGGGCCCGGGCCGGGCAATCGCGATCCCGCTGTATCCCCGGGGACACACGACCGGGAGGGATCGAGGTCAGTGGAAGTCATGCGAGGGGGGCCCTCCGGGTGGGCCGGGGCGGCCTCGAGGCGCTCGCGGAGGGGCCAGAGGCGCTCGGCGCGGATCGAGGTGACGCCGTCCTGGTGCTG
>Ga0154317_1159_pt1 | contig 21932 bp, 22 predicted proteins | sample RifGroA2_FD_105611 | JGI IMG/M metagenome (GOLD analysis project Ga0154317, IMG submission 105611) | Candidatus Rokubacteria bacterium GWA2_70_23 | reverse complement strand
CTGATCAACGCCCTGATGGCGCTCGGGCTGAACGTGATCCTGAAGACGGGGCAGATCTCGCTGGCCCATGCCGGGTTCATGGCCATCGGGGCCTATACCTCGGCGCAGCTCACGGTGAAGCTCGGGCTGCCGTTTCTCGCGGGCTTCCTCCTCGGCGGGCTCCTGGCCTCGCTGGCCGCCTTCGTCGTCGGCCGGGTCATTCTCCGGCTAAAGGGCGTCTACTTCCTGCTCTTCACCTTCGCGCTCAGCGAGTTCCTGTTCCTCCTGAGCAAGAACGCCCCGGCGCTCACCGGCGGGAACACCGGGGTGGTGGGGATCAAGCCGCCGACGCTGCCCTTCCTCGCCGAGCCCCTGCGCTCGAAGGCGGCGTTCTACTACCTGGCCCTGGTGGTCCTGGCGCTGGCCGTGGCCTTCGTCGCCGCCCTCTACCGGTCGCCCTTCGGCCGGGCCATGAACGCCGTGCGCGAGTCCGAGCTGCTGGCCGCGGCCACGGGCTACAACCCCATGCGGATCAAGGTGATCGCCTTCTCCATCGGCTGCCTCCTGGCGGGCTTCGGCGGCAGCCTCTTCGCCCACTTCCTCCTCTACATCGCCCCCTTCAGCTTCACGTTCTGGGAGTCCGTGAACTTCCTGCTCATGAACATCGTGGGCGGGACCTCCTCGCTGGCGGGCCCCATCATCGGCGCCATGATCATCACACCCCTGCCGGAGTTCCTGCGGGCCTACGTGGTCTGGCAGCAGGTCCTCTACGGGCTCGTGCTGATGGTGTTCATGCGGTTCCTGCCGGACGGAGTCACCTCGCTGCTGGCCCCCCGGTACCGGGCGCTCGCGAGCTGGCTGGGCCGCCTGGGCCGGCCCGCCCCGGTCGAGGAACCGGTGCCGGCGCGCGCGCAGGGACGTGACCGGTGAGCGCCATGCTCGAGGCCCGCGGCCTCTCGAAACAGTTCGGCGGCCTTCACGCTGTCGACGGCCTCTCCCTGACCGTGGACGAGGGAAGCATCGTGGGGCTGATCGGACCCAACGGTGCCGGCAAGACCACGGTCTTCAACCTGGTGACGGGGCAGCTCCGGCCCAGCGCGGGCGAGGTGCATTTCAAGGGCCGGCGCATCACCGGGACGCCGCCCTATGACCTGGTCAAGCTGGGCCTGGTCCGTACCTTCCAGTCGATGGTGCTGTATAGCGAGTCCTCGGTGCTCGAGAACGTCCTCCGCGGCTGCGCCGTTCGGAGCCGGGTCGGGTTCTGGAGGGGGCTCGCGGGCTCGCGGCAGGCGACCCGGGAAGACGAGAAGGTCCGGGAGCGGGCCCTCGAGCTGCTCCACTTCGTGGAGCTCGCCGCCGCGCGGGACGAGCTGGCCCGGAACCTCCCGTACGGGCACCAGCGCGCGCTCGGCGTCGCCATCGGCCTCGCGACCGAACCGGAGCTCCTGATGCTCGACGAGCCCGTCGCGGGGATGAACCCCGAGGAGACCGCGCACATGGCGCGGCTGATCCGTCGGGTCAACGCGCGTGGCACCACGATCGTGGTGGTCGAGCACGACATGAGCTTCGTCATGCAGCTCTGCCGGGAGATCGTGGTCATGAATTACGGCAAGAAGATCGCCGAGGGACCGCCCGACCGCATCCGCAACGACCCGGCCGTGGTGGCGGCCTACCTGGGGGTGGACGAGGATGCCCAGGCTTGAGGTCCGCGACCTCCATGTCTCGTACGGCAAGGTGCGGGCGCTCCAGGGCGTGACGCTCACCGTGGAGGAGCGGCAGATCGTCTCGATCGTGGGGGCCAACGGCGCCGGGAAGAGCACGGTGCTCAAGGCCATCATGGGCCTGGTGCCCGTCGCCTCCGGGGAGATGCGTTTCGGCGACCGACGTCTGGACCGCATGTCCCCTCCCGGCATCGTCGGGGCCGGCGTGGCCATCTGTCCCGAGGGGCGGCGGCTGTTTCCGGAGATGACGGTCCAGGAGAACCTCATGATCGGCGCCTACCAGCGGGACAGCCGGCGGGCGGCGCTGGTCCTGGGCGAGGTCTATGGCTATTTTCCGATCCTGACGGAGCGCAAGCGTCAGCTCGCCGGCAGTCTCTCGGGGGGCCAGCAGCAGATGGTCGCCATCGGCCGGGCGCTCATGTCGGGCCCGCAGCTTCTGCTCCTGGACGAGCCGTCCCTGGGGCTGGCGCCCCTGGTCGTCCGCGATATCGCGAGCATCGTCCAGCGCATTCACGCCCGCGGCGTGTCCGTGATCCTGGTGGAGCAGAACGCGCGGATGGCCCTCCGGCTGTCCGACCGCGCCTATGTCATGGAAACCGGTCGGGTCACCCTGTCCGGCACCGGGCAGGAGCTGCTGAACAATACCCAGGTCCAGCGCTTCTACCTGGGGCTCTAGGAGATCGGAGGGGGATCAAGGTGGCGAAGCTCCTCGGGATCGACGTCGGTGGCACCTTCACCGACCTGTTCTACCTGGACGAGGCCACCGGCCGCGTCAGCATCAGCAAGGCGTCGACGACGCCCGGCGACCTGTCCGTCGGCCTCTTCGACGCCATGGGCCACATCGGGGTATCCGCCGGTGACATCGACCTCTTCATCCATGGCACCACCATGGCGACCAACGCCATCATCGAGCGAAAGGGCGCCCGCTGCGGCCTCATCACCACGCTGGGCTTCCGGGACGTCCTCGAGCTGGGGCGCCGCGATCGGCCCCACCTCTACGGCCTGCACGGCGTCCAGGAGCCGCTGATCCCGCGGGACTTGCGGCTGGAAGTGCGGGAGCGCCTGGACCACCGCGGCGAAGTGGTGGAGCCCCTCGACGAATCGGATGTTCTCGAGGCCGCGGAGATCCTTCGGGCCAAGGGCGTGGAGGCGGTCGTGGTCTGCTTTCTCCACTCGTACGCCAACCCCGTCCACGAGCGGCGAGCGAAGGAGGTCCTCCAGGGTTTCCATCCCGGGTGGCTGATCACCCTCTCCGCGGAGCTCCTGCCAGAGCTCTACGAGTTCGAGCGGCTCAGCACGGCCGCCGTGCACACCTACCTGCAACCGATGGTGGCCCGGTACGTCGGCGCGCTGAAGCAGAGGCTGGCGGAAGGCGGCTTTCGCCGGGACGTGCTGTTCGTGCAATCCAACGGCGGCATCATGTCCAGCGCCACGGCCTGCCAGCGGCCGGCGAACCTGGCCCGCTCGGGGCCGGCCGCCGGGGTCAGCGCAGCGAGCTACCTGGCGCGGCTGGCCGGCTTCGACAATGTCATCTCGGCGGACATGGGCGGCACCAGCTTCGACGTCTGCCTGATCCCGGGTGGCCGTCCGCGCACGACCGAGGAGACCAATCTGGGTTTTCGTCTTCCCCTCAGGGTGTCGATGATCGACGTGCATACCATCGGGGCCGGCGGCGGCAGCATCGCCTGGATCGACAGGGCGGGCATCCTCCAGGTGGGCCCGGAATCGGCGGGAGCGGACCCGGGTCCGGCGGCGTACCGCCGGGGCGGCACCCGACCCACGGTGACCGACGCCAACCTCGTCCTCGGCCGGATCAACCCGGGCTTCGTCCTCGGGGGCGAGCACGGCCTGAAGATGGATCCGGACGCGGCCTCCCGGGCCATCGAGGCCGAGGTGGGGAAGCCCCTGGGGCTCGCGCTCGAGGAGGCCGCCACCGCGATCATCAGGGTGGCCAACAACAATATGGCGGGCCGCATCCGGGTCGTTTCCGTGGAGCGGGGCCATGATCCCCGGGACTTCGCCCTGGTGGCCTTTGGCGGCGCCGGGCCGCTGCACGCCGCGGCGCTCATGAAGGACGTGGGGATCGGCCGCTCGCTCATCCCGTACTATCCCGGGGTCCTCTGCGCGCTCGGCTGCGTGACGGCGGACGTGCGCCATGACTTCGTGCGCACGGTGATGCGGAGCCTGGATGAGCTGGATCCGGAGGGCTTCCGCGCCATGGTCAGGGAGACCGTGGCGGACGGAACCCGGCTCATCCAGGACGAGGGGGTGCCGGTGGAGCGGGTGGACGTGCTGCTGGCGGCAGACATGGGTTACGAGGGCCAGCGGCACAATATCCGGGTCACCCTCCCCCCCGAGCTCAGCCCGGAGGGGATCACCGCCGCCTTCGCCGAGGCCTACCGGAGCGAGTACAAGCAGACCCTGGACGGGCTGCCGGTGCGGCTCACCACGCTCAGGGTGACGGTGCTGGGTTTGCGGCCCAGGCTCGACATCGGCAGCTGGGTGGCCGCCGGGTCCGCCCTGACAGGGATCCCGCAGGGACGGAGGGCCGTGTACTTCGACGGCCGCTATCACGACACGCCGGTGTATGCCCGGGCAGCCCTGCCCCCCGGCAGCGAGTTGGCCGGTCCGGCCATCGTGGAGCAGGCCGATTGCACCACCGTCCTGGAGCCGGACACGACGGCGCGCGTGGACAGGCTCGGCAACCTCATCCTGGAGGCGAGACACCCATGAATCCATCGACGCTCGTCGATCCCATCACCCTCGCGGTGGTGAAGGGCGGCCTCGAGCAGATCGTCGACGAGATGGACGCCATCATCGTCCGGGCCGCGTTCTCCCCCGTCATCTCGGAGCAGCTGGACCGGGCCAGCGGCGTCTTCCATCCGCGGACGGGCGAGGTGGTGGCCCAGGGACGGCTCACCCTGCCCATCTTCATGACGGCGATGCAGTTCTCCGTCCAGGCGGCGATGGCCGCGGCAGGGCGCCGGGGCGGCTTCAGGCCGGGAGACATCTACATCCTGAACAATCCCTACCTCGGGGGCACCCACCTGCCGGACGTCAAGCTCGTCATGCCCGTGTTCCAGGGCGAGGAGATCCTGGCGCTGCTGGCGGCGTGTGGCCACTGGAACGACATCGGGGGCTCGACCCCGGGGGGGTTCGCCCCGGGCGCCACCGAGATCCACCAGGAAGGCCTCCTCATCAACCCGGTCCCGCTCTACCGGGAGGGACGGCTCCAGGAGGATCTGCTGGGGCTTCTCCTCGACAATGTCCGCGTCCCGGAGGAGCGTCGGGGCGACCTCCAGGCCGTCGTCTCCGCCCTGCAAGTCGGGGCCGGTCGCTACACCGACCTCATCGCCCGCTACGGAGCGGACACGATCAATGCCTGCTTCGACGAGCTGAACGACCGCTCGGAGCAGCACATGCGCGCCCTGATCCGCGAGATCCCCGACGGCACCTACCTCTTCGAGGACGCCGTGGACAACGACGGCCACGTCGCCAGTCCGCTGCTCGTCCACCTCGCGCTGACGGTGGCCGGGGACCGCATGACCTTCGACTTCACCAGGTCCTCCGCCCCTGCCCGGGGGCCGGTGAATCTGCCCCGCAAGACCTGCATCGCCTCGTGCCAGATCGCCATCAAGCACATCTTCCCCGAGGTCACGATCAACGGGGGCTGCTTCCGGCCTTTCGACTACGTGATTCCGCCGAGCACGTTCGTGGGGGCGGAGTACCCGTATCCCATCAGCGGCTACCTGGAATCGGTGGGACGCGTCATCTCGGTGGTGTTCGGAGCCATGAGCCAGGCGCTCCCCGAGCGCACGCCCGCCGACCTGTTCGGCACCACCGGCGTCATCACCATGGCCGGGACGCATCCCGAGCGCGGCAACTATTACGTGATGCTCTTCCCCGGGGCCGGCGGCTACGGGGGCAATCCCCAGGGGGACGGACTGGTCAACGGGACCACCGCGCTGGGCGCCGCCAACTTTCCCTCGGTGGAATCCGTGGAGCATCGGGTGCCGGTGCGAGTGGAAAGGCTGGCCATCAGAGATGGCTCGGGCGGGGCCGGACGCCATCGCGGGGGCTGCGGCACAGCGTACCGCTATCGCAGCCTCACCGACGAGATCGCGGTGGCGGTGCTCGGGGACAGGCGGGACTTCCTCCCCTTCGGCGTCCTGGGGGGCAAGCCGGCCGCGGGCGCCGATGTCGTCTTCGGCAGCCGCGAGGGCGAGTTCCGGCTGCCCTTCGTCACGAAAGGCCGCCGGAATCTCGCGCGGGGTGAGGTGGTGGAGTACCTCTCCCCCGGCGGTGGCGGCTACGGCGACCCCCTGGAGCGCGACCCTGAACGGGTGTTGCGGGATGCCGTCCTGGGCTACATCAGCCGGGAGCAGGCCAGGGAGGATTACGGCGTCGTCCTCGAGCCGCGCGCGGGCTCGGACGGACTCGTCTCGTGGACCCTGGACCGGACGGCCACGACCGCGCTGAGGGCCGCGCTGCCGGATGCGCCGGGAGCCGTCCCCGGCCACCCGGCTGAAGCGAGGTGACACCGTGAGCCCTGCACCGGCGGGTCACCGCGCGAGCGGATTCACGCATCTGTTTTCCCCGGGGCGGGTCGGCACGCTCGAGGTGAAGAACCGGCTGGTGTTTGCCGCCACCAGCTCCGAGCTGGCGGACCACGACGGCTTCGTCACCGACGACATGGTGGAGTTCTATGCCGAGCGGGCCAGGGGCGGCACAGGCCTGCTCATCGTCGAGGCGACCTACGTGGAGCAGGAAGGCAAGCGCCTCCATCACAACGCCATGCTCCACGACGACCGCCATGTCCCGGGCATGAGACGGATCGCCGAGGCGGTCCACGCGGCCGGGGCCCGGATCGCCATCCAGCTCAACCACGGAGGTCGCGAGTCGATCCCGGAGGTCTCGGGGTCGGTGCCTCTGGCTCCCTCTCCCGTGCCGTCGCGCTTCACCGCCGTGGGGGAGCCGGTGGTGCCGAAGGAGCTCGACGTGGCGGCGATCCAGCGGATCATCCGGCGTTACGTCGAGGCGGCTCTCCGCGCCCGGCAGGCCGGGTTCGATGCCGTCGAGCTCCACGGCGCCCACGGCTACCTGATCGGGCAGTTCGTCTCACCGGAAGCGAACCGGCGCGAGGACGAGTACGGTGGCGACACCCGGAGGCGCGCCCGGTTGTTCGTCGAGCTGGTCCAGGGGATCAAGAAGGAGCTCGGCGGGGAGTTCCCGATCATCTGCCGGATGAACGGCAGCGACCACATCCCGGGCGGGCTCGAGCTCGACGAAGCGGTGGAGATCGCCGCCCTGCTGGAAACCGCGGGCGCCGACTCCGTCAGCATCTCCGGGGGCATCCACGCCTCACGGCCCTACATGATCGTGCCCGGCATGTCGGTGCCTCGCGGCTGCTATGTGCCGTACGGCGAAGCCCTCAAGGCGCGGCTCGGTATCCCCGTCATGACCGTGGGGCGCATCAACACCCCCGAGCTGGCCGAGGAGATCCTGGCGAAGGGACAGGCCGACTTCATCTGCCTCAGCCGCGCCCTGCTGGCTGATCCCTTCTTCCCCGCCAAGGCCGCGGCGGGACTCGTGGAGCGCATCGCCCCGTGCATCGCCTGCAACGAGTGCCTGGCCACGATCCACAGGCACAAGGGGATCGCCTGCACCGTGAACCCCATGGTCAGCCGGGAGCTGGAGTTCAAGCACCTCCTGGCCCGCGAGGCCCCTCCCAGGCGGGTGGCCGTGGTCGGGGGCGGTGTCGCCGGAATGTCGGCGGCCGTGACGGCCGCAAGCCGCGGCCACGAGGTCCACCTGTTCGAGAGGGACGGCGCCCTCGGGGGGCAGCTCCTGCTGGCCTATCTGCCCCCGCACCGGGAAGAGCTCGAGAACGCGCTTCGCTACTTCGAGCGCGAAGTGAAGCGGCTGGGCGTCACGGTCCACCTGAACAGGCTCTTCACCCCGGAGGACGCCCGGGAGCTCAAGCCCGACGCCATCATCCTGGCGACGGGGGCCGAATCCCGGAAGCCTGACGTGCCGGGCGTGGGCCTGCCCCACGTGATCATGGGCTGGCGGGTCATCGCGGGGCTCGAGGAGACGGGCCGGAACTGCGTCATCATCGGGGGCGGCCTCGTGGGGATGGAGGTGGCGGACTACCTGGCCCACCGTGGAAAGCGGGTGATCATGATCGCCCGCTCCGCCCCCTTGAAGAAGGCCGTCCACGCTGACCGGGTCTACTTCCTGGACCGCATCCGCGACCTCGGCATCGAGGTGCTCACCCACACGACCGTGCGCGAGATCGGCCCCGACACCGTGGAGGTCGAGCCGCCCAATGGCTGGCGCCGCGTGTTGAAGGACGTCGACAGCGTGATCCTCTGCACAGGCTACGGGCCGAGGACCGAGCATCACGAAGCGCTGACCGCCCTGGGCGTCCCCGTTCAGCTGGTGGGGGATGTCCTCGGCTCGAGGAAGTTCTTCGAGGCCATCGAGGAAGGGGCACTGGCCGCCATCACCCTATAGGAGGATTGGCCACGCTCACGGGAAAGGTCGCTCTCGTCACCGGCAGCGCGCAGGGCATCGGCTATGCCATCGGCTCCACCCTGGCGCGGCACGGCGCCCGTCTGGTCCTGGCCGACATGGACGCGGACGGGTGCCGCGCGGCCCAGGAACAGCTCCGATCCGCAGGAGCCCAGGTTGTGGCAGTCGCGGGCAACGTCGCCGTGGTCAAGGACGTCGAGGCCATGGTTGGCGCCGCCGTCACCGCCTTCGGCCGGCTCGACATCCTGGTCAACAACGCCGGCGGCAGCGCCCAGACGCCGCTCCGCATCGAGGACGTCACCGAGGAGCACTTCGATCGCGTGATGGCCTGGAACGTGCGCGGTACCTTCTTCTGCGTCAAGGCCGCCCTGCCGCATCTGAAGGCCCGCGGCGGATCGATCATCAACATGGCCTCCATCTCGGGGCGGGGAGGGACGGAGCTGGTGAGTCCCCAGTACAGCGCCGCGAAGGCCGCCATCGTCGGCATGACACGGAACCTGGCGAAGCACCTCGGTCCGCACGGGATCCGCGTGAACGCCATCGCCCCCGGCTTCATCAAGAGCAGCCCCCGGGTCGAAGCCATCTGGCGGACGCGCAACGAGGCCGAGGTGCTCAAGATGGTGCCCCTCGGGCGCCGGGGCGAGATGGACGACATCGCCCAGGCCGCCCTGTTCCTGGCCTCCGACGCTTCCGGCTACGTCACGGGGGCCGTCCTCGACGTGAACGGCGGCTTCTTCGCCCTGTGACGCCTGCGACCGGGAGGATCGCGGTGGCCGGCGAGATCCGGGGCGCGGCCCGCCCGGCGCGATCGGCTCACCGCAAGACGGGAGGCCAGTGAATGGAGCTCCGTGAAAGGCGGTTCCTCATCACCGGCGGGTTCAGCCTGATCGGCTCTCACATCGCCGAGAAGCTCATCGAGGCCGGCGCCGCCGAGGTGGTGCTGCTGGACAACGCCTCGATCGGCTCCCCCGTCACCGTGGAGCACCTGACGTCGAGTGGCCGCGTTCGGCTCGTGCGCGGCGACGTCTTGAGGATGCACGAGGTGATGGAGGCGCTCGACGGCGTGGACGGCGTCTTCCACACCGCGGCCTTCCTCACGCTGCCGATCTCGCAGAATCCCTGGGTCGGGCTCGATGTCAACGTCCGCGGCCTCATGACCGTGCTCGAGGCGTGCCGGTGGCGGGGCGTGAGCAAGCTCGTCTACTCCTCGTCCGTGGCCGTGTACGGGAACGCGCTGTATGGGATCGTGACGGAGGAGACGCCGTTCCTGGGCGTGGGAGTCCAGCCGGTGGCGGCGCTCTATGCCACCTCGAAGCTCATGGGGGAACAGCTCTGCGCCCTGTACCGGGAGCGCCACGCAGTGGACTCCATCGTCCTCCGCTACTCGACGGTGTACGGCGAGCGCCAGCACTCCCGGGGCGTGAACGTGCTGCACATCCTCGAGGCGTATGACCGGATCCGGCTGGGCCAGCGTCCGATCATCGTGGGGGACGGCCGCGAGGTCCACGACTACGTCTACGCGGGGGACGTCGCGCGCGCGAATCTCCTCGCGATGCGGAGCGATCTCTCCGGAGAGAGCTTCACCATCGCCACCGGCGTGGCGACCTCGCTGAACGAGCTCGTGCGGCTCCTGCTCCGGCTGACCGGCTCCGGCCTCACGCCGGAGTACCGGAGCGATCCCGGCAGGGTCCGCTCCGCGGGCTCCACCGAGATGCGGTTCAGCCGGGAGAAGGCCGCCGTCCGGCTCGGGTGGGCGCCGGAGGTGTCGCTCGAGGACGGTCTCGGGCGGCTCATCGCCTGGCGCGAATCGACCACGGCGGGGGCGACTCCACCCGTCACTCCGCAAGGAGGATCGTGATGCCGGATTTCGACGTGATCGTGGTGGGAGCGGGGAACGCCGCGCTGGCGGGGGGGCTCTTCCACGGGAACTATCCCGGCGGGACGGGGCTGATGTCCGGCGCCGTCTTCGGGCGGACCGCCGGCGCTCACGCGGCCGGCGAGTAGGGACAGGCCGTGGACCCGCTGATCCGCGTCATCGTCGCCAAGCCAGGGCTCGACGGCCACGACCGCGGCGCCAAGGTGATCGCGCGCTCGCTGCGGGATGCCGGAATGGAGGTGGTCTACACCGGCATCCGGCAGACGCCGGAGACGATCGTGCGCGTGGCCCTCGAGGAAGATGCGCAGGTCATCGGTCTCAGCATCCTGTCCGGCGCCCACCTCCCGCTGTGCCAGCGCGTCATGGACCTTCTCCGCGCGCAGGGGATGGACGACGTCGTCGTCGTGGTCGGCGGCACCGTGCCTCGCGACGACGCCGCGCAGCTCAGGCAGATGGGTGTGGCGGGCGTGTTCGGGCCGGGAACCCCCGTCCAGGAGATCGTCGACTTCATTCGTCGCGCCGTCCGGGAGCGCGGGGTCGGCCGCCCGCGATGAGGTGGGGGTCCGCCCGGTGACGCCCCTCCTCGAGATCAGCGGGCTCTGCAAGCGCTTCGGGGGCGTCCAGGCCAACGACCGCGTCAGCTTCACCGTGCGGCCGGGGGAGATGGTCGGGATCATCGGTCCCAACGGGGCCGGCAAGAGCACCCTCTTCGAGCTCATCACGGGGTTCGTGCGCCCCGACGCCGGGGACGTCCGGCTGGAAGGCCGATCGCTCGTGGGGCGATCCACGTGGGAGATCAACCGCGCGGGGATCGCCCGGACCTTCCAGAAGATGCGCCTCTTCCTCGGCATGACCGCGCTCGAGAACGTCATGGCGGCGACGGTCGAGCGCAGCCGGGACCTGGCGCATGCGCGGGAGCGCGCGCTCGCGTGCCTCGGCTTCGTCGACCTCGCCGACCGGCCTCACATCCCCGCGCGGGCGCTGAGCACCGGCCAGCGCAAGCGGCTGGAGCTGGCCCGCGCGCTCGCCACCGAGCCGCGCCTGCTCCTCCTGGACGAGGTGACCGGGGGAGTGGACCAGCGAATGATCCCCGCCCTGATGGCGCTGGTGCGACGCCTCCGCGGGGAGGGGGTCACGGTGGTGCTGATCGAGCACAACATGCGCGTGGTGATGGACCTCTGCGACCGCATCGTGGCCTTCCACCTCGGGGCCGTCATCGCGGACGGCTCCCCGGCCACGGTCACCCGGCACCCCGAGGTCGTCCGCGCCTACCTGGGTGGCCATGCCTCTCCTTGAGATCGAGTCACTCGACGTCTGCTACGACGACCTCCAGGTCCTGTGGTCGGTGTCGCTCCAGGTCGGCGAGGGCGAGATCGGCGTCCTGCTGGGACCGAACGGCTCGGGCAAGAGCACGGTGATGAACGCCATCTCGGGGCTCGTGCGCCCGCGCGGGGGGGCCATCCGCTTCCGCGGCGAGCGGATCGACCGGTTGCCCACGCACGCGGTGATCGACCGCGGCGTCGCGCACGTGCTGGAGCGGCGGCGGGTCTTTCCGCTGATGTCCGTGCTCGACAACCTCCTGTTGGGCGGCTTCATCCCCCGCTCCCGCCCGACACGCGCCGAGCAGCTCGAGCGCGTGCTGGGGCTGTTCCCGGTGCTGCGGCAGCGGCGGGGGCAGCTGGCGGGGACACTGAGCGGCGGCGAGCAGCAGATGCTGGCCGTCGCGCGCGGCCTCATGTCGCGTCCGAGCCTGCTGCTGGTCGACGAGCCGTTCCTGGGGCTGGCGCCGATGGTCGCCCGCGACCTCCTGGACGTGTTGGTCCGGCTCAACGGCGAGGGGATGACGATCCTGCTCGTGGAGCAGAACGTGGAGATGGCCCTGGGCATGGCGCACCGGGGCGTGGTGCTGGAGTCCGGGCGGGTCGCGATCTCCGGGTCCGCCCGCGAGGTGCTGGAGTCCAACGAGCTCCGCCAGGCCTTCCTGGGCGTGGTGTGAGCGGGGGAAAGGAGCAGGCGCGATGAGAGAGTTGCGCGCGGTGATGGGGGCAGCGCTGCTGGCGCTGGCGGCGATGAGCTGGGGGGCGGGGCCGGCGGTGGCGGCGGAGGACGAGATCCGGATCGGCGCGGTATGGGGGCTCACGGGGCCGACGGCCGGCGTGAGCCAGGAGGGCCGCCGCGGCATGGAGATGGCCCAGGAGCTGATCAACCGCAAGGGCGTGCTCGGCAAGAAGATCCGTGTGATCTTCGAAGACGACAAGGCGGATCCCGCCGTCGGCGTCTCGGCCACCGAGAAGCTCATCACCCAGGACAAGGTGGTGGCCTTCGTGGGCGGGGTCGGCAGCACCATCTGCAACGCGATGCTCGGGGCCTTCGAGAAGTACAACCCGCGGCCCATCGGTGTCCTCACCGGCTGCGGCGCCACGACCATCGAGCAGCGCTTCGGCAAGGAGCGCGGCTACTTCTTCGTCCACCCGTGGGAGTACTACTACCAGTCGACGATGCGGGACTTCCTGCTGAGCCTGACGCCGCGCCCGCAGACCGTCTTCATCGCCCACGAGGACCGGCTCTACGGCACCTCCCACGCCAAGATGGCCGACGAGTACTTCAAGGAGGCGGGGTTCAAGGTGGTGGCGCGCGAGGGCTTCAAGTCGGGCGCTCCCGATCTCACGCCGCTCCTCACGCGGGCGAAGGGCATGAACCCCGACGTCTTCTACTGGATCGCCTACGGCGCCGACGCGATCCTGATCACCAAGCAGGGCAAGGAGCTCGGCTTCAACCCCCGGCTCTACGCGAGCACCGTCCAGCTGGGGACCCAGGAGTACCGCGACGCCGTCGGCCTGGACAACGCGGAGGCCTTCGTGGGGATCACGGTGTGGGAGCCCAACGCGGATTTCGCCGCCTCCCGCGAGTGGCCCGATCTCCTGCCGTCGACCCGCGACTGGGTGCGGGAGTACACCGCGCGCTACAAGCGCGAGCCCCACTACTACTCGATCATGAGCTACGTCGCCCTGGTGGCGGCGGCCAAGGGGATCGAGGCGGCGGGGAGCCTCGACCGGGAGAAGGTCGTGGCGGCCATCGAGAAGATCAACACCATGTCGCCCATGGGCCCGCTCAAGTTCTCGCCGAGCAAGTTCGCGGTGAACCACGCCTTCAAGCAGATGATGATCTTCCAGTGGCAGAAGGGGCAGAAGGCGCTGCTCTTCCCCCGCGACACGGCCACGGGAGCGGTGCGGTACCCGTTCCCGCCCTGGACCCCGCGCTAGGGGCGCGGGAGGGGGAGGGGGAGGGGTCGCGTGTCGGCTGCGATGCTCGCGCAGGTCACCGCCAACGGCCTGTCGCTGGCGGGGCTCTACGCGCTGGTGGCGGTGGGCCTGACGCTGGTGTTCGGCGTGATGCGGATCCTGAACTTCGCCCACGGCGAGTTCGTGATGATCGGCGCCTATCTGACGTACTGGCTGTTCGCCCTCTGGGGCGTGGACCCGCTCCTGTCGTTCGCGCTGGTCCTGGCGCTCATGGCGCTCCTCGGGGCCCTCGTGCAGGTCACGCTCGTCACGCGCGTCCTCGCCGCGCCCCACCTCAACCAGATCCTGTTGACCTTCGGCATCGCCGTGACGCTGCAGAACCTGGCGCTCCTGCTGTGGACGGGTGACCTGCGGGCCATCAAGGTGTGGTACGCCTCGACGGCGCTCAGCGTGGCGGGCGTGAGCTTGAGCCTCGGGCGCACGGTGGGCATCCTCATCGCCGCCACGCTCACGGTGGGCCTGTACCTGCTCCTGTTCCGGACCGAGTACGGCCGCGCGCTCCGCGCGGTGGCCCAGGATCCCGACGCCGCGCTCGTCATGGGGATCCCCATCCAGCGCGTCTACGTGCTGGCCATGGCGATCGGCGCCGCCTATGCGGGCGCGGCGGGCGTGGTGGCGAGCGTCAGCATGTTCACGTACCCGCTCCTCGGGTTCCTCTTTGGCCTCAAGGCCTTCTGCGTCGTCATCCTCGGCGGGCTCGGCAGCGTCTTCGGGGCGGTGCTGGCGAGCCTCTTCCTCGGCCTCGTCGAGTCGTTCGTCGGCACCCTCATCCCGCAGGGCGGAAGCTGGGCCGAGGCGATCTCGTTCATCGTGCTGCTCCTCGTGCTGCTCGTCCGCCCCCGCGGCATCCTGGGCCTGGAGTGAGCGCCGCCGCCGCCCGCGCCGGCTGGACCCTCGTCGCGCTGGCCGCGCTCGTGGCGCCGGTCCCGCTCGGCAACTACGGCCTCCACCTGCTGGTGCTCGTCTGCATGTACGTCGCGCTGTCGTCCAGCTGGAACATCCTGACGCTGGCCGGCCAGCTCACCCTGGGGCACGCGGGCTTCTTCGGCGTCGGCGCCTACACCTCCGCGCTGCTGGCGCTCAGGCTCGGCGTCCCGTTCTGGGCGGGCATGGGGGCGGGCGCGGTGGCGGCGGCGGCACTGGCCGGCGTCATCGGGCTGGTGTGCCTGCGCCTGCGCGGGGTCTACCTGGCCATTGCCACGCTCAGCCTGGTGGAGGCGCTGAAGATCGTCGTCCTCAATGTCCCCGACGTCACCGAGGGCTCCATCGGCATCACGCTGAGCCCGGTCTTCGCGGGTGCCCGCCGGCCCGCCTACTACGTGATGCTGGCCGTCGCGGCGCTGCCCGTGCTGGCGACGGTGTGGATCAAGCGGTCGAAGCTCCACGTCATCCTCGGCGCCATCCGCGAGGACGAGGGCGCGGCCCAGATGGCCGGCATCAACACCACGGCCTACAAGGTCTTCGCCTTCGCCCTCAGCGCCGCCTTCGCCGGCTTGGCCGGGGGCTTCTACCCTCACTACATCACCTACATCGTCCCCGACACGGCGTTCAGCATCGGGCTGTCCATCGAGGCGCAGATCATGCCGATCCTCGGCGGGCTCTACACCGTGGCCGGCCCCGTGGTGGGCGCGGTGGTGCTGACGCTGGCGGGCGAGTACCTGCGCACGCGGTTCGGGGCGGCGAATCTGCTCGTCTACGGGGTGGTCATGGTCCTCGCGATCCTCTGCCTGCCCGGGGGGCTCGTGGGGCTGGCCCGCCGCTGGCGGGCGCCGTTCCGGGTGCGGCGGGCCGAGCAGCCGCAGGAGGGGGTGGCCGATGTTCGATAAGGACAAGATCGAGGAGATCCGCCAGGCCAGGCAGGCGTCGGGCGGCGACGTCGAGCCCCGGTCGCTCTACACGCCCGCCGATCTCGCGGAGACCGGCTTCGATTACCTGCGCGACCTCGGGGTGCCCGGCCAGTATCCCTTCACGCGGGGGATTCACCCCGCGATGTACCGCGAGCGCCTCTGGACGATGCGGCAGTACGCGGGCTTCGGGTCGGCGCAGGAGACCAACGAGCGCTTTCGCTACATGCTCGAGCGCGGCATGGTCGGGATCAACGTCGCCTTCGACCTGCCCACCCAGCACGGCTACGACTCCGACCACCCGCGGGCCCGCGGCGAGGTCGGCCGGGTCGGCGTCCCCGTCAACTCGCTCCGCGATCTCGAGGTTCTCTTCGACGGGATCCCGCTGGGGCAGGTGAGTCCCGCCAACGCCATCAACGCGCCGGCGGCCGTCATCCTGGCCATGTACGTGGCGCTGGCCGAGCGGCAGGCGCTGCCGCTCGAGCGCCTGTCGGGCAGCACCCAGAACGACATTCTCAAGGAGTTCATCGCGCGCGGCACGTACATCTTCCCGCCGGCGCCGTCGCTGCGGCTCGTCACGGACGTCATCGAGTACTGCGCCGGCGCGCTGCCTCGCTGGAACTTCATCAACGTGTGCGGGTATCACATGCGCGAAGCCGGCTCCACCCTCGTGCAGGAGGTGGCCTTCGCGCTGGCCGACGCCTGCACCTACGTGCAGGCCGCCGTGGACCGGGGCCTCGCCGTCGACAACTTCGCGCCGCGGTTCGCGTTCAACTTCACGGCCGGCACCGACATCTTCCGCGAGGCCGCGAAGTTCCGGGCCATGCGCCGCCTGTGGGCCCGGCTGATGCGGGAGCGCTTCGGCGCCCGCAAGCCGGACAGCTGGAAGTTCCGCACTGGCGCCGGCTCCGGCGCGAGCCAGCTGACGGCGCAGCAGCCCGAGAACAACATCGTCCGGGTCACCCTCAACTCGCTGGCGGCGATCCTCGGAGGCGTCCAGTCGCTCCACACGGCCGCCTACGACGAGGCCCTCGCCTTGCCCACCGAGAAGTCCGTCAGCCTCGCGCTCCGCACCCAGCAGGTGCTGGCGTACGAGGCCGGCGTGACCGAGACGGTCGATCCCCTGGCCGGGTCCTACTACGTGGAGTCGCTCACCGGCGAGATCGAGGCCCGCGCCGCCGCGCTGATGGGGCAGATCGAGCGCGAGGGAGGCATGGTGCGGGCGATCGACTCGGGCTGGGTGCATACGCAGATCGCCGAGGCGGCCTGGGCGTACCAGCAGCGCGTCGAGGCCGGCGCGGAGGTCGTGGTCGGGGTCAACCGATTCGTCGAGCCTGCGCCGCCGCCCGGATTCGCCCTGCACCGCCACGCAGAGGGATTCGAGGCCGAGCAGACGGCCGCGCTGAAATCGCTCCGGGAGACGCGCGACAGCGCGCGGGTGCGCCGGGCGCTGGAGGAGCTGAGATCCGCGGCGGCGTCGACGACGAATGTGCTGCCGGTCCTGGTCGAGACGGTGAAGACCTACGCGACCATGGGGGAGATCTGCGGGGTCCTGCGGGAGGTGTTCGGCGAGTACCGAGCGCCCCAGGTCTACTGACGCCGTCCTCCTGCGCCCGCGGGCCCTGGTCCGCCCCCGCCCGCGCGGTGTCGCGCTGATCCGCGCGGGCGTCACGGCCGAACGCCCCAGAGAAATAGTCTAGACGCCGCCCCACCCGTCCCCGCGGCGATCACGTCGCCCCGCCCCTCCGCTCGCCCCTTCGACGCCCTCCATGACACTCGGCGGGACCCCACCGCGGCCTCGGGACCCCACCCCTCCGCGCGCCCCGTGCCCACGGCCCCGCAGCGGAGCAGGATGGCTCCGGGCCAAAGGCTCTCGCGGCGTTCCACGCTCGCCCTCGCCCCCTTGCCCCGTCGCGGCGGGCGGGTGCTGGGGTGTCAGGCCCGGGCTCTCGGGGGAGGACCGGAATCGACCCCACCGTTACGCCACCTGGATCGTCTGGATACCAACAAATTCAGACTCGAGTTTCGGCTCGCCATCTTCGAGGAGCATCTCCACGACTTCTTGAAGATTCTGCCGCAGTTCGTCGAGGCCCTCCCCCTGACTGTGGGCACCGGGCCAGCCTGGCACGTAGCCCACGTACAGCCCGGTGTCCGGGTCTCGCTCGACTACGATGTTGAAGGTGCGCATAGGTCAAACTCCCTCCGATCGATGCTACTCCTGTGGCTCACCAGAATCGTGTCCATTGTCGGCCCAACGCCGCAGTGAGCGGCGCGCGAAGCGCGTCCGCTCTACTCCGAAGTTATCCGTCCATTTCACGCCGAGCGACGGCATGGTCGGACAGAAACCAAGTCGTCGTCGCCTACAGGCCGGACGTCCCTGGTGTTCAGCGTCAACAGCGCCGCGGTCCTACCGGATGCCGTCACGAACTCGACCTCGAGCCCGTCTGGCTCGTAAACTTCCACGACCGCGCCAAGATCTCCCTTGCGCAGCCCGTGGTCAGGTAGGTCGCGGTCAAGAACGATGGTGTCGAGAACCCGATACGTCATCTGCCGCCCTCCCGATAAGCCGTCACAAACCGGGGCAACTCCTCGCCCGTACGCACAACCCAGACGCTCACCACTTCCGCCGAGCCCCCGGATGGCCCACCCAGCGTAGCGCGGCGGAAGTTGTCAACGGTTGTGAGACACGGCTGGGCCGCATTTAGTGTCGAGGCTCGGCGGTCGAACCGCCCGCCGGGTGCGGTGAGGGCTCGAGGAGGGGGATACCGAGATAGCGCCCCCCCTCGTCCGCGTCGATCCTGGGCCCTCTGTGCGGGTCAACGGGGGAGCACCTCGGCCCCGGAGGGCTCGGAGGGCGTCGCCAGGGCGGGGCCGGGTCCCGACGCGGGCGGGTGATCCAGACCGCGGCCGGGAGCGCCGGTGGCTCCGGCGGCTTGCGCACGAAGCGGTCGGGATGGGCGGCGTAGGCGGCCGTCAAGACCGCGCGGCGCCGGGCGCGGACGCCCTCGGCCTGCCCATAGTGCACCGTGGCCGGCGTCAGCAGCCCGATGCCGCCATGCCGGTGCGCGGCGTTGTACCACGTGAAGAAGGGGTGGCAGAAGGCCCGCGCGGCCTCGAGGCTCCCGAACCGCGCCGGGAAGTCGGGGCGGTACTTGAGCGTCTTGAACTGCGCCTCGGAGAACGGGTTGTCATTGGAGACATGCGGGCGGCTGTGCGTGCGGGTGATGCCGAGATCGGCGAGGAGCAGGGCCACGGGCTTGGACGTCATCGACGAGCCCCGGTCAGCGTGGATCGTGAGCTGGCCGGGGAGGACCCCCTGCTTCTCCCCGGTGGCCGCGATCAGCCGCTCGGCCAGGGCCGCGCTCTCCTGGTGCGCGACCATCCAGCCGACCACGTACCGGCTGAAGATGTCGAGGATCACGTAGAGGGAGAAGTAGGTCCACGTCGCCGGGCCGAGGAGCTTGGTGATGTCCCACGACCACACTTCGTTCGGGCGGGTGGCCAGCAGCTCCGGCTTGGGGGCGACGTGGCGGAGCTGGTTGCGCCGCTCGCGGACCTCGTGGGCCGCCGCGAGGAGCCGGTACATCGTGCGGATGGAGCAGTGGTAGTGGCCTGCGTCGAGCACGGTGGCGTAGATCTCGGTCGGGGCGAGATCGAGGAACCGGGGATGGTGCAGCTGGGCCAGCACGGTGTGGCGTTCGGCCTCGGTCAGCGCCCGCGCGGGGCGCGGCCGGGGGGCGGGCGTCGGGCGGGGTCGGCGCCGCCGATACACCGTCGCGCGGCTCACCCCGAGCGCCGCACACGCGGCCTGCGTGCCCACCGCGGGGGCCAGGTCCATCACGGCGCCCAGCAGCCGCTCCCGGCGGTGCCGGCCGTCTTCAGGGGGATCCCCAAGATCTCGGAGAGTTTTTTTTGGACCTCGATGATCGTCTCCGCTTGCTTGAGGCGGCCCTCCAGGCGCGCCTTCTCGCGCTCGAGCTCGGCCACCCGCCGCGCCAGAGGCGAGCCCGGGGCGGCGGGGCGCCCGCGCTTCTTGGGGCGCAAGGCGGCCAGCGTCCCCTGCTCCCGCTGCCGCCGCCAGGTCGTCAGGTGGGACGAGTACAGGCCCTCGCGCCGCAGGAACCCGCCCAGCTCGCCCGCGCCCGCGCAGGCGTCGGCCTCATGCAAGACGCGCAGCTTGTACTCGGCCGTAAACCGGCGCCGCGCCGCGCGCTCGGCCACCTCGGGGTCCGGCGGGGGGGATGGGGCCATGACGCGCAGGGCGGCCGCGCCGCCGCTCACGCTCGCTGGACTCGGGGCATCAGGCACCTCCGTGCCGGCACGGGCCGGCCGCTGGGAACCACTCGGCTTCTTCCGGGCTGCCATAGCTGAGACACCTCGCTCCGCCCTCTACAGTAATTCCAGGGGAGGTCCGTGTCTCACTATCGTTGGCACAGAGGGACGGCACCTCGACCAGCGCAGAGAACGTCGCCTCCTCCTCCGGAGTGAGCCGCAGAAGCGGTGCCTTCGTACTCACTGACGCGAAGACAATGCGCTTACGCTCAAGCCCTTGCTCTGTCCTGAAGCTCAGCCGTTCGAATCCGATCAATTCGCGTTCCTGGGAACCACCAGTCCACGAGACGTGCGTCCGTGCGTCGTGGAGCTCGAGGCTTCCATGTGAACCCTTCTTTACGGTTGCCGCTATCGCCAAGTAGTCCATTGCGTCAGTTCCTCGACCACGTTCGATCTTGGCCGACAGCGACACGTTGACTATCAAGTAGCCGGTGATCGCCTTGTATGCGAAGAAGGCTGCGGCGCCGAGAAACGCGAGAACCTGGGTTGTGACCTTTGCGATCTCGAGCCATGGACAAGCGGGCATGGACTCCACCTTAGCTGGCTAGCGTTCGCGTTCACCGGCCGCGGCGAGCGAATGCGAGCCAGCGGTCCGGTCCAACGCGCTGTTATGCGGACGGTCCCGCGTTGCATTCCTTGAGAACCGCGAGGCCGGGTTCCGTGAGGTGCACGAAACTTGGATGTACGGTCTGTCCGTCCTCAACCTCGGGGACCTCCCATCTGAGCAGATTCAGTCGAAGGAGATTGTCGAGCAGAAGATCGCCATCCGTCTCGGGGACACCGGCGTCACGGTACAGTTCCCGGGGTCTGAAGAATAGGAACTCGGCGGGGATCTCGGTGCGCGTGGGGTTCCAGCCGTGAACCTTCGTGAGCAACTCTGGGCGCTTCTGCTGATACCGGGCGTATACGTGACGGAGGATCAGCGCCTCCTTGGGTGAGATCCCCGCGAGGACCTCCACGCACAGGCGATGCAACCCATCGCGGGCCTTCGCGGTGGCAGCATTGGCCAACAGCGTGGACCACATCTCCTGCACCGTTGGGTCTTCCTCGAGAGAAGCTTTTTCAACGAGGGGTACGAGTATTTGGAGCGGGACCGGTGCTGGCGCGAGGCCAGCGTCCTCGACTAGCTTTCTCGCCCCCTCTGCGATCCGGATTTGATTGCGGAACCGGCGATAGCGAACTTTGTCTGCGAGCAGTTGGCCAGTTTCGTCAACGGCGGGACCAAGAAGACGATTCAGGAACGACTGTGCACCTTCCAGGACGGCCTTCGGCACCCCGGCCAAATCGAGCAGCCTATCGAGGGCCATTCATCATCCCTGTCGCATAACGTCCGCGTTGACCGGCCGCGGCGAGCGAATGCGAGCCAGCGGTCCGGTCGAACGCGATGTTAGGCCTCGCTCTCGGGCCAGAATGCAGTCGCGTCATCATCATTGCCAGTCAGGAGAACGACGTCACCGTAGGGGGCGATCCATAGCCGTCCAGCCACTGGCAGGTTCGCCGATTCGCACACCATTGTCCACAGGCTGGCCATATCGGTGACGATCATCTTCAGTGTGGGGATCAACTCCGAGCGAAAGCTCGCACTGATGCCAGGCTCCCCCAGGTTCGCGTTGATCTCCCATGGGCCATCTCCTGCCTGCGAGTGCTGCACAGTTACGGCAATCGGGTGGTGTTCCATGATGTCGCGAATGCCTTTCCGCAATTCCCCACTCTCGTCCGTCGAGTCGCGCAGCTTATCCAGCCACGCAGAGTGGCGCTCGAACGCTTGGCGAAGGGCATCGCCGCCACAGAGTGGCTTCAAAAGCTGCAACTTCGCTGGTTCGGCAATGACCGAGCGCAGCTTCTTGTACTTCCTTGGCGCCGAATCGGAATGCGTGAAAAGGACATGGCGGATCGCTTTGGCGAACTGATCTGCCAGTCTCCTGGCGTACACGAACGCCAGATCGACATACAATGGCAAAAGCGCACTGGCTTCGAGGCCCGTGTTCCATCGCTCGGCGTCCACTGGATCTTGGTCGAAGCCCGGGTCGGAGCCGAGGCGGATACACTTCGCGAGTTCGCGAAGCGTTAACGTGAAGTGCCTGACGGTCTGGTCGAACGCCCTGATGTCAGCCAACTGACCTCGCGACAGGTCCACTGGCAGACCGGCAGCCTTTCGGATATTGCTCGCTTGATGAAGCAATCGAAGGATTGGAAGCCACAGGAGTTTCATCCCTTGGCTGTTTGTCGCCCACCCGTGCCGAGGCACACGGCCTGCCCGGGAGGAGTCGGCAAAATCGAGAGCTATCCGCATGCGTGATCGCTACGAAGGCCTAGACAGTATGACTTCCACGAGGTGAGGCTG
>Ga0154317_1109_pt7 | contig 21978 bp, 22 predicted proteins | sample RifGroA2_FD_105611 | JGI IMG/M metagenome (GOLD analysis project Ga0154317, IMG submission 105611) | Candidatus Rokubacteria bacterium GWA2_70_23 | reverse complement strand
CACCCGCGAGGCGTCGGCGGCTTCCCGGATCCCCCGCTCGAGCCGCGCGCCGAGCCGCTCGAGCCGCTCGTACACCGACGGGTCCTGGAGGGCGCGCAGCGTCGCGAGCCCGGCGGTCACCGCCAGCGGGTTGCCCGAGAGGGTGCCTGCCTGGTACACGCCGCCCAGCGGCGACACCCGGCTCATCAGCTCGCGGGATCCGCCATAGGCGCCCACGGGCAGCCCGCCGCCGATGATCTTGCCGAGGCAGGTGAGGTCGGGACGCACCCCGTAGCGCGCCTGGGCCCCGCCGTACGCCACGCGGAAGCCCGTGATGACCTCGTCGAAGAGGAGGAGGGCGCCGTGCCGGGTGCAGATCTCGCGAAGCCCCTGGAGGTATCCGGGCGCTGGCGGGACCACGCCCATGTTGCCGGCCACGGGCTCCACCACGACCACCGCCACCTCGCGGCCCCGCTCCGTCATCACCCGCTCGACGGCCCGGAGATCGTTGAACGGCAGCGCGACCGTGAGCGCCGCCAGCGCCTGCGGCACACCCAGCGAATCCGGCACGCCGAAGGTGGCGCCGCCGGAGCCCGCCTTGACGAGGAGGCTGTCGGCGTGGCCGTGATAGCAGCCGTCAAACTTGATGATCACGTCCCGCCCGGTGACCCCGCGGGCCAGGCGAATGGCGCTCATGGCGGCTTCCGTCCCCGAGGAGACGAGCCGCACCATCTCCATGCAGGGCACGGCGCGGCTGAGGCACTCCGCCATCTCCACCTCGGCGCCCGTGGGAGCTCCGTAACTCGTGCCCTGGCGCGCGGCGACCGCCAGCGCCTCGACGACCGCGGGCGCGGCGTGGCCGAGGATCAGCGGACCCCAGGAGCCGAGGAAGTCGATGTAGCTGTGGCCGTCCACGTCCACGATCCGTGCGCCCTCGGCGCGCGCCACGAAGAAGGGCGAGCCGCCGACGCCGAGGAAGGCCCGCACGGGGCTGTTGACTCCTCCGGGGATCACCCGCTGCGCGCTCTCGAACAGTTTATCCGACTTCGCGCCTGCGGCGCTCATCGGGCGGCCACCGGGAGCGTCAGGTCGGCCGGGACGAAGTCGCGGCGGGTGGGCTCCCAGGCAAAGGCGCCGGCGCCCGCCGCCTTCCCCTCCACGACTGAGAGGACCACGTAGACGGCGTCGGGGTAGGCCGGCTCCCCGTTGATCAGCGCATTGCGCTTGTCGGTGTCGGAGAAGTACGCGCCCGTGTCGATGTGGGAGTGGTAGATGGTGGCCACGCGGTAGCCCTCCGCCTCTCGGCGTCCAATGCTGAGGAGATCTCTCGGGTCGATGTAGTAGGCGGTCCGCGCATCACGAGGGTGCCGGGCCGGGTCCTTCGTGTGCAGCTCGTCCTGGATGTTGCGGCACGGCAGGAGCAAGCGATCCTCGGGTCGCGAGGGCCGGATCAGGAGGACGCCACAGCACTCGGCCGGGTACTCGGCAAGCGCCTGCGCCTGGACCTGGCTGATCTCCTCCGGCGTCAGGATGACGCGGCTCAGCTCAGTTCCTCGTCGAGGGCGTGCCGCCCCCGGCGAGGGCTGGCCCGCCCCCGGCAAGGGCCGGAATGATGGAGACCTCGTCGCCGTCCTTCAGCGACGTCGCGAGCCCCGCGAGGGACTCGATGGCCTCGCTGTTCACGTAGATATTCACGTGGTGGTGCACCTCGCCCTGCTCATTCCTGACGAGGCCCCGCAGGCCCTCGAACCGCGCCTCCAGCCCGTCGAGCAGTCCCCGCACGTCGGGCGCGTCGAGCGACACCACGTCCTTGTTGTTGGTGGCCCTGCGGAAGGGCGTCGGGATGTAAACGTTCACGTTCATGGGCGGACTCCCTTCAGAACGGCACGCTGAGATAGCGCTCGCCAGTATCGCACAGCACCGTGACCACGACGCGATCCTGCGGCAAGCGCCCGGCCAGCTGGCAGGCGGCCCAGACATTGGCCCCGGCCGAGATCCCCACGAGGAGCCCTTCCTCCTGCGCGAGGCGGCGCGCCGTGGTGATGGCATCCTCGTCGCGCACCTGCACGATCTCGTCGAGGATCGCGCGGTTCAGCACCGCGGGCACGAAGGAGGCGCCGATGCCCTGGATCCCGTGGGGGCGCGCCTTGCCACCGGAGAGCACCGGCGAGCGCGCCGGCTCCACGCCGACGACCCGCACGCCCGGGACCCGCTGCTTGAGCACCTCGCCGACCCCCGTCACCGTGCCGCCCGTGCCGATGCCGGCCACGAAGACGTGGATCCGCTCCTCGGTGGCCTCGAGGATCTCGAGCGCCGTCGTGCGGCGGTGGATCTCCGGGTTCGCCGGGTTCTCGAACTGCAGCGGCATGAAGTACTCCGGGTGCTCGCGCAGGACCTCCTGGGCGGCGAACACGGCGCCCGTCATGCCTTCGAGGGCCGGCGTGAGGCGAAGCTCCGCCCCGTAGCGCGCCAGCAGCCGCTGCCGCTCGACGCTCATGTCATCGGGCATGGTGAGGATGAGGCGATACCCGCGGACGGCGCAGACCATGGCCAGCCCGATGCCCGTGTTCCCGCTGGTCGGCTCCACCACGGTGGCGCCGGGCTGGAGGAGTCCCCGGCGCTCGGCGTCCTCGACCATGGCCACGGCGATCCGGTCCTTGACGCTGCCCCCGGGATTGAGCGACTCCATCTTCGCCAGCACCGTGGCCCCATCGGGCCGGGGGAGGCGGTTGAGCCTCACCAGCGGCGTGCCGCCCACCACCTCCAGCACCGACCCCGCGATGCGCGGCCGGCCTCCGCTGCTCTGCCGCCTCTGCCCCATGGCTCCCATGTCTAGATGTGGTACATGGGTCGTCGGGCGCCCTGCCGCTCCGCGGCCCGGCGCTTGAGGTCGGCCAGCGTCGTCCTGTCCACGACCGACGACACGGCCTCGGCCACCTCCTGCCACAGCTCGGACAGATCGCCCGCCTGATCGCCCGGCCGGCCGCGCCCCGTCCGGCGAGGCGGCTCGATCCCCGCGAGGGAGCCCTCCACCGCCCGCAGCACGCTGCCCACCGTGATCTGGTCGGGAGGCCGGCTCAGCCGGTACCCGCCGGACGAGCCGCGGCGCGAGACGAGAAACCCGGACCGCTTGAGCTGGAGGAGCACCTGCTCGAGGTAGCGCTGCGGGATGTCCTGGCGCGAAGCGATCTCCTGGATGGGACGCAGCCCCTCGCTGTCCGACAGGGCCAGGTCGAGCATCGCCTTGATGGCGTACTCCCCCTTGGCCGAGATCCTCACGAGGCCGGCATCCTCACTGGCGCCCCTGCTCGATGAGCCGCGCGGCGTCCTTCGCGAAGTAGGTGATGATGATGTCGGCCCCCGCCCGCCGGATGCTCGTGAGGGCCTCCATGATCGTCCGCTCCTCGTCCAGCCACCCGAGCTGGCCCGCGGCGCGGATCATGGCGTACTCGCCGGACACCGAGTACGCGGCCACCGGCAGGCCGAAGTCGCTCTTCACGCGCGAGATGATGTCCAGGTACGGCAGCGCGGGCTTGACCATGACGATGTCGGCCCCTTCGTCCACGTCCAGCGCCACCTCGCGCATGGCCTCGAGCCCATTGGCCGGATCCATCTGGTAGGCGCGCCGGTCGCCGAACTGCGGCGTGGAGCCGGCGGCCTCGCGGAAAGGCCCGTAGAAGGCCGAGGCGTACTTCGCCGAATACGCCATGATCGGCGTCTCCTCGTAGCCGGCCTCGTCGAGCGACTCCCGGATGGCGCCGACGCGGCCGTCCATCATGTCCGAGGGCGCCACCATGTCGGCACCGGCCTCGGCGTGGGACACCGCGGTCCGCGCGATGAGGTCGACGGTGGGATCGTTCCTCACCCGCCCATCCTCGACGATCCCGCAGTGGCCGTGGCTCGTGTACTCGCAGAGGCACACATCCGTGATGACCAGCAGGTCCGGGATCGTCTCCTTCACGGCGCGCACGGCCTGCTGGATGATGCCGTCCTCGGCGTACGCCTCGCTGCCCCGTGGATCCTTCTCCTGCGGCAACCCGAAGAGGAGCACCGCCGGGATGCCCATGGAGGCCGCGTCCTTGCACTCCCTGAGCAGCTCGTCGATGGACAGGCGCGCCTGCCCCGGCATGGAGGAGATGGGCTCGCGGACCCCTCGGCCGTGGACGGCGAAGAGCGGCAGGACGAGATCATCGGTCCGCAGCACCGTCTCCCGGACCATCTTCCGCAAGAGGGCGGACTTGCGGAGCCGTCGAGGGCGATAGAAAGGGTACGGCATGGCTCAGCTCCTTTCATCCTGTCATCCTCAACACGCCTGCCGGCATGTTGACCGTGGGTCAGTACGGTTGCGGCAGCCCGGCGCCTCCGGACCTCCCCGCCGGCGCATTGGCGAAGTGGAGCGCGATGGCGCGGGCCAGCGCGGGGATCGTGTACTCCGCGGGCGCGATGGCGGTCCTGAGCCCGTGCTCGGCCGCGGTGGAGGCGGTGACGGGGCCGATGCACGCCACCAGCACGCCCTGCATGAGCCGGGGGAGCTCGCCCTTCGCGAACAGCGCCGCGAAGTGCCGCACGGTGGAGGAACTCGTGAAGGTCACGACGTCCACGCTGCCGGCCTCGAGGGCGGCCGTGAGCGCGGCCGCCCCTTCGACCGCGGGCCGTGTCCGGTAGGCCGCCACCTCGTTCACGGTCGCGCCCATGGCGGAGAGCTCGCGGACCAGCACGTCCCGCGCCTCCGCGGCGCGCGGCAGCAGCACCCGGTCTCCGGGACGCACCAGCGCCCGCAGGCGCTCCACGAGTCCCTCGGCCACGTACTCGTCCGGCACGATCTCCGGGGCGAGGCCCCATCGGCGGATCGCCTCGGCCGTGGCCGGTCCGATGGCGGCGACGCGGGGCCCGCGGAGCGCCTCGGCGCCGCGGCCCGTCTCGGCGAGCCGGCGCCGCACCATCTCCACGCCGTTGACGCTCGTGAAGATCACCCACTGGCAGGCGCCCGCCGCGGCGAGCGCGGCGTCGAGCGCCGCCCACGACGGAGGCGGCTCGATGGCGATGGTCGGCACGGACAGCACCCGGGCGCCGGCCTCCTCCAGGAGTGCGCCGAAGCGCCCCGCCTGCTCGAGCGCGCGCGTGACGACGATCACCCGGCCGCTGAGCGGCCTCGCCGCCCCGACTTCGGTCCTCGCCGTCACCGCGTCTCCTCCAGCACCGCCCGCGCGCCCCGCGCGAGGAGCTCGTCGGCCAGCTTCTCCCCCAGCAGGCGGGCCGTGGCGCTGGGCCCGCTCACCGCACCCGACAGCACGATGCGCCCATCCACGCTCGCCACCCAGCCGTCCACCGTGAGCGCATCACCCTCGAGCCGCGCCAGTCCCGCCACCGCGGTGTGGCAGCCGGCGCCCAGCCGCGCCAGGAAGGCACGCTCCGCCTCCGCCCGCACCCGCGTCTCAGTGTGATCGAGCCCCGAGAGAAGTTCAAGCAGCGCCCGGTCCGACTCCCGCGCCTCGATCCCCAGGATCCCCTGCCCCACGGCCGGGAGGAAGTCGTGGGCGGGGAGCGGGCGCGCGCTCACGGGCTCGAGCCCCAGCCGGCGGAGCCCCGCGCGCGCCATGACGAGAGCATCGTAATCGCCGGCGGCGAGCTTGCGGAGCCGCGTGTCCACGTTGCCGCGGATGGGCTCGATCCGAAGATCCGGGCGGTGGCTCAGGAGCATGACGCGCCGGCGCAGGCTGGACGTGCCCACCACGGCGCCGTGGCGCAGGTCGCGGAGCGTCTCGCCACCCCGGGTCAGCAGCACGTCGCGGGGATCCTCACGGCGCGGATAGGCGGCCAGACAGAGCCCCGCGGGCAGGATGGCGGGCATGTCCTTGAGGCTGTGCACCCCCATGTCCGCGCGCCCGCCGAGGAGCGCCTCCTCGATCTCCTTGACGAAGAGCGCCTTGCCGCCGAAGTCGGCCAGCGCCACCTGGGCCAGGCGGTCCCCCGACGTCTTGATCGCCAGGAGCTCGACGTCGGCGCCAAGGGCGCGGAGGGCCGCCGCGACGCCTTCCGACTGGACGCGGGCCAGCCGGCTGCCCCGCGTCCCGAGCCGGATCGTCACGGCTCCCGCTCCTGCGGGGAGCGCTTCAGCCCGAAGAGTTCGGAGATCAGCTCCGTGAAGCGCGCGTGGTGGCCTTCGCGCGAGGAGTTCTTCAGCTTCACGATGGGGGCGTGGAGGACCTTGTTGACGATGGCCTGGGACAGCGCCTCCATCACCTTCCTCGTCTCGTCGCTGGCGGCGGGCAGCCGCGACAGCGCCTTGTCCAGCTCGCCGCGGCGGATCGCTTCGAGCTTGTCCCGGAGGGACACGATGGTCGGCACGACCTCGAGATCACGGAGGCGGACCACGAACTTCGCCACCTCGCGCTCCACCACAGCCTCGGCCCGCTGCGCCTCCTTCTGGCGCTCTCGCAGATTGGCCTCCACCACGAGCCGGAGATCGTCCACGTCGTAGCAGAAGGCGTCTTCCAGGTCGTTCACCGCCGGCTCCACGTTGCGCGGCACGGCGAGGTCGATGAAGAACAGCGGCCGGTGGCGCCGGGAGTGCAGCGCGCGCTCGACGTCTTGCGCGCGGACGATGGGCTCGGGCGCCGCCGTGGTGGTGATGACCACGTCCACCTCCGCCATGGTCGCGGCGAAACGCTCGTAGGGCACGGCCGTGCCGGAGAGCGTGTGCGCAAGATCCTGCGCGCGGCTCCACGTGCGGTTGGCCACGTACACGGGCATGGCCCCGTGCTCCTGAAGGTGCCGCGCGGCCAGCTCCCCCATCTCTCCCGCCCCGACCAGGAGCACCGCCTTGCCCTCGAGGGAGCCGAAGATCTTCCGCGCCAGCTCCACCGCCGCGTAGGAGGCCGAGACCGCGTGGCGCCCGACCTCGGTGTCGGTGCGGATCCGCTTGGCCACGCTGAAGGCCTGCGTCATCAGGGCGTGCAGCGCGGGGCCCACCGTGCGGCAGGACTGGGCCAGGGCGAAGGCGTCCTTGACCTGCCCGAGGATCTGCGGCTCGCCGACAATCATGGAGTCCAGGCTCGCCGCCACGCGGAAGGCGTGGAGGACCGCCTCCTCCTCCGTCTTGCTGTACAGCAGCGTCTCGATCTGCTGGAGACTGACGCCGCGAGCGGCGCCCAGCCCCCGGAACGCCGCCGCCCGGGCCTCGCCCGGCACGTCCGCCAGGCCGTAGACCTCGACGCGGTTGCAGGTGGAGAGGATCATGACCTCGGCGCACAGCCCCCGGTCGGTGAGGTCCGCCAGGATCCCGCGCAGCTTATCCTCCTCGAGGGCGAGCTGCTCGCGCACCTCGATCGGCGCGCTCCGGTGGTTCATGCCGGCGACGAAGAGCGTGCCCATCAGGAGCCGTGCCGCCCCTGCAGCATCACGCCCGCTCCCAGCATCAGGAGCAGGGCGCAGAAGCCCGCGATGGCGAAGTAGGCGGCGCGCCGGCCGCGCCAGCGGCCCACTGCCCGGCCCGACAGGGTCGCCGCGTAGACGACCCACATGAAGCTGGAGAAGAGAGCCAGCGGGTCGAAGGCAAAGGGGCTGCCCCACGCCTTGCCCGCCGAGAACACGCCCAGGAGCAGGCCCGCGGTGAGGAAGGGGAAGCCCAGCGTGAGGGTGCGGTAGCTCAGGCGGTCGAGGGTCTCGAGGGACGGCAGCCGGTAGTAGACGTTTCCCGGCCGCTTCCCCTTGAGCTGCCGCTCCTGCAGGAGGTACATCACGGCACCGGCGAAATTCAGCACGAGCGCGGCCAGCCCGATGAGCGCCAGCGCCACGTGTACCTTGATCCAGACGCTGGAGATGGCGGGCGCCAGCACCAGGACGCGCAGCCCAGTGGGCAGCGCCAGGCCCAGCACGAGCACCACGGGCAGAACGAAGGCGCCCAGCACCTTCACGCGATAGGCGCGCTCGGCCCACACCTCGAGGAGCACGGCCACCCAGATCACCACGGAGACGGTCTCGGCGAGCGTCGTGAGAGGAAAGCGGCGGAGCTCGACCCCGCGCACGACCAGGGCCAGTGTGTGGACCATCCAGCCGGCCTGCGTCACGAGGATGGTGAATCGCCAGAGCCCCTCCCGGCGGCCGAGCAGGTAGCCGAGCGCCGAGGCGGTGGCGATGATGTAACCCGTGAGCGCCACGTCATACAGGACCGCGTTCACGGCTCAGGCCTCCCCTGCCGCCGGCACGAGAACGGAACTCCCTGATAAATCACGGGGAAAGTCTATCAGGTCGTCCGGGGCCAAGCAAACACGCCGGGAGGGTCAGGACAGCTCGCCGAGGTCCAGCGCGTCACCGGTGTACAGGTTGAGCGTGTCGGGCCGCAGATAGCCGACCACCGTGACCCCGAGCTGCTCGGCGAGCCCCACGGCCATCTCGGTCGGCGAGGTGCGCGAGGCCACCACCGGCACGCCCATGCGGGCGGCCTTGAGGAGCATCTCGGAGGAGATCCGGCCCGTGGACAGCAGGACGCGGTCAGTGGTGTGGACACCCCGGAACAGCGCCTCCCCCTTGAGCTTGTCCACGGCGTTGTGCCGTCCCACGTCCTCCGCCACCACCAGCAGGCGCTCTCCGTCGGTGAGCGCCGCGCCGTGGATGCCCCGCGAGGCGCGGTAGTGGATAGCCTCGACGAAGAGATCCTTGAGCCGCGCCGCGAGCTGCGCCGGCCGGACGCGCAGCGAGGACTCGACGCGGGTGAACAGTCGCGGGTCGATGCGAAAGGTGATGCCGCCGCCACACCCGGAGGTGAGGATCCGCTCCGTGGGCAGCTCCACGGGTTGCGTCAGGGTGACGTCCGCGCGACCGTCCACGTCGGACACGTCCAGCGAGACGATGTCCTCGAGGCCCGCGATCACCTTCTCCATCCACAGGTAGCCGACGACGAGCGCCTCGAGCTGGAAGGGGGAGCAGAGGAGGGTGAGGAAGCGACTGCCGTTGACGTAGATCGCGAGCGGCTGCTCGCGCACAACCTCGGCCTTGACCTCCTCGAGCCGGCCGCGGCTCACCCGCAGGTAGGTCCGCATGGCCTTATCCTGCCGACGCCCCGCAGCAAAGGCAAGCCGCTCGCCGCCTACGCTCGTGGCTCACGTGGGATAGAGCACGCGGACGAGCGAGAGCCCCTCGGGGGGCGCCGTGGCACCGGCGAGGCTCCGGTCGCGCGCCACCAGCACCCGCCCGAGCCAGTCCGGCTCCCGCGCCCCGCGCCCGACCTCCATGAGGCTGCCCGCGATGTTACGCACCATGTGATGGAGGAAGCTGTCGGCCGACAGCAGGATCCCGAGCCGGCGCTTCCTCAGCACGAGGCGGGCCGAGAGGATCGTGCACATCGGAGTCCGGCCGCGGCCGGCAGCGGCGCAGAAGGCGGAGAAGTCATGCGTGCCCCGGAGAAGCCGGAGCGCGCGCGCCATGGCCTCCGCCTCGAGGACGTACGGCGCATGCCACGCGTAGCGGCGGAGGAACGGATCGGCCGGACGCCCCCGGTCGATCAGGTAGCAGTAGCGCTTGCCCCGGGCCCAGCGCCGGGCGTCGAATCCCGGCGGCGCCTCGCGGGCCTCGAGGACGCGGATCGTGGCGGGGAGCAGGGCGTTGAGCGCGCGCCCCAGCGCCGCCGGGGCCATGGGCGAGGCGATGGCGAGGCTCGCCACCTGTCGGAGGGCGTGGACGCCGGCGTCGGTCCGGCTCGCCCCCACGACCTTCACGCGCTCGCCCAGGATGCGCTCGCAGGACTGCATCAGGAGTCCCTGGACGGTCGGGCGGTCGGGCTGGGACTGCCAGCCGGAGAGGTCCGTGCCATCGTAGGCCAGGGTGAGGCGAAGCGTGCGAATCAAGGCCCCCGCCCCGGCGCCGGGAACGGCGTCAGTCAGCGGATCAGGAGCTCGGCGATCTGGACGCCGTTGAGCGCGGCGCCCTTGCGCAGCTGGTCGCCCACGACCCAGAAATTGAGGCCGTTGGCCAGGGACAGGTCCTCGCGGATGCGTCCCACGAAACAGTCGTCCTGGCCCTCCACGGCCACCGGCATCGGGTAGCGATTGTCCGCCGGATCGTCCCAGAGCCGGAGTCCCGGAAACCGGGCGAAGGCCTCGCGCGCGCTGGCCGCGCTCACCTTGCTCGCCGTCTCGGCGTTGACCGCGATCGAGTGCGCGGTGAACACGGGCACCCGGACGGTCGTGGGCGAGACCGCGAGGTCGGGCAGCTCGAGGATCTTCCGCACCTCGTGCACCAGCTTCATCTCCTCTCCCGTGTACCCGCTCTCGCCGAACGTGTCGATGTGCGGGATCACGTTGAAGGCGATCTGGTGGAGGAAGTACTTCGGCGTCAGGGCCTCGCCGCGCGCCCAGGCGAGCGTCTGGCTGCGCAGCTCCTCGACCCCGTTGACCCCGGCGCCCGAGACGGCCTGGAAGCTGGTGGCGATCACCCGGCGCAGGCGGCCGGCGTCATGGAGCGGCTTGAGCGGCATCACGGTGACGATGGTCGTGCAGTTCGGGCAGGCGACGATCCCGCGGTGCCCCTTGACGGCGTGGGCGTTGATCTCGGGGACGACCAGGGGCACGGTGGGATCCATGCGGAAGGCGCTGGACTTGTCCACCACCACGGCGCCCGCCTTGACGGCCTGCGGCGCATACTCCCTGGACTGGGCGGAGCCGGCGGAGAAGAAGGCGATGTCCACTCCCGTGAAGGCCCCGGGCGCCACCTTCTCCACGCGGACACGCTCCCCCTGGAACGTGACGGTCTTGCCCACCGAGCGCTCCGAGGCAAAGGCCCGCAGCTCCCGCACCGGGAACTTCCGCTCCTCCAGGATCCTGAGCGTCGTCTGCCCCACCGCCCCCGTGACACCGACCACCGCCACCCGCACCCCGTTCATGTCCGTATGATCCCTTCTCTCAGTACGAGCGCTCGATCTCGCGGGCGATCAGGTCGCCCATCTCGCGCGTCCCCGCCGTCGTGCTGCCGGGCGCGGCGATGTCCCCTGTCCTGTGGCCCTGCTCGAGCACGCGGAGCACGGCGGCCTCGACGCGGTCGGCGTCCGGGCCGCGGTCCAGCGAGTAGCGAAGCAGCATGGCGGCCGAGAGGATGGCCGCGATGGGGTTCGCCAGGCCCTTGCCGGCGATGTCCGGCGCCGTGCCGTGCACGGGCTCGTACAAGCCCACGCGCCCGCCGAGGCTCGCCGAGGGCAGCATCCCCATGGAGCCCGCCAGGATCGCCGCCTCGTCCGAGAGGATGTCGCCGAAGGTGTTCTCCGTCACGATCGTGTCGAACTGGGTGGGCCGGGTGACGAGCGCCATGGCGCAGTTGTCCACCAGGACGTGCTCCACGGTCACCTGGGGGTACTCCTTCGCCACGCGGATCACCACCTCGCGCCAGAGCTGGGACACCACCAGCACATTGGCCTTGTCCACGGAGGTGAGCCGTTTCTTCCGCTTCATGGCCACGTCGAAGGCCGCCCGGACGACCCGCTCGATCTCTCGAGAGGTATAGGCCATGGTGTTTACCGCCCGCTCGCTGCCATCGGCGAAGGCCTCGCGCCCCCGCGGCTCGCCGAAGTAGAGCCCGCCCGTCAGCTCGCGGACGACCATGAGATCCGTCCCCTCGACCACCGACCGCTTGAGGGGGGAGGCATCCACCAGCATGGGGAAGCACCTGGCGGGCCTCAGGTTCGCGAACAGGTCCAGCTCCTTGCGGATCCGGAGCAGCCCGCGCTCGGGCCGGGTTTCGTGCGGCAGCGAGTCCCACTTGGGCCCGCCCACGGCGCCGAACAGGATCGCATCGCTCTGCTCGCAGAGACGGAGCGAGGACTCCGGCAGCGGTCCGCCCGTGGCGTCGATGGCCACCCCGCCCACCAGGCCCGTCTCGAACTCGAAACTCGCCCCCGTGGCCTTGCCGATCACCTCGAGGACACGCTGGGCCTCCGGTGTGACCTCCTGGCCGATGCCATCACCGGCCAGCACCGCGATCCTGTAGGTGGGCATGGCTAGGCGACCAGCCCCTTCGTCTTCGCCACGTCGTTCATCAGGCCACCCGCCGCCATGATCTCCTGGGCGAAGGCCGGAAGCGGCGGGGCCTGGTAGGTCTCGTCGGTGGTGATCGTCATTGCCATGGAGTTGTTCCTGCGGCCCCTAGGGGCCGACCTCCTTCAGCTTCTGGCCGCCAGCCGGGTGCACCAGCCGGTTCAGCGCGTTCACATAGGCCCGGGCGCTGGCCTCGATGACGTCCGTCGAGCTGCCCTTGCCGGTCACCAGCGTTCCGTCGAAGTCCACCTTCATCGACACCTCCCCGATGGCATCCCTGCCGCCCGTGATGGCCCGGAGCTGATAGTCCTGCAGCCGTCCCTTGAGCCCCGTGATGGCGTCGATGGCGTTGAGCACGGCGTCCACCGGGCCGTCCCCCACGCCCGAATCCTGGAAGACCTCCTGCTCCTTCCGGAGCTTGATCGTCGCCGACGGGATCACGCCGGTGCCGCTGATCGTGTGCAGGTACTCCAGCGCGTAGGTCTCGGGCACCTGCGTCATCTCGTCCTGCACGATCGCCATGAGGTCCTCGTCGAAGATCTCCTTCTTCTTGTCCGCGAGGTCCTTGAACTTCTTGAAGGCCTTGCCGAGCTCGGCCTGGTCCAGCTCGAACCCCAGGTCCTTGAGCCGCGCCACGAGGGCGGCGCGCCCGGAGTGCTTGCCCATCACGAGCTTGTTGGCCGCGCGGCCGATGTCCTCCGGCCGCATGATCTCGTACGTGAGCTTCTCCTTGAGCACCCCGTCCTGGTGGATGCCCGCCTCGTGGGCGAACGCGTTCTCGCCGACGATGGCCTTGTTGGGCTGCACGTGGACGCCGGTGACGTGGGAGAGGAGCCGCGAGGACCGGAAGATCTCCTCGGTCCGGACCCGGGTCTCCACGCCGAAGTAGTCCTTCCGCGTCTTGAGCGCCATCACGATCTCCTCGAGGGAGGCGTTGCCCGCCCGCTCCCCGATGCCGTTGATGGTGCACTCGATCTGCCGGGCCCCGTTCTGGATCGCCACCAGCGAGTTCGCCACCGCCTGGCCCAGGTCGTTGTGGCAATGCACCGAGAGGACCGCCTGGGCACTGTTCTTCACCCGCTCGCGGATCCGGGCGATGCGCTCGCCCCACTCCCTGGGAATGGCATAGCCCACCGTGTCGGGGATGTTGATGGTCCGGGCGCCCGCGTCGATGACCGCCTCGAGCACGTCGCACATGTAGTCGAAGTCCGTGCGGGAGGCGTCCTCGGGCGAGAACTCCACGTCCTCGCAGTAGCCGCGCGCGTGCGTCACCGCCTCCACCGCGGCCTTGAGCACCTCCGCGCGGCTCTTGCGGAGCTTGTACTTCAGGTGAATGTCCGAGGTTGCCACGAAGGTGTGGATCCGCGGCTGCCGCGCGTACTTGACGGCCTCCCACGCACGGTCGATGTCCATGAGCCCGACGCGGCTGAGCCCGCAGATGATGGGCCCCCCGGCGAGCGCTCCCACCTGCTTGGCGACCTCGCGCACGGCCGCGAAGTCCTCATCGGACGAGATCGGGAAGCCGGCCTCGATGACGTCCACGTTCAGCCGGGCCAGCTGGCGCGCCATCTCCAGCTTCTCCTGCCGGTTCATGGAGAAGCCGGGAGCCTGCTCGCCGTCCCGGAGAGTGGTGTCGAAGATGATCACGCGATCCATGGTGGCGTCCTCCGCTGTGCGTCTAGTGTGAGTCCCGAGGTGCTGCTTTCTCGGCCGACACGGCCCCATCCCAGCGGCGCGCCCACACGGGGCGCGAGGGGCCACTCAGGACGTAGGCCGAGAAGAGCACGAAGAGGAACCACTGCGGATGGGTGGCGACGATCAGCACCGCGAGCACGACGAGCAGCAGCAGCCCGACGGGGCGCCGCCGCGCGAAGTCGATCTCCTTGAAGCTGTAGTAGCGGAAGGTGGACACCATGAGGAGCGCCACCAGGTAGGTCCCCACGCTGATGGCGACGGCCTGCCACCGCCCGACGGCGTCCCCGTCGAGGAGCAGGAACACGGCGCCGACGATGCCCGCGGCGGCCGGCGTCGGCAGCCCCACGAAGTAACGCCGGTCCGCCACGCCCGTGTACACGTTGAACCGCGCGAGCCGAAGCGCGCCGCAGATCACGAACAGGAAGGCCCCCAGCCAGGCCGCGCGCCCGAGCCGCGACAGGACGAACGCGTAGAGCATGAAGGCCGGGGCCACGCAGAAGGAGACCACGTCCGCCAGCGAGTCGAACTCCACGCCGAACTGCGTCGTGGTCTTGGTGAGCCGCGCCACCTTGCCGTCCAGGATGTCGAGCACCATGGCCACGAAGATAGCGATCGCGGCCTCCACCGCCCGTCCCTGGGCGGTCATGATCAGGGCCAGGAAGCCGCAGAAGAGGTTCCCCGTGGTGAGGAGGCTCGGCAGCAGGAAAATGCCGCGCCGCCGCTGCTCGCGCAGCTCCGACCAGCGGCGCCGGCGCGCGCCGCGTCCACCCTCGCCCGGCAGATGCCGTCGCCTCATCCGAGCACCCCCATGACCGACTCGCCGCCTCTCGCTCGATCCCCGACCCGGACCCGGATCTCCGTGCCCCGCGGCACGACCAGGTCGGTGCGGGACCCGAAGCGGATCAGGCCGTACCGCTCCCCGGCCCCGAGCGTATCGCCCGGGCGCGCCCGGCACACGATGCGCCGCGCGAGCACTCCCGAGATCTGGCTCACCGCGACCCGGGCCGGGTCGCCCTCGATCGTCACGGTGCAGCGCTCGTTCAGCTCGGACGCCTCCGGGCGATACGCCGCCAGGAACCGTCCCGGCACGTACTCCACGCCCCGCACCACGCCCGCGATGGGCGCGCGGTTGACATGCACGTCCAGCGGCGACAGGAAGATGGACATCCGCACGGCCGGCCCGACGAACGGGTCGTCGACCTCCGCGATGGCCATCACCTTGCCGTCGGCGGGCGCCAGCACGGCCCCCGGCACGCCGGGCACCGTCCGCTCGGGATCACGGAAGAACCCCAGCGAGAGGAGCCCCGGCACCGCCACCGCGGCGGCCGCCCCGCGCCAGCCCATCAGGGCCAGGATACACGAGGCCGCGACCGGCGGGACGATGAAGGGCCACCCCTCGGCCGCCACTGGAATGCGCACGCCGACGCCGCCGCCTCGCTCCGCTCGGGGATCACATCCGCGGGGGCTTGATCCAGGACATCATCTTCCGCAGCCGGGACCCGACCTCCTCGATGGGGTGCTCGGCGTCGCGCCGGCGCATGGCGAGGAAGCCCGGGCGGTTCGCCTGGTTCTCCAGCACCCACTCGCGCGCGAACTGGCCGGACTGGATCTCCCCGAGGATCTTCTTCATCTCGACCTTGGTCTGCTCGTTGATGATCCGCGGGCCGCGGGTGTAGTCGCCGTACTCCGCCGTGTCCGAGACCGAGTAGCGCATGTACGCGAGCCCGCCCTGGTAGAACAGGTCCACGATCAGCTTCATCTCGTGCATGCACTCGAAGTAGGCGACCTCGGGCTGATACCCCGCCTCCACGAGGGTCTCGAAGGCGCTCTTGATCAGGTGGGAGACGCCGCCGCAGAGGGTGGTCTGCTCGCCGAAGAGGTCGGTCTCCGTCTCCTCCTTGAACGTGGTCTCGATGACCCCGGCGCGCGTGCAGCCCACGCCCCTGCCGTAGGCCAGGGCCACGTCCCGCGCCTTGCCCGACACGTCCTGGTACACGGCCACCAGCGCCGGCACGCCGGGCCCCTGGGTGAAGAGGTCACGCATCACGTGCCCCGGCGCCTTGGGGGCGATCATGGTCACGTCCACGTCCGGCGAGGGCACCACCTGGTTGAAGTGGATGTTGAAGCCGTGGGCGAACATCAGGGTCTTGCCCTTGCCGAGCGCCCCCTTGATGGACTCCTCGTAGACCTGGCGCTGGCTCTGGTCCGGCAGGAGAACCATGATGATCTGCGCCGCCTGGGCGGCCTCGTTTACGGTCATCACCTTGAGCCCGTCGGCCTCGGCCTTGGCCCAGCTCTTGGAGCCCTTGTAGAGCCCCACGACCACGTCCTGGCCGGAGTCCTTCAGGTTGAGGGCGTGGGCGTGGCCCTGGCTGCCGTACCCGATGATCGCGATCTTCTTGCCGCGGAGCAGCCCGAGATCGGCGTCCTGGTCGTAGTAGATCCTCGCCGGCATGACTGTGGGTCTCCTTGAAAGGTTAGTCCGCGAACCCGACGACCCGGGGGTCCTGGGGCTGCGCGGGGGCGGCCGACTTCGGCTTGCCCAGCTTCTCTTCTACCTTGCGGAGCCGCGTTTTCGGCCCCCTGGCGATGGCCACCTTGCCCGTGCGCACCAGCTCCTGGATGCCGAACGGCCTCAGGAGCTCGACGATCGCGTCGATCTTCGTCTCCTCGCCGGTGACCTCCAGCGTGTACGCGGTGGCGGTCACGTCCACCACCTTGGCGCGGAAGATGTCGCCCACTCTCAGGATCTCCGCGCGGGCGGCCGGCTCGGCGTTCACCCGGATCAGCAGCATCTCCCGCTCGACATGGTCCTCCTCGCTGAGGTCCGTGACCTTGATGACGTCGATCAGCTTGTGCAGCTGCTTGATCACCTGCTCGATGATGAAGGCGTCGCCGTGGACGACAAGCGTCATGCGGGAGACGGTCGGGTCCAGCGTCTCGCCCACCGAGAGGCTCTCGATGTTGTAGCCCCGGGCCGAGAACAGCCCAGCCACGCGCGACAGGACGCCGAACTTGTTCTCCACCAGCACCGCGATCGTGTGCTTCCTGGCGTCGTCGGTGCTCACGCTAGAACCCCGTCTGCGACTTGGCGGCCTTGTCGCGGACGTCCACGCTCGGCGGCGCCAGGATCATGTCGATGTTGGCGCCGCCCGCCGGCACCATGGGGAAGACGCACTCGTGCTTGTCCACCCACACGTCGAGCACCACGGGACCGGGCGTCGAGATCATCTTCTCCAGCGCCGGCACCACCTCGCTGGGCTTCGTCACCCGGATCCCGGTGCACCCGTAGGCCTCCGCCAGCCGCACGAAGTCAGGGCTGCCGCCGAGATCGCTGGCGCAGTAGCGCTCCTTGTAGATGATCCGCTGCCACTGCCTCACCATGCCGTGACCGCCGTTGTTGATGATGACCGTCTTGACCGGCAGCTTCTCCTCGAAGCAGGTCGCCAGCTCCTGGCTGTTCATCTGGAACGAGCCGTCGCCGTCGATGTTGATCACGAGCCTGCCGGGGTTCCCGGCCTGCACGCCCATGGCGGTGGGCAGCCCGTACCCCATGGTGCCGAGGCCCCCCGAGGTGCACCACGCGCGCGGGTGCTTGACGCGGTAGTACTGCGCCGCCCACATCTGGTGCTGGCCGACCCCGGTGACGATGAGCGCCTCCCCGTTCGTCAGGGTGGAGATCTCCTGGATCACGTGCTGGGGCTTGACGACCTCGTCGCTCCACTCGTAGCGCAGGGGGAAGTCGCGCTTCCAGTCCGCGATCTGGCTCATCCACTGCTTGCGGGCCTCGCGGACGCCGCTCTGCGGGTACGTGCGCATCTCCTCCCGCACCGCCTCCACGAGCCTGGACAGCACCCGCTTGCAGTCCCCCACGATGGGGATGTGGACCTTGATGTTCTTCGAGATCGAGGAAGGGTCGATGTCGACGTGGATGATCTCGGCATCGGGCGCGAAGGCGTCCACGCGTCCGGTGACGCGGTCGTCGAAGCGGGCGCCCACGGCCACCAGCACGTCTGCGTGGTGGACGGCCATGTTCGCGTAGTAGGTGCCGTGCATGCCCAGCATGTCCAGCGACAGGGGATCGGCCATGGGAAAGGCGCCCAGCCCCATGAGCGTCTGCGTCACGGGGGCCTGGGTCAGCTCCACCAGCTCGCGCAGCTCCGGCGAGGCGTCCGAGGAGATGATGCCGCCGCCCACGTAGAGCACCGGGCGCTTGGCCCGGACGATGGCCCGCGCGGCCTTCTTGATCTGTCCCGGATGCCCCTCGTAGGTGGGGTTGTAGGACCGGAGGTGCACGGTCTCGGGGTACTCGAACGTCCACTCCTTGACCAGGACGTCCTTGGGCAGGTCCACGTGCACGGGCCCCGGGCGCCCGGTCCCGGCGATGTGGAACGCCTCCTTGATGATGGCGCCGAGGTCGTTGCCGTCCTTCACGAGGAAATTGTGCTTGGTGGCGGACCGCGTGATGCCCACGTTGTCCGCCTCCTGGAAGGCGTCGTTGCCGATGAGGTGGGTCGGCACCTGGCCGGTGAAGGCCACGAGCGGGATCGAGTCCATGAGCGCGTCCTGGAGCGCGGTCACCAGGTTGGTGGCCGCCGGCCCCGAGGTCACGAGGCAGACCCCGATCTTGCCCGTGGTCCTCGAGTACCCCTCCGCCGCATGCCCGGCGGCGGCCTCCTGGCGGACCAGGATGTGCCGGAGCCCCTTGAAGTCGTAGAGCACGTCGTAGATCGGGAGCACCGCCCCTCCGGGGAGCCCGAAGATGACGTCCGCCCCCTCACGCTTCAAGCACTCCAGCACGATCCGCGCACCTGAAAGCTTCACTCCCGTGTCCTCCTAGAGGAGCCCCGCCGAGGCGAGGACGTCCTTGATCTCGTCGATCGCATCGCCGTCCGGCGTGCCGAGGGGCGCCCGGCACGGGCCGCCGAAGAAGCCCTGCAGATCCAGCGCCGCCTTGAGCCCGCCGATGCCGTAGCGGCCGGGCACGCCCCGGTCGGCCAGCATCATGCGCGCCGCGAGCTCTTTCGCGTCCTCCCAGCGCCCCTGCCGCGCCAGCGCGTAGACCTCGCAGAACTCCCGGGGCGCGATCACCGCCAGCGCCAGGATGCCGCCCGACGAGCCGATGGCGAGTGACGGCAGGAGCGCCGCGGCCGCCCCGACCAGCACGTGGAAGCTCTTGGGCGTCAGGTGGATGATCTGCGCCGCCTGCGGGATGTTCCCGGAGGAGTCCTTGATCCCGCATACGTTCGGGTGCTCCGCGATGCGCGCCACGGTGTCGGGCTCCAGGTTGATCCCCGTGTTGACCGGGAAGTTGTAGAGCAGAATCGGGATCGGGGAGGCCTCGGCCACGGCCAGGTAGTGCCGGATCTGGGCGGTCGCCTGGGCGAAGCCCTTGGTGAAGTAGTGCGGGGTGATCACGATGGCTGCATCCGCGCCGATCTCGGCCGCCCGCTTCGTCTGGCGGATGGTCAGGAGCGTCGAGTGACTCCCCGTGCCCGCGATCATCGCCTTGTCGCGGGGCGTCGCCTCGCGCGCGGCCACCAGGACCGCGTCCCGCTCCGCGTCCGAGAGCATGGGGAACTCGCCCGTGGAGCCCAGGAACACGTAGCCGTCGAGCGGCGTCGCGTTCCAGCGCTCGAGGTTGCCCCGGAGCCTTTCCGTCGCCACGGCGTCCCCCCTGTACGGGGTCGGCACCGGGATGTAGACGCCTGCGTACTCACGCATGTCGCTTCCCTCCGCGGACGGCTCGGGGCTCCTTGATCTGCGCCTGGGCCGCCGCGAGCCAGGCGATGGGGACCATGAAGGGGGAACAGGACACGTACGTCATGCCCACGCGGTGACAGAATTCCACGGACGACGGCTCGCCGCCGTGCTCGCCGCAGATCCCCACCTTCAGCTTCGGGCGCGTCCGGCGCCCGCGCTCGATGCCGATCTTGATCAGCTCCCCGACGCCCTCCTGGTCCAGCACCTCGAAGGGGTCGGCGGGCAGCAGCTTCTTCTCGAGGTAGTACGGCAGGAACTTGCCGATGTCGTCCCGGCTGTAGCCGAACGTCATCTGGGTCAGGTCGTTGGTGCCGAAGGAGAAGAACTCGGCGTAGTGCGCCATCTGGTCGGCGATGAGGGCCGCGCGCGGCAGCTCGATCATCGTGCCCACGGTGTAGGGGATGCGCGCCCCCATCTCGCCTTCCACTTCGGCCGCCACCCGCCGGGTCATCTCCTCGGTGACCTTCATCTCGGCCACGGTCCCCGTGAGCGGGATCATGATCTCGGGCTCCACCTTCACGCCCCGCTTCGCGACGCTGCAGGCCGCCTCCATGATGGCGCGCACCTGCATCTCGTAGATCTCGGGGAACGTGATCCCGAGCCGGCAGCCGCGGTGCCCGAGCATCGGGTTGGACTCCATCAGCGCCTCCAGCCGCGCCTTGATGGCGCCGAGCTCCTCGTAGCGCGCGGGGTTGATCCCGAGCGCGTCCAGCTTCGTGTACTCCTCGAGCACGTCCTTGTACTTCGGGAGGAACTCGTGGAGCGGCGGGTCCAGCAGCCGGATCGTCACCGGGAAACCCGCCATGGCGGTGAAGATCCCGACGAAGTCCTCGCGCTGGAAGGGCAGCAACCGCTCCACCGCGGCTGTCCGCGCCTCGGTGTCCCGCGCCATGATCATCTCGCGGACGATGGGAATGCGCTCCTCGCCGAAGAACATGTGCTCGGTGCGGACGAGGCCGATGCCCTCGGCCTCGAACTCGCGCGCGGCCCGCGCGTCGTGCGGCGTGTCGGCGTTGGCCCGGACCCGCGTGGTGCTCACCTCCCGCGCCCACCCGAGGAGCTGCTTGAACTCCCTGGAGAGCGTGGGCTCCACGAGCGGGACGGTGCCGACGATCACCTCGCCGGTGGACCCGTTGAGCGTGATCACCTGCCCCTCGCGCACCACGGTGCGGCCGGCCCGGAAGAGGCGCTTCTCCTCGTCCACCACCACGTCGCCCGCGCCGACGACGCAGCATTTCCCCATTCCGCGAGCGACGACGGCGGCGTGAGAGGTGAGGCCGCCGCGAGAGGTGAGAATGCCCTGGGCGGCGTGCATGCCCGCCACGTCCTCGGGAGAGGTCTCGGTCCGCACCAGGATGACCTTCTCGTCGCGGAGCGCCATCTCCACCGCCTGCTCCGGATCGAACACGACCTTGCCGGACGCCGCCCCGGGCGCCGCCGGCAGGCCCCGGGCGATGGCCGTGTACGTGGCTCCCGGGTCCACGGTGGGGTGCAGGAGCTGGTGAAGGGACGCGGGCTCCACCCGCAGAAGGGCGTCGGCCCGCTTCTTGATCAGCCCCTCCTTGACCATCTCCACGGCGATGCGGACGGCCGCGGCGGCCGTCCGCTTGCCCGATCGCGTCTGCAGGATGAACAGCCGCCCCTCCTGGATGGTGAACTCGATATCCTGCATGTCCCGGTAATGCTTCTCCAGCCGGTCCTTGAACGTGATCAGCTGGGCATAGACTTTGGGCATGCGGCGCTCGAGCGCGCTGACGGGCTCCGGGTTGCGGATGCCCGCCACGACATCCTCACCCTGCGCATTGACCAGGAACTCGCCGAAGAAGCGCTTCTCGCCCGTCGAGGGGTCGCGGGTGAAGCAGACCCCGGTGCCGGAGGTGTCGCCCAGGTTGCCGAAGACCATGGCCATCACGGTCACCGCCGTGCCCCAGTCATCGGACAGCCGGTTGATGCGCCGGTAGTCCACCGCCTTCTTGGCGAACCAGGAATCGAAGACGGCGTTGATGGCGAGCCTCAGCTGCTCCGAGGGATCCTGAGGGAAGGGCTGGCCGGTCGTGTCCTTCACGAGCCGCTTGGCATCCGCCACCAGCCCCTTGAGCGCCTCGGCCGGCACGTCGGCGTCCGTCCTGGCGCCGGTCCGGCTCTTGGTCTCGTCCAGCAGCCGGTCGAAGGCCCGCCGGTCGATGCCGAGCGCCACGTCGCCGAAGATCGTGATGAACCGGCGGTAGCAGTCCCACGCGAAGCGCTCGTTCTTCGTCCAGCGCGCAAGCCCGTCCACGGTCTTGTCGTTGAGACCGAGGTTGAGCACCGTGTCCATCATCCCGGGCATGGACGCCCGCGCCCCCGAGCGCACGGAGACCAGCAGGGGGCGCTCGGGGTCTCCGAGCTTCAGTCCCACCGCCGCCTCGAGTCGCGCGAGCCCGTCGAGGACCTGGGCCCAGAGTCCCGGAGGCTGCTTCTTCCCCCCCGTCCGGTAGGCCGCCCATGCCTGTGTCGTGATCGTGAATCCGGGAGGCAC
>Ga0154317_1240_pt1 | contig 22146 bp, 25 predicted proteins | sample RifGroA2_FD_105611 | JGI IMG/M metagenome (GOLD analysis project Ga0154317, IMG submission 105611) | Candidatus Rokubacteria bacterium GWA2_70_23 | reverse complement strand
CATCTGCTTCGTTGGCGCCCTCGGCCGCACGCTCAACGTACGCAGAGTACGCCTCGCGTGCGGCCGTCGGGCGCCGCCTCGCATCTGGACCTTTTTGAGCAGCCTGCTGGCGCGCGCGGCGGCAGCTACTGGGTGAGGGCCTGCTTCCAGGCGATGGCCGGCTGGACGTTGGTCTCGGCCGGCTTGGTGCAGCGCTTGCCGCGGGCGCCGTAGCTGATGGTCCCCGTGCGGATCGGGCAGGTGCCGAAGGGCGTGCCGAACTGCACGACGCCCTGGATCACGGTGAGGACGCTCTGGCCGTCCTCCTGGACCTTGAGGTTGAACTCGGTGCCCTCGACGATAGCCGTGGCCACCGGCGTCTCGACCTCGAGCTGCTTCAGGCCTTCCCCGGTCGTCACCCACACCTCGCCCTGGCTGAGCCGGATGATGCGCGTGATCCCGCGGGCCTTCTCCCAGCGGGAGAGGATCTTGAAGGCCGTCCCCTCGTTAAGCGCCACCTGGACGCCGTCGCGGAACTGGATGAGCGCCTGGGTGGCGGCCTCCGTCCGGAGCACGTCGCCCTCGTAGAGCGGCAGCGCCCCCTTGCCCTGCAGCCTGTCCTCGATGCCGTCGCTCCGCACGACGACCAGGGTGCCGATGGCGTTCTGCGCCGTTCCCACGGGCGTCCCTTGCGCCGAGGCGGGAGGCGCACCCCAGAGGAGCAGGACGAGCGCCGCCGCGCCGAGCGCCGCCCCCAGGTGCCGGATGCTGTTCATGGCTCTTCCCCTCCTCAGGCTAGCCGCCGTGATAGACGACGCGGATCGGCTTGCGGCCCACCGGCACCGTGGCGATGACCTGGCTCGTCCCCGTGTCGATGACCCGCAGGTCGTTGGAGACCTCGTGCACCGCGTAGACGCGCGTGCCCTCGCGGTTGGCCCACGCGCCGTTGGGACGCTGGCCCACGTCGATCTGCTCCAGGATGCGCAGGTTCTTGGCGTCGGCGTTGACCACCACGATCTTGTTGAGCCCGCCCACCGTCACATAGGCGTTCGGGCCCTGCAGGCCCTTGAAGCCGAAGGCGATCTGCTGCGGCGCGGGGCCCACGTTGAGCGAGGCGACCTTGTCCTGGGTGGCCGGGTCGATGACGTAGATGTCGGTGCCGCCAGTGTTGGTGCCCCAGATGCGGCCGTCGGGCCCCAGGATGAGGAAGTGGGGGTTGGTCCCCACCGGAATGGTCTTGATGATCCGGTGCGAGGCCGTCTCGATGACCTCGACGGCCTTGTCCCCCTGGTTCGACACGTAGGCGAACTGGCCGTCGCGCGAGAAGGCCAGGCCCGTGGGGCCCTTGCCGACGGCAATGGTGCCGAGGATCCGGAAGGTCTTCGTGTCGATGATGGAGATGTTGTTCTCGCCGATGTTGCAGACCCAGGCGTGGCGGTTGTCGTTGGTGAGCGTCACCACATGCGTCCGGGTGCCGGTGGCGATGGAGGCGACGGTTTCCATGGCGTCGGTGTCGATCACCGAGAGCCGGCCGGAGGCCAGGTTGGTCGCGAAGAGCCACTTGCCGTCGCGGGTCACCGCAAGGTCGTGGGTGGAGTGGTTCCGCGCGTCGACCGTCCCGATGACCTGGAACGTCGTGCCGTCCACGACGGTCACCGAGTTGCCGCTCTCGTTGGCGACGTAGATGCGTGTCCGGGGCTCGAGAGCCTGGTCCTTCGGCTTGACCTCGGCACAGCCGGCGAGCGCAAGGAGCGCCCACACGGAGATCAGACTGGCTGGCACGGCACGGGTGCGTTCCATGGCTCGACTCTCCCTCTGCTGGCGGTCCGACAGCGGTCCCCGGCGGTCGACGCGACCCCGTAAGGTTCCCATACCTTCCCCCAGACGAATGAACTAGTCAAGAGGCACAGGATGCCAGGTCCTTGACACCTCCGCCGCGCCCGGCTAGACTCCGGCCGCTTCCTGTTCCGACGGGGAGATCCGGGGCACGATCGCCGGAGGGAGCCCGAAGGATGCCGCCGACCTGGAAGTCCAGCTCCTGGTGCAGATGGCTCATCGCGGGCCTGGTCTGCGCTGCCGTCTGGCCGGCTCCGGCCGTGGCCCAGGGCCCCTCGTGGGAGGCCCTGATGACGGCGGCGGCGCTGGCGCTGCAAGAGGCGCGGTTCTCGGAGGCGGAGCGATCTCTCCAGGCCGCGCTCCGGGAAGCCGAGCGCCTCGCTCCCGACGGGCGCGAGGCAGGCTTGAGCCTCGCCGGTCTCGCCGCGCTTTCCGTCGCTCTCGGGCGGTACGCGGAGGCCGCGCCGCTGGGTCAGCGCGGGCTCGACCTGCTGGAGCGCGCGGTGGGCCCGGAGCATCCGGATGTGGCGGCGGCGCTCCAGACCCTGGGTTCGCTCTCGCACGCGCTGGGCCGGGGCGCCGAGGCCGAGGCGCGGCTCCGACGGGCCCTTGCCATCCGCGAGAAGGCCCTCGGCCCCGAGCGGCCCGAGGTGGCCGAGAGCCTCAACGCCCTCGGCGGGTTCTTCCGCGCGCAGGGCCGCTACGCCGAGGCCGAGCCGGCGCTCTCTCGGGCGCTCGGCATCACGGAGAAGGCGCTCGGTCCGGACCACGCGGACACCGCGGCGAGTCTCAATGCGCTGGCCGCGATGTACCTCGATCAGGGAAAGTACGCCGATGCCGAGCGGCTGTTCCAGCGCGCGCTGGCGGTGACCGAGACGGCGCGGGGCCGGCAGCACCCGGAGGGGGCGCGGAGCCTCGCCGGGCTCGCGAGCCTCGACGACACGCAGGGGCGATACGCCAAGGGCCAGGCGCTCGCCGAGCGGGCGCTGGCGATCCGGGAGCGGGCACTGGGACGGGAGCACCCCGAGGTGGCGGAGAGCGTGCATGGGCTTGCCGAGATCTACGGGCATCAGGGCAAGCAGGCCGAGGCGGAGCCCCTCTTTCGCCGCGCGCTGGCGATCCGCGAGAAGGGGCTCGGCGCAGACCATCCCGATCTGGCCGCCCCGCTCACCCATTTGGCGGCGCTCTCCGGGGCCCAGGGCCGGCACGCCGAGGCGGAGCCCCTGGCCCGCCGGGCGCTCCTGATCTCGGAGAAGGCGCTCGGCGCCGAGCATCCCTATCTGGCGGAGACCCTGATGGTGCTCGGGTCTCTCTCTCTCCGGCAGGGCCGGCCGGCCGAGGCCGAGCCGCTTTTCCGCCGGGCGCTGGCCATCTCCGAGAAGGCGCTGGGAAGCGAGCATCCGCAGGTGGCCCGGAGCGTCGCGCATCTGGCCGCCCTCTACCGAGCCCAGGGCAAGTTCGCCGAGGCCGAGCCGCTTTACCAGTGGGCGGTCGCCGTTCGCGAGAAGGCCCTCGGGCCGAACCACCCTGACCTGGCCGAGAGTCTCGAGGCCTACGCCCTGCTGCTCAGGCAGACGCAGCGGGAAGCCGAGGGGGCCCAGCTGGAGGCCCGCGCCCGGGCGATCCGTGCCAGGCCCCCGCGGGAGAATCCCTGAGCGTGAGTCGAGCGCCAGCCTGCCGATCGAGCGGGCGGCGCGAAGTCCTTCTCAGCCCGCCCGCCTGCGCGAATACTCGTGCCGCCTGGCGCCCGGTGGCGCAGGGCCGGCCGCATCCATGTGAACCAGCGAAGTAGAGAACAGGGAGGAATCCGACGATGAGACGGCACGTTCTTCGAAGCCTCGTGCTCGGCGTCCTTGCCCCCGCCGCGATCGCCTCGACCGCGCAGGCGCAGGGGACTCTCAAGATCGCCATGATCGAGCCGCTGTCGGGCGGGGCGGCCAGCGCCGGCATCCTGAGCCAGAAGCACTTCGGCTACTTCGTGGACAAGATCAACGCGGCCGGTGGCGTGAACGGGCAGAAGATCGAGGTCCTCTTCTTCGACAACAAGATCAGTCCCCAGGAGTCGCTCATCATCCTCAAGAAGGTCATCGACGAGGGCATCCGCTACGTCTCCCAGGGGGTCGGCTCGGTGGTGGCCCACGCCATCACGGACGCCGTGCTGAAGCACAACGAGCGGAACCCCGGCAAGGAGGTGATCTACCTCAACTACGCCGCGGTGGACCCGGCGCTGACCAACGAGAAGTGCAACTTCTGGCACTTCCGGTTCGACGCCGACGCCGACATGAAGATGGAGGCGCTCACCAACTACCTGGCCAAGGCGAAGGGCCTCAAGAAGGTCTATCTCATCAACCAGGACTACTCCTTCGGCAAGGCCGTGGCCGTGGCCGCGCGTGCCATGCTGACGAAGAAGCGCCCCGACATCGAGATCGTGGGGGACGAGCTGCACCCGCTGCAGAAGGTCACCGACTTCTCCCCGTACGTGGCCAAGATCAAGGCCTCCGGGGCCGACTCGGTGATCACCGGGAACTGGAGCAACGACATGCTGCTCCTCATCAAGCCGGGCAAGGACGCAGGCCTCAAGGTGGACTGGTACACGTACTATGCGGGCACGCTCGGATCGCCCACGGCCATCGGCCGCGACGGCGTCGGCCACGTCAAGCAGGTGACCGAATGGCACAAGAACGCGCTGCCCGAGGCGGATCCGGACCAGATCGCCTACGAGAAGCGCTTCACCGGGAAGGAGGACGACTTCGCCTACTGGCGGCTGAAGACCATGTTCGAGATGCTGGTCGAGACCATGAAGAAGGCCAAGTCGAACGACCCCGTGAAGGTCGCCAAGGCGCTCGAGGGGATGAAGTACAAGACGGTGCTCGGCGACGTGGAGATGCGGGCCGACAACCACCAGCTCCTCCAGCCGCTGTTCATCTCGACCATGTCGGACAAGGTGAAGTACGACGTGGAGAGGACGGGGCTCGGGTTCGTGACCAACGGCAAGATCGAGGCCAAGGACACCGCCACCCCGACCACCTGCAAGATGGACCGGCCCAAGTAGGCAGCCCTCGCGGGAGGGTACGGGGGGGCAGGCTCACGGCGAGTGGGGTTCCGAGCAAGGGAGCCTGCCCCCCCGTACCCTCCCCGTGTCCCGAACGGTGACCCGTGCTTGAGCTGGTGATCTTCTCGACGCTGAACGGCGTCGTGTACGGCCTGCTCCTGTTCATGCTGTCGAGCGGCCTCACGCTGATCTTCAGCATGATGGGCGTGCTGAACTTCGCCCATGCCAGCATGTTCATGCTTGGCGCCTACTTCTCCTACCAGGTCGGCAAGCTCGTCGGCTTCTGGCCGGCGCTCGTGCTGGCTCCGCTTCTCGTCGGCCTGATCGGCGCCGGAGTCGAGCGCTACGGGCTCCGGCACGTCCATCGGCACGGCCACGTGCCGGAGCTGCTCTTCACCTTCGGCCTGGCCTACCTGATCGAAGAGATCGTCGTGATGGGGTGGGGACGGAACCCCATCGAGAACCGCGTGCCCGCCACGCTCGACTTCCCTCTCTTCACGCTCTTCACCACGAGCTATCCGGCCTACAAGGCGTTCATGATGGCGGTGTCCATCGGCATGTTCGTGGCGCTGTACCTCGTGCTCAAGCGCACTCGCATCGGTCTCATCATCCAGGCCGCGCTCACGCACCCCAGCACCGTGGCGATGCTGGGCCACAACGTGCCGCAGGTGTTCATGCGGGTCTTCGCGGCCGGGACCGCGCTGGCGGCGCTGGCGGGGGTGATCGGCGGATTCGCGCTGCTGACCACGCCCAACATGGCGGCCGCGCTGGGCCCCATCGTGTTCGTCGTGGTGGTGATCGGGGGCTTGGGCTCGCTCGGAGGCGCCCTCATCGCCTCGCTCGCCATCGGCATCATGCAGACCTTCGCGGTGGCCCTCGATGTCTCGCTGCTGGACCTCCTCCGGCACGCGGGCGTCGCCATCGGGCGGGAGTCGGCCCTGTTCGAGCTCGCGTCGATCAAGATCGCCCAGGCCGCGCCCATGATCCCGTACGTCTTGCTCGTGCTGATGTTGATCGTCCGTCCCAAGGGCCTCCTGGGCACCCGCGAGACATGATGGACGGGCGGCCGTCGGCGGCCGTGTCCGTTCCGCTGGCGGGTGTCGCGGCGCGACGAGGGCGCCGCGCCTGGCCCTGGCTCCTGGCGGCGGCGGGGCTCTGCGTGCTGCCCCTGGTGCCGGGGCTCGACAGCAATTTCGTCCGCTCGCTCGTGAGCCAGATGGGGATCGCCGCCGTCTTTGCGCTCTCCTTCAACATGCTGCTCGGCCAGACGGGGCTGTTGTCCTTCGGCCACGCCGTGTATTTCGGCCTCGGCGGCTACGTCGCCATCCACGGGATGCGCTTGATCAACGCGGGGCTGCCGATTCCGATCCCGCTCGTGCCGCTGTTCGGTGCCGCCGGGGGGCTCTTCTTCGGGGTGCTGATCGGCTCGGTGACCACCAAGCGCGCCGGCACCGTGTTCGCCATGATCACGTTGGGGCTCGGGGAGCTGGTCGTGGCGGCCTCCTTGATGCTGACCCGTTTCTTCGGGGGCGAGGAGGGCATCACGGCCAACCGGACCCGCGCCCCGCATCTGTTCGGCCTCACGTTCGCCTCTCAGCTCGAGGTGTACTATCTCATCGCGTTCTGGGCGTTCCTGTCGGTGGCCCTGATGTCCGCCTTCACGCGCACGCCGCTCGGCCGCATGTGCAACGCCGTGCGTGACAACCCGGAGCGCGCCGAGTTCGTCGGCTACAACCCGCAGCGCGTTCGCTTGCTGGCCTTCGCGGTGTCGGCGATGTTCGCGGGTGTGGCCGGCGGGCTGCACGCGGTCAACTACGAGATCGTCGCCGCCGAGGCTCTGGGCGCGGCCCGCTCGGGCGCCGTCCTCCTCATGGCCTTCGTCGGCGGGATCGGGAGCTTCTTCGGTCCCATCCTGGGCGCGATGGTGATCACCTGGCTCCAGGTGAGCCTGAGCGACTACACGACCGCCTGGCAGCTCTATTTCGGCATCCTCTTCATCATCATCGTGCTGTTTGCGCCCGGAGGACTCGCGTGGCTGATCGCGCTGCACCTGCCGCTGGCCCGGGCCCGGATGCTTCACACGGTGCTTCCGGGGTATCTGGCGGCGCTGGCGCCGGCGCTGGTCATGGTGCTCGGGGGAAGTCTTCTCCTCGAGATCAACTATCGCCTGGCGACGAAGCCGGAGCTCGGCACCCGGATGTCCCTCTTCTGGGTCGCCATGGACGTCTCCCGGCCGTGGCCATGGATCGCCGGCCTCGCCATGCTGGCGGGCGGTTTCTACGCCTTTCGCAGGAGCTGGGCCCTGGTGGCCGCGGGCTGGCACGCGGCGAGCGAGCGGATGCGTGAGGACGGAGCGCCATGAGCCCGTCGCCGGCGCTCCAGCTCCAGGAGGTCCACAAGAGCTTCGGCCCCACGCCGATCATCCGCGGCGTGACGCTCGACGTCGTCGCGGGCGAGCGGCACGCCGTCATCGGCCCCAACGGCGCCGGCAAGTCCACGCTGTTCAACATCGTCAGCGGCCGTTTCCCCCCGACCCGCGGCACCGTCAGGCTGAAGGGGACGGACATCACCGGCCAGCCGCCGTTCGAGATCAACCGCCGGGGCCTCTCGCGCAGCTTCCAGGTCACCAATATCTTCCCCCGGCTCAGCGTCCACGAGAACGTGCGGTGCAGCGTCCTGTGGTCGCTGCGATACCGGTACTCGTTGTGGCACCGGGTGGACCGGCTGCGCGACGTGGAGGATCGCACCGAGAGGATCCTCGCGCAGATCAACCTGAGCGCGCGCCAGGACGTGCCGGCGGGCGTCCTGACCTATGCCGAGCAGCGGGCGCTCGAGATCGGCATCACGATTGCGGGCGGCGCCGACGTGATCTTGCTCGACGAGCCCACCGCCGGGATGAGTCACAGCGAGACCGAGTACGCCGTCGAGCTGATCCGCGGCCTCTCGGGAGGCAAGACCCTCGTGATCGTCGAGCACGACATGGGGGTCGTGTTCAACCTCGCCGACCGGATCTCGGTGCTCGTGTACGGGGAGATCATCGCCACGGACACGCCCGACCGCATCCGCGCCAACCGGGCGGTCCAGGACGCGTACCTCGGGACGGAGCATCACTGATGCTCCGAGTCCGGGACCTCCACGCGTTCTACGGCAAGAGCCACATCCTCCAGGGGGTCTCCTTCGATGTGCGGCCAGGCGAGATCGTGAGCCTGCTGGGTCGGAACGGGGTCGGGCGCTCGACGACGATCAAGGCCATCATGGGGGACGTGCCGCCTCGGGGCTCGATCATCTTCCGGAGCGAGGAGATCGTCGGGCTCCGGCCCCACGAGATCGCCCGCCGCGGGCTCGGGTACGTCCCCGAGAACCGCGACATCTTCCCCGGCCTGACGGTCCGCGAGAACCTGATCCTCGGCATGAAGTCCACGAAGCAGACGGGGCGCTGGTCCTTCGAGGACATGTTCGAGATGTTCCCCCTGCTGCGGGAGCGCGCCGACACGATGGGGGGTGTCCTCTCCGGCGGGGAGCAGCAGATGCTCACGATCTGTCGCACCCTGATGGGAGATCCGGATCTCATCATGATCGACGAGCCGACCGAGGGCCTGGCTCCGAAGATGGTGGACCTGGTCGCTGGCCTCCTCGAGCAGATCGCGCGGCGCGGGATCTCCATCCTGCTCGTCGAGCAGAAGCTCACCATCGCCCTCCGGATCGGCACCCGGCTCTACGTCATGGGGCACGGCCGGATCGTGTTCGAGGGCACGCCCGATGACCTGAAGGCCAATGCGGCGGTACGCAAGGAGTGGCTCGAGGTGTGACGGGCGCCGGGACGCGACCCCGCGACGGGTCGGGGGGACCCTCCTCGACCACGATACCCCACGGGCCTCGGAGGGCACCCCCGACCCGCCGCTCGCACCCGACCCCGCCGCTCGCCTCGCCCGCGGTATCATTGCCGTGATGGATCGCCTCGTCCGCCCAGCGGCAGATGATCGCCGAGATCAACCTGCTCTATCGCCCCGCGCTCGTGCTGCTGGACGGCCTCGAGGCCTTCGTGGACGGGGGGCCCGAGTCGGGCGGCAAGGTGTCACTCGACGTGATGATCGCGGGCCTCGATCGCGTGGCTGTGGATGCGGTGGGGGTGGCGATGCTGCGCCTGCACGGCACGATCCGCGCCGTGTCGGCCGGGCGGGTGTTCGAGCAGGCGCAGATCGCCCGGGCGGCTGAACTCGGCCTCGGGGTGAGCCGCCCGGAGCTGATCGACCTCGTGACCGACGACCGGGCCGGGCAGGATTTCCTGGCCCGGCTCCGGCCGGTGCTGCTCGCACCCTGAGCGGGACTACTTGCCGGGGGTGTAGTAGGGGTTGTTCCCGGAGGAGTGGTCGGTGGTGTCGAGGACTTCCTCGACCTCCGGCAGCTCCTCCTTGATCAGCCGCTCGATGCCGGCCTTCAGCGTGATGTCGGCCGCACCACAGCCCTGGCAGCCGCCGCCCATCTGGAGATAGACCTTGTTCTCCTGGACGTCGATCAGCTCGACGTACCCGCCGTGGCCGGCCACGGCGGGGTTGATGGTCGACTCGATCAGCTCCTGCACCCTGGCCTTGAGATCGTCGCTCATGAGGTCCTCCTCTAGATCACCACTGTACCCGAATATCCTGTCAGGGCCAACTGGCCCCGGGTGGGCTCCGCTCAGCAGAACCAGGGCTCGGTCATGCGCGGCGGGCGCGTGCGGTCGCGCGGGAGCCCGGCGGCCAGGCTGGGGCCCGGGGACAGGCCGGCGGCAGCGGCCCAGCGGGCGCGCACCCGATCGAAGGTGACGGCCGGATCCTCCTCCCGCTCGGCCGCCTCCGCCACGTGGGCGGCGACGGCCGTGTGGAGCGCTTCCACGCGGGGATCCGGGTGCGTCCACCGGTACGAGAAGTCCTCCTGGACGAGCCCGTCCAGGAAGGGCCGCAGCGCCGGGCTCTCGAGAAGCAGCGAGCCGGGGGGGACCAGGAGCCGGAGCGAATACTGCACCGGGTCCACGTGATCCACCAGGCTCTCGCGCTCGACGAAGTCGAGCATGTCGCCGTAGTCCTCGATCGCTGTCCACGGCGTGAAGGCGACCCAGGTGGGCCGGAAGGCGATGCCGGCCTCGCGCACCGCGCGGAGCGCCTCCGTCACATCGGCCCGCGTATGCCCCTTGGCCAGATGGGTGAGCACCGTGTCGCTCAGCGATTCCACGGCGGAGACGACGAAGATAGAGCCCAGCGCGGCAAGCTCGGGGAGGAGCCGGCTATGCCTCAGCAGATGCTCGACCTTGGCGGTGAAGTCGAAAGTCACGTCGGGGAACTCCGCGTGCAGCCCGCGGGCCACCGCCAGGGCCTGGCCCGGCCCGTTGAGGAAATCCGGATCGCCGAAGGTGATGTGGGTGGCGCCCGCGGCGACCTGCTGGCGGATGTCGGCCAGGACCGTGTCGCGGGGGACGGCGAAGAAGCGGCCACCGTAGACGGGCGGGATGGGGCAGTGGCGGCAGCGATGAAGGCAGCCGCGGCTCGCCTCGACATAGCCCACCACTTCCCGCCGGCCCGCTCGCTCGAGCCGCGCGTACTTCTTGAGCGCGGGGAGCGAGGCCCGGCTCGGCCGCGGCAGCGGCTGGCGCCTGAGGTATGGCCCCGAGGGCGCCCGGGCGGTGGCGACGCCGGGCACGCGGGGATCCTCGCCGGCGGCCAGCGCATCGGCCAGACCCGCCAGCGGCTGCTCGGGCTCGCCACCGACGACGCTGTCGATGCCGTGGGCCAAGAGGTACTCCGCGTTCAGGCTCGCGTACAGACCGAAGAAACAGATGTGGCACGAAGGGTTCGCGGCGCGGACGCGCTCGGCCACCGTCACCCCGACGCGGAGCGCCGTGTGCATCGGCACCGAGATGGCCACGAGGCGCGCGCGGGCGGCCTTCTCGGGGTCGAAGGGCTCCACCGACACATCCAGCGTGGCCGGCGCATAGCCGCGCTCCGCGAGGACGGCGGCCGGCCAGGCGATGCCGAGCGGCTGATGCCCCAGCTCGTAGCAGGCGATGAGCAGGATGTCCCCGGCCGCTTTCATGGAGCCCTCATCGTACACCTGCCGTCGAGCCCCGCCGATCCGCCATAACTCCGCTCTAAGGGCTCCCCGCCCGAGGTAGCATGATTCGCCCGCTAGGCGAGTCGCTCTCCCTCGTGGGAACCGACCTTAGAGCGGAGTTATGGCATCCGCGCGGAGTCTGGCATGGGGGCGGGGCCTGATGGTACCGTTGGGAGGCCATGCACACCATCGCTCGGCCGTCATGACGCCGCGCCGCCTGGGGGAGGGGCATCGGGCGGCGCGCCCCGCCCGATGGTCAGAGGTCGCGAAGGGGTATGCGGAGATCCCGCGCCGCGGCGATCAGGCGCTCGTCGTAGCTCGCGAGCTCCACACGCTGACCGCGCCCCCGAAGGAACTCGATGGCGGCCAGGTGAAGGGCGTCGAGCGTCCGCACGGGCCTGGGGAACGGCTCGAGGGCGCGGGCGAGCACAGGCGGGGCCAGCTCCACGAGCGCCACCCGCGCGAGCAGCGCCCGCACCTCGTCCCCGTGGGATCGCGCCAGCCGACGCGCGTGGATGCGCGTCCAGATCTCGTACTCGAGGAGACGGCTCGAGGTGAGGGACTCGCGCCACAGCGCTTCCGGCGGCATGCGGTCCTCGGCGAGGAGATGAGCCAGGGCGACGGAGGTGTCCAGATAGATCAACGGTCGGCGCGGTCCTGCGCGAGGTCCCGCATCAGCTCGCGGAAGGGCATGACCGGGTTGCGCGGCGGCGGGGCGCCGACGCCGACGGCCGGCGGGGTGATCCACCCGTGGCGCACCGCCTCGGCCAGGAGCGCGTCGGCCAGGAGCGGGCTGCGGCCCTCCTGCGGAGGGACCAGCTCGGCGACGACGCGGTCCCGATCCGTGACGAGGATGGTTTCCCCTCCGGCGGCCAGGCGCACGTACTCGCTGAGCCTGTTCTTGAGGATCTTCAGCCCCACTGCGCGCATGCATTCAACGTAGCTTCCAGAAGCTACCTCTGTCAAGCCTGGGGAGACACGCCATGACGACCGGGACCAGGAGCGCGCTCTACACCCCCCTCTGCGATCTCCTCGGCATCCGCTACCCGATCTGCCAGGCGGGCATGGGCTTCGTGGCACGCTCGGGGCTGGCGGCGGCCGTGTCCGAGGCAGGCGGTCTCGGCGTGCTGGCGGCGGCGCACAACACCCCCGAGGGGCTGCGTGAGGAGATCCGCCGGGTGCGGGATGCCACCGACCAGCCCTTCGGTGTGGACGTGCTCTTCGCCACCATGCGCGCCGCCGGCGAGGAGGTGGACCGCTTCGCGGATGCCGTGCGCGGCTCTATCGACGTGGCCCTCGAGGAGCGGGTACCCGTCCTCATCGCCGGCCTCGGCAACCCGGGCGCCGTCACGGCCGAGGCCCACCGGCTCGGCATGAAAGTGATGGCCCTCTGCGGCAACGTGAAGCAGGCGCGGGACCACGCGGCCAACGGAGTGGACGTGGTGATCGCCCAGGGGCACGAGGCGGGCGGGCACACCGGGCGCATCGCCGGGCTTGTCCTGATCCCGGCCATCGTGGATGCGGTGGCGCCGGTCCACGTCGTCGCGGCGGGCGGCATCGCCGACGGGCGCGGGCTCGTGGCGGCGCTCGCACTGGGCGCCGTCGGTGTCTGGCTTGGCACGCGCTTCATCGCCACGGCCGAGGCCTACGCCCACGACAACTACAAGCAGAAGATCGTCGCCATCGACGAGGAGGGCACGGTGGTCACGCGCGCCTCCAGCGGCAAGCCGTGCCGGCTCATCCGCAACAACTTCACCCGCGAGTGGGAGCAGCGCGCGGGCGAGATCCAGCCCTTCCCGGTCCAGCTCCAGCGGGTGGGGTTTCCCTTCTCCATCCGTGCCCGCGAGCAGGGCGACATCGAGAACGGCAGCGCGGCCTGCGGCCAGTCGGCGGGTCTCATCCACGGGGTGCGGCCGGTGCGGGACGTGATCGAGGCCATGGTGGCGGAGGCCGAGGCCGTCCTGAGCCGGCTGCCCCGGTGACGAGGAAGCGGGAGAGGGGACATGAGCGAGGGGGCGACATGAGCGACCGCGACCCGTACGCAGGTCTCACCGACGAGGAGCTGGAGACGATCCCCACCGTCTTCCGGGACGGCCTGTTCGCGGGCCAGGTGGTGCTGGTCAGCAAGATCGAGGAGTGACCATGGCCGATCCGAAGCTCGACACCGTGCGGCTGCAGCGGCTCTCCCGGTCCTACCGCGAGGCGGCGACGCTGATGGCCGCCGTCGAGGTGGGTCTCTTCACGCGCGTCGCGCGCGGCGCCGACACCCTGACGCGGCTCACCGAGGCCCTCGACTTCACCGCGACCAACGCCGAGCGGCTGGTGACGGCCTGCGTGGCCTCGGCCTCCTCGTGCGCGAGGGCGACCGGCTCCGCAACGCCCCCGACGTCCAGCGCTATCTCGTCGAGGGCGAGCCGGGCTACGCCGGGCCGTGGATGCTCTTCACCAAGCCCGAGTGGGACGAGTGGGGGCGGCTCGCCGAGCGCCTCCGGCACACGGGCCCGCCCGTCGTCCTCGGCAAGTACGCCGAGGGCTTCACCGTGGGGGAGGCGCGGAAGTACCACGAGGCGACCTACAGCATCGGCATGGGCTCGGGCCGCCGCTTCGTCCGGCAGGTGGACCTGGCGCGGCGGCGGCGCATCCTCGACCTGGGGGGCGGCTCCGGCTGCTTCTGCATCGCCGCCTGCCAGGCGCACCCGCACCTGAGCGCGGTGGTCTTCGACCTGCCGCCTGTCGCCGAGGTGGCGCGGGAGTTCATCGCCTCCCACGGGCTCTCGGGACGCATCACCGCGGCCGCCGGCAACTTCACCGCGGACCCCCTGCCGCCCGGCGCCGACGTCGTCATCATGGCGAGCAACCTGCCGCAGTACAGCCGCGACATCATCCAGCCCGTCATCCGCAAGGCGTGGCTCGCCCTCGAGGCGGGCGGCGAGATGCACCTGATCGGCGAGATGCTCGACGCCGAACGGACGGGCCCCGCGGACCCCGCGCTGTGGGGGCTGGCCGAGGCCGTCTACGGCAGCACCGGCATCGCCCACTCCGTCACCGAGTGCGTCGGCTACCTGGAGGCCGCCGGCTTCACCGGCGTCACGGCCCACGAGTTCATCCCGGGCGTCCTCATCCGCGTCACCGGCACCAAGCCCGCCTGATGCCACGCGCCGGCGGCGGCGCCCTAGCGCCGGCCCAACTAACTTCGCCATGGCTCGCTCACGCTCGCCCGATTCCCGTGTCCGCTCGCCTGGCCTCCGGCTGCGGCTCGCCCAGCCATGTTCTCGGTCGGCGCCGGTCCTCGACGTACACCCACGTACGCCTCCGGCCGGCGTGGGCTCGCTCCGCTCGCCCGGGTGGCCCCTTCCGTTCGCCTTGCCTGCGGCTTCGGCTCGCCCTGCGGGGCCTCGTCTGGCTCGTCATTTGGGCCGGCACCGTGCGCGCGCTCGGCTAGGAGGGAGCCATGCCCGGGCATGGCTCATGGCCGCAGCACTGGATCACCGGAAGGCGTGGATACTTCGGAAAGCTCGGGTCGTCGGTCGCCCGCTCGCAGCGGGAGAACATCGACCCGCGTGCGGACGTGACTCGTCGCGCGTGACGGCAACTCGCGCACAGCCCCGCACCCTGTCGTTCACGCGCTGGATCGGGGACGTCTGTCACATCGCGACCACGATCCGGCGGCGGGTCAGGGCAGGAGATCGGCGCGCGTCCAGCGCCGGGTCCGGGGTGGAGGGGTGATGGTGGAGGCCATCGCGCTGCCAGCGTAGCGAGCGGGCGCCGGCCCGTCAATGTGCCGGAACGGAGACACCTGCCCTGCGGTGCGGTCCCTGCTTGTGCTACGCTGGCTGCCGCCAGGGGAGAGCGGTGACGGCTGACAACCCGATGACGCAAAGGAACACGTCCATGACGACCCAGGCGCGCGAGCCGCGGATGGAGCTGGAGCAGCACCTCCACATGTACCGCCAGATGGCGAAGATCCGCGCCTTCGAGGAGCAGGTGAACGAGCTGTACAAGAGCGCGAAGATGCCGGGCCTGGCCCACCTCTACGTCGGGGAGGAGGCCGTCGCCGTCGGCGTCTGCGAGGCCCTCCATCGCGACGACTTCATCACGAGCACCCATCGGGGGCACGGCCACTGCCTGGCCAAGGGGGCGTCGGTCAACCGGATGTTCGCGGAGCTGCTCGGCAAGGAGCCGGGCTACTGCCGCGGCAAGGGCGGGTCGATGCACATCGCCGATCCCGAGACGGGCAACCTCGGCGCCAACGCCATCGTGGGCGGCTCCGCCGGCATCGCCACCGGCGCCGCGCTCTCGGCCAAGATGCGGGGCAGCGGCCAGGTTGCGGTGTGCTTCTTCGGTGACGGCGCGCTGGGCCAGGGCCTCCTCTACGAGGTGATGAACATGGCGGCGCTCTGGACGCTGCCCGTCATCTACGTCTGCGAGAACAACCTGTACGGCGAGTACACGCCCTGCGGCGACACCGTCGCCGGCGAGATTCCGGCGCGGGCCCGGGCCTTCGGGATCCACGCCGAGAGCGTCGACGGCCAGGACGTGCAGCTCGTGAACGCGACGATGCGCCGGCTCGTCGAGCGCGCGCGGCGGGGCGAGGGGCCGGCCTTCCTCGAGTGCAAGACCTACCGGTACTACGGGCACCACGTCGGCGACGTCAACCGCGAGTACCGCACGCGCGAGGAGGAGCGGGAGTGGATGACCGGGCGCGATCCGCTCCAGACCTTGGCCTCACGGCTCACGGGGCAGGGGCTCGCCGATGCGAGCGTCTTCGAGCGGATCCAAACCGACGTGAAGACGGAAATCGACAGCGGCGTGCAGTACGCGCTGGCCGCGCCATACCCCGATCCGAGCGAGGTGGACGAGGATGTCTATGCCTGACGCGGCGGTGCGCGAACTGACGTACGGCGAGGCGGTCAAGGAAGCGATCGCCGAGGAGATGCGGCGCGACCCGCGCGTCTTCCTGATCGGGGAAGACGTGGCGGAGGCCGGCCACCCCTTCAAGACGCTGGTCGGGCTCGTGCAGGAGTTCGGGACGGACCGGATCATCGACACGCCCATCTCCGAGCCCGGCTACGCCGGCATCGGGGTCGGAGCGGCGATGACCGGCATGCGGCCGATCGTCGACGTGATGTTCGGCGACTTCATCACGCTGACCATGGATCAGATGGTGAACCAGGCCGCCAAGGTCCACTACATGTCGGGCGGCAAGATCAAGGTGCCCATCGTCTTCCGCACCACGCTGGGGGCGACGCGCCGATCGGCCGCCCAGCACTCGCAGTCGCTCCACGCCTGGGTGAGCCACGTCCCGGGCCTCAAGGTCGCGCTGCCCTCGGGGCCCTACGAGGCCAAGGGGCTGATGAAGACAGCCATCCGCGATGACAGTCCGGTGGTCATCTTCGAGGACAAGATGATGTACCGGGTCAAGGGCCCGGTGCCGGCCGAGGACTACACCATCCCCTTCGGCGTGGCGAAGGTCACGCGCGCGGGCAGGGACATCACCATCGTCGCCACCAGCAGCATGGTGCCCGTCGCCCTCGGCGCCGCCACCCTGCTCGAGGCGATCGGCATCAGCGCCGAGGTGATCGACCCGCGCACGACGTGGCCGCTGGACAAGCAGGCGCTGATCGATTCGGCCAAGAAGACCTCGCGCGCCATCGTGGTGGACGAGGGCTACGAGCGCTACGGCGTTACCGCCGAGATCGCGTCGGTGATCGCGGAGGGCGCGTTCTATCACCTCGATGCGCCAGTCAAGCGCATCGGGGCCATGGACGTGCCGGTGCCGTTCTCGCCGGTGCTCGAGGATCTCACCGTGCCGTCTTCGAGCGTGGTCTTCGAGGCGGCGAAGGCGCTCTGCGGGAAGGCCTGATGCTTTCGATACCCTCTCCCCCGGCGGGGGAGAGGGAAGGGTGAGGGGGCGCGCCTGATGCCCACGACCGTCATCATGCCGGCGCTGGAGCTGGCGCAGGAGAGCGGCACGGTCCTGCACTGGCTCAAGGCCCCCGGCGCCACGGTGACGAAGGGTGAGCCGCTCGTGGAGATCGAGACCGACAAGGTCACCACCGAGATCGAGGCGCCCGCCTCCGGAGTGCTTGGCGACGTGACCGCGCGAGCCGGCGACGTGGTCCCGGTCGGACAGACGATCGCGCTCATCTTCGCCCCCGACGAAGCCCGGTCGGTCGGACGGGCGCCCGCGGTCGCGCCGCCCCCGCGGGCCGGCGGAGCCACGGCTGTCCCGGCGCCGGCCGCGACGGTCAAGGCGTCGCCCCTCGCCCGCAGGATCGCCCAGGAGCACGGCGTCGACCTCGCGCAGGTCACGGCGGCCGGCGGCAAGATCGAGAAGGCCGACGTGCTCGCCCACATCGCGAGCGAGAAGGAGTCGGCCGCCGTCGAGGGGACAGCGGCGCGCCTCAGCGCCGCGTCGCCGAAGGCGCGGAGACTGGCGGCCGAGCGTGGTCTCGACATCGGAGCGCTCCGCGGCTCGGGCCCGGGTGGTGCCGTCCTCGCGGCCGATATCGCCGCAGCGGAGCTCCGCGAGGCGCCGAGCACGCCTCGGGCGGAGGCGCCTGGCGTCGGCACCGTCTGGCGAATCATGGCCGAGCGCATGACGGCGAGCTGGACCTCCGCGCCCCACTTCTATCTCTTCCGCGAGGTCAATGTCAGCCGCCTGATCTCCTGGCGCGAGCGGGCGAGCACGCAGGCCGGCGCCCGGATCACCTACACCGACCTCCTGGTGAAGCTCGTGGCGGCGGCCCTGTCGCGGCATCCGGGCGTGAACGCCTCGTGGAAGGACGGCGCGATCGTGCGGAATGCCGAGATCAACATCGGCCTGGCCGTCGCCATCGACGACGGCCTCGTGGTCCCCGTCATCCACCGCGCCGACACGCTGAGCCTCGGGGAGATCGCGGCCCGCCGCGAGGACGTGGTGAGCCGCGCTCAGGCCGGCACGCTGCGGCCGGCCGACATCCAGGGGGGCGGGTTCACGATCAGCAACCTCGGGATGTACGGCGTCGACGCCTTCAACGCGATCGTCAATCCGCCGCAGGTCGCCATCCTGGCCGTCGGCCGCATCGCCGACCGCGTCATCGCGGTCAACGGCCAGCCGGCCGTCCAGCCCACCATGATGCTGACCCTGTCCTGCGACCACCGCGCCCTCGACGGCGCCCGCGGCGCCCGGTTCCTCGGCGTCCTCGCCGACCTGCTCGAGGAGCCCCTGGCGCTGCTCGTGTGACGCCGGACCGTCCGGCCCTCGCCGACAGCGATGTCGGGCGCGCCCTGATTCGTACTCAAGGGGGTTGAAGGGGCGTACGTCACGCCGCTCACGTGGCCCTGGGCGACGCCCCTGGCGCGGGAGCACGACCACCGCGACGAGGCCCACCGTGGAGCTCGTCCAAGCGAGGGCCCGATGACCAAGTGCCTGCTCGTGTCGCCCCGGTTCCCGGACTTCAGCTACTGGAACTATCGCGAGGTCTGCGAGCTCTTCGGCGCCCGATACCCGTCGGCGCCGCTCGGTCTCGTCACGGCGGCCGCGCTCCTGCCCCGGGAGTGGGAGATCCGGCTTCTGGACCTCAACGTGCGAGAGATGGACACGGCGCTCATCGATTGGGCGGACATCGTCATGGCCGGCGGGATGATCCCGCAGCAACGGACCCTCCTCTCGCTCATCGAGCTCTGCCACGCGCGCGGCAGGCGGATCGCCGTCGGCGGCCAGGATCCCACCAGCCAGCCGGAGGTCTACGCGACGGCCGATTACCTGGTGCTCGACGAAGGGGAGATGACGATCCCGGCGTTCCTGGCCGACCTGAGCGCAGGCGCCACGCGCGGGACCTATCGCTCCGAGGCGAAGCCCGACGTCACCCAGAGCCCGACGCCCCGATTCGACCTGCTCGAGCTCACGAAGTACCTGCACGTCGGGGTCCAGTTCTCCCGCGGCTGCCCGTTCAGCTGCGAGTTCTGCGACATCATCGAGCTCTACGGCCGGATGCCCCGCACGAAAACCTCCCAGCAGGTCCTTCGGGAGCTGGAATGCCTCCGCCGGCTGGGCTACACGGGGCACGTCGACTTCGTGGACGACAACTTCATCGGACACAAGAAGAGCGTGATGGCCTTCTTGCCAGACCTCTTGACGTGGAGCCGCGAGCGCGGCTTCCCCTTCTACTTCAGCACCGAGGCCACGGTCAACCTTGCGGACGATCCCACCCTGCTCGCCATGATGGAAGCGGTGGACTTCCGCTATGTCTTCGTCGGAATCGAGACGCCCGATAAGGACCTCCTGGTCCGCACCCGGAAGAGGCAGAACACGCGCGGCTCCATGGTTGACAGCATTCACCGCCTCCATCGCCACGGCATGGTCGTCACCGCCGGCTTCATCGTGGGGTTCGACGGCGAGCACCGGGGCGTCGCTGAGGCGATGGCGGCGTTCGTGGACACGGCGGGGATCCCGATGGCCATGGTCGGGCTCCTCACCGCGCTCCCGAATACCCAGCTGACGCGGCGGCTGGCGCGGGAGGGGCGCCTCCCCGAGGACTACTCGATCCAGCGGCCGGGCGACGCGGATCAAGCCACGTGGGGCCTGAATTTCACCCCGTCGCGGCCGGCCGTCGAGATCCTCTCGGACTACGCGTCGATCCTGCGCGGCCTGTACCTCCCGGAGCGCTATTTCGGCCGCGTGCTGACCGTCGCCCGGCGGCTCAGGCGACAGCCCAAGCAGCTCGGATCCACGCGGGGGCGCTGGACGGAGATCACCGCCCTGGGAGCCGTGATCTGGCGGCTCGGGTTCGGGCGCGGGACCGCATGGCACTTCTGGCGCACCGTGCTGGGCGTCCTCGTCACGCGCCCGCGGAACTTCGAGGCGGCCATGCAGCTCATGGCGCTGTTTCTCCATTTCCGCAGGCACACGCGGTTCGTGCTCGAGCGGATCGCGCAGCACATCGCCGAGCTCGACGCCGCGTCGGAGAAGACGGGACCGCCCCGGGCGCCCGCTGTCACGCCCGGCGCAGCCCGGTGACAGCGCGATCGAGGTGCCCGTCGGACGCCTGGCGGGCATGCGTCCTGTGCCCACGTCACCTTTCGCGGGCTTGAGATCCGCGACCATGTCCACATCAGCGTGCGAACCGGCTTGTCGTCCAGGGCCATCTCGCGCTCCCTCTAATCGAGGCAGCGAACGTGCACGTTCACCAGCCGCGAGCGAGCATTGCGAGCGAGCGGTCTGATGCAACGCGAAGTTAGGCACCCACACGCGTCACCTGCCCGGGCCGGGAGTGGTCCAGGGCCAGGAGGAGCGCCGGGACGAGTGGAAGGAGGTCCTCCAGCGTGTTCGTGACGGCAACGAGGACCACGACGGCGAATCCAGCCGCCGCGACGTTCTGCTGATATTCAAGGTTGCGGTCGGTGGTCACGAACGCCTCCACGCCCGCATCGCGCATGAGCCGGAGCAGCGGACCGTTCTTCAGCCCTGCCCAGCCGCGCTCCTGCACCGTCGTGACCTCGTGGCCCGCGACATGACGCGTGAGTGGCCGCGGCACACATTCATCCAGGATGACCCGCACCGGCCACGCCCAGTCCCTGCCGCGAGGCGGGTGCGCCTACGCGGCGCTGGCCCGCGCCAGGAGCATCTCCTTGGCGAGCTCCAGGACAGCGACTGCCTGCTCGCGCCGGACGCTCGGGAAGTGGTCGAGGAACTCATCCAACGGGTGTCCGTGCTCCAGGTACTCCAGGAAGGTCTGCACGGGCACGCGCGTCCCGACGAACACGGGCGTGCCGCCGAGGATCTCTGGGTCGCTGTGGATCAGGGGCTCACTCAGGCTCATGGGTTCTCCGTCTGGCTAGACTCTAAACTACACCAGGGACTCCGGGGTGTCTAACTACGGCTACACGGATTCGGTGAAGGCCGGCGGCTTGATGGGCTACGGGACCGACTCCCTGGACCCCTTCCGGCGCGCCGCCACCTACGTCATCAAGATCCTCAAGGGCGCCCGGCCCGGGGAGCTGCCCATCGAGCAGCCGACCAAGTTCAGCCTCGCGGTCAACATGAGGACTGCCAGGGCGCTCGGTCTCACCATCCCGCCGTCGGTGCTGGTGCGCGCCGGCCAGGTGATCGAGTAGCCCCCGACGCTCTGGCGCCCGCCAGGTCCTTGACGTGCCGCCGAAAAGGTTGTTGAGTCTTGTCAGCCTCGCAACGACATCCTGCGACTGAGGAGGACGCCATGGCCAGCCTCGATGGCCCGCTACAGACGGAGCTCCGCGACCAGGCGCTGGCCCTCGGGGCCACCTATGTCGGCGTCGCCGACCTGGCGCCGGTGAGAGACTTCGTCACGGCCCAGGGGGGTGAGTTCCTCGGCGACTACCGCTTCGGCGTGTCGGTGGGCATCGTCCTGTCCGATGCCGTCGTCGACCAGCTCTATCAGCACGTGAACCGTGACATCGCGCGCACCTACTTCCACCACATCTACACCGTCGTGGCCGGGATGCTCGACCGCACGGCCGCGACCCTGGCCTTTGCGATCGAGCGCGCCGGGTACCGGGCGCTCCCGGTGCCGGCCAGCGGACCGTACAACGAGGAGCGGATGACCGGTCTCATCTCCCATAAGCTCGCCGCGCATCTGTCGGGAAACGGCTGGATCGGAAGGAACTGCCTGCTCGTCACCAGGGAACACGGGCCGCGCGTGCGCTGGGTGACGGTGCTGACCGACGCTCCGCTGACAAGCACCGGCGGGGCGCGCAGCTCGGGAGACGAGTGCAAGGACTGCACGCTGTGCGTCGACCTGTGCCCGGCCCAGGCATTCACCGGGGTCCCCTTCAACCCGGCCGAGGACGTCGAGGTACGCTTCCACCGCGGCGAGTGCCGCGCGTACCTCGGCCAGCGGGGCAAGGCCTATGGCGCCAGCGCGTGCGGCCTGTGCGTCTACGTCTGCCCGCACGGCTGGAGCGCGAAGCGCAAGAGCGACGGCCAGCGGACAGCGCCGGAGGTCCTGCGCCGCCAGCTGACCGGGGTGCGCCGCGTGTTCGAGGCCAGCGCGTAGCGACACCGTCGCCGCGCCCCACCTGGTCTCACGAACCGGCACCGGCACTGTCGATGCAGCCCGACGAGGGTCGCCCATGAGCACACCGACCGCGCCATCAGCGACCAGCCCGTTGCACGCCGTCGTGGACCAGCGGTTCACCGTGCACGACTTTCCGCTGGAGAGCGGCGTGATCCT
>Ga0154317_1157_pt1 | contig 22372 bp, 24 predicted proteins | sample RifGroA2_FD_105611 | JGI IMG/M metagenome (GOLD analysis project Ga0154317, IMG submission 105611) | Candidatus Rokubacteria bacterium GWA2_70_23 | reverse complement strand
CACGACGAGGCGTGCGCCACCATGAGGGGCGCGGCCGAGATGGGAAAGCAACGGCGCGCCGAGCACCAGCAGGAGCGATCGTCGATCGTCTGGACGCCGACGCCGGTGGCCGGGGTGAGGTGGAACACGCTGTGCGATCGGCTCCTAGAGGCGCCGCCTCGCATCTGGACCTTTTTGAGCAGCCTGCGGGTTTTTCAGCGGCCTGCTAGGCGCCGGTCACCAGGATCAGGTACAGGTCCAGCAAGTTGGTGTTGGTGGGTCCCGTGACCACCAGGTCCCCGAGGCCCGCGAAGATGGCATGGGAGTCGTTGTCCTCGAGACGCGCCCGGGGATCGCCCCCCTGAGCGGTTGCGCGGGCGGCGCTCTGCCCGTTGGCGAGGGCGCCGGCGGCGTCGGTGGGGCCGTCGGTGCCGTCCGTGCCGGCCGCCAGGACCACGATCCCGTCGAGCCCGTCCATCTCCAGGGCGGCCGCCAGGGCGAACTCCTGGCAGCGCCCGCCCTTCCCCCGTCCCTTCACCGTCACCGTGGTCTCCCCTGCCGCGATCAGGCACGCGGGAAGGGCCACCGGCCCGCCGCCCGCCTGGATCTCCCGCGCGAGCGCGACGAAGCGGCCCGCCGCCTCGCGGGCCTCCCCCTCCAGCGACCTCGTGACAACATGCGGGTTGAGCCCGAGCCGGCGCGCCGCGGCCACGGCCGCCTCCACGACGAGCTGGTTGTTCCCGATGATGACGTTCTGGACCCTGTCGAAGATGCGGTCCCCGGGCTTGGGCGTCTCGGGAATCTCTCCCCGCAACCCACGCTGGAGACGGTCGAGCACGGACGCCGGGACCTGATCGGAGATGCCCAGCCGCGCCAGGACGCCCATGGCCTGCCCGAAGGTGGACTCGTCCGGAGCGGTGGGGCCGGAGCCGATCACGTCCGGCGCGTCGCCGATCACGTCGGAGAGGAGGAGGGCGTGCACCCGCGCGGGAGCGGCCGCCCGGGCGAGCTGGCCGCCCTTGAGCCGCGAGCAGTGCTTCCTCACCGCGTTGAGCTGGGTGATGGTCGCCCCGGCCGAGAGGAGGAGCCTCGTGAGCGCCCGCTTCTCCTCGAGGGTGATGGGCGGAACCGGGGCCGGAGTCAGCGCCGAGCCGCCCCCCGAGATGAGGACCAGCACCAGGTCGTCCTCGCCGGCGGCGCTGACCAGGCCGTGGATCTCGCGCGCCGCATTCGCACCCCGCTCGTCGGGCACGGGATGGCCGGCCTCCACCAGGCGAATGCGGCGGGTAGGGGCGCGGTAGCCGTCCTTGACCGCCACCAGGCCGCCGGCGATGCGATCGCCCACCGTCTCCTCGACGGCCGCGGCCATGGCGCCCGAGGCCTTCCCCGCCCCCACCACGACCAGCGCGCCTCGCGCCGGGAACCGGACATCGCCGAGCGCGCGCGCGACGAGGGGGCGGACCTCTCCGGCTCGGAGCGAGGCGTCGAAGATGGCGCGGGCCGCGGCCCGCGCGTTCACCGGGCGAGCTTCTGCAGCCGCCGCCCAGCCTCGATCAGCATGTCGTCGGTCTTGGGGAAGCAGAACCGGATCTTGGTCCGGCCCAGGTCCGGGTGCGCGTAAAAGGACGAGCCCGGCACCGTCGCCACGCCGATCTCCTTCACCAGGAACATGGCGAAGGCCGTGTCGTCCTCGCACCGGTGCTGCTTCATGAAGTGGGCCGCGTCCGTGAGGATGTAATAGGCGCCCTTGGGCTTCCAGGCCACGAAGCCCGCGGCCTCGACCTGGGAGAAGAGCAGGTCGCGCCGGGCCTGGTAGCGCTCCCGCAGGCGGACGTAGTACGAGTCCGGAAAGCCGAGCGCCGTGACGGCCGCCTCCTGCAGCGGGTGCGGCGCTCCGACCGTGATGAAGTCGTGGGCGCGCCTGATGCCGAGGGACAGCTCCGGGTTGGCAACGGCGTAGCCGACCCGCCAGCCCGTCACCGAGTAGGACTTCGAGATCCCGGAGATGGTGACGGTGCGCTCGGCCATGCCCGGCAGGGTGGCGATGGGCGTGTGGCTTTCCCCATCGTACAGGATGTGCTCGTAGATCTCGTCGGTGATCGCCACGAGATCGTGCTCCAGGCAGAGGTCGGCGATCACCTGGAGCTCGGCGCGCGAGAACACCTTGCCCGAGGGATTGTTCGGGCTGTTGATGATGATGGCGCGCGTGCGCGGCGACACTGCCCGTGCGAGACGATCGGGATCGAAGGAGAAGTCCGGCGGCTCCAGCGGGACGAATACCGGCTCAGCGCCCGCGATGATGCAGCCCGGGCCGTAATTCTCGTAGAACGGCTCGAAGATGATCACCTCGTCGCCGGGGTTCAGCACGGCCAGGAGCGTGGCGAGCATGGTCTCGGTGGAGCCGCAGCACACCGTGACGTGCTGGTCGGGGTCGAGCTCCATCCCGTAGAAGCGCCGGTACTTGTCGGCGATGCCGCGCCTCAGCCGTGGCGCGCCCCACGTGATGGCGTACTGGTGGAAGTCGCCGTCCAGTGCCCGGTGGGCCGCCTCCACCAGCTCCCGGGGCGGCGGGAAGTTGGGCATACCCTGGGCGAGGTTGATCCCGCCATGCTGGGCGTTGACGCGGGTCATCTCGCGGATAACCGACTCGGTGAACCCCTGGACGCGCTTCGAGATCATGGCAGGACCACGTCACGCTCGATGGGGTCCACCGTCACACCCTGGGTCTTGAGCCAGGCCACGCCGCGTTCCAGCCCGTCCTCGGCAGCCTCCAGCTCGAGCACCATCCAGCCGTGGTCGGCCCTGACGTCGGCGCGGCGGATATTCGGGACGATGTCGAAGTCCTTCACGAGCCGGTAGATGATCGGCTGCTGCACCAGCTCGGAGGGAAAGGTCAGACGCACCCGCATCCGGGCCATGGACCACACCCCTTCCTACCGCCCGCCCGTCACGCCCGCCCCCCGGCAATGGCGGGCACGATGGAGACCTGATCACCGGGCTTGAGACCAGTCGTGGCCCCCTGCAGGAAGCGGATATCCTCCTCGTTCACGTACAGGTTGATGAAGCGCCGGACGGCGCCGCCCTCGTCGATGAGGCGCTCGCGGAGGCCCGGGAACTGACGCTCGAGGTCCTCGATCACGTCGGCCACGGTGTCGCCGGCAGCCTGCACCTCGGCGGCCCCCTTGGTCACCGCGCGCAGCGGAGTCGGGATGCGAACCAGCACGGCCATTATTTCTCTCCTTGCTTGGACTTGAGGTCGGCGAGCGCCTGGTCGAAGGCGGACAGCAACGGCCGGATGGTGACGTCGACCGACAGCCGCTCGTGCAAGACGTCCGGCGTCTTGAGCCCGTTGCCGGTGATGCAGATCACGATGGGCTCGTCCCGCGGGATCCGGCCCGCCTCGATCAGCTTCCTGGCCGCGGCCACCGTCACGCCGCCCGCCGTCTCCGTGAAGATCCCCTCCGTGCGCGCCAGCAGCTGCATCCCCTCGATGATCTCCTCGTCCGTGGCGTGCTCGCCGTGGCCGCCCGAGTCCTTGGCGACCCGATAGGCGTAGTAGCCATCGGCGGGGTTACCGATGGCGAGGGACTTGGCGATGGTCTGCGGCCGCACCGGGACCAGCACGTCCGTGTCGTTCTTGATCATCGTCACGATGGGTCCGCAGCCGAGCGCCTGGGCCGCGTACATGCTGGTGCGGCTCTCCGGGATGAGGCCCAGCAGCCGGAGCTCCTTGAAGGCCTTCCAGATCTTGGTGATGAGCGAGCCCCCGGCGCATGGCACCACGACGTGGGCGGGCGCGCGCCATCCGAGCTGCTCGGCGATCTCGTAGCCGTAGGTCTTGGAGCCCTCCGCGTAATACGGGCGGATGTTGATGTTGACGAAGGCCCAGCGGTACTTGTCGGCCACCTCCGAGCAGAGCCGGTTCACCTCGTCATAGGTGCCGTGGACGGCCACGAGCGTGGGATTGTAGACGAGCGTGGCCGTCACCTTCCCCTGCTCGAGGTCGGCCGGGATGAAGATGTAGGACTTGAGCCGCCCCTCGGCGGCATGCGCCGCCACCGAGTTGGCCAGGTTGCCGGTGGAGGCGCAGGCCACCGTGTCGAAGCCGAACTCCTTGGCCTTGCCGAGGGCCACTGCCACGACGCGGTCCTTGAACGACCACGTGGGGTGGCAGACGGAGTCGTTCTTGACCCAGAGTTCCTTCACGCCCAGCTCGTCGGCCAGGTTGCGCGCCCGGATCAGCGGGGTGAAGCCCACGGCCGGGCCCACGACCGGCTCCCCGTCGGCGCCGAGCTCCACCGGCAGGAGATCCGCGTAGCGCCAGATGCTCTTGGGGCCCGCCTCGATGCGCGCGCGGCTCACCCGCTGGCGGATCAGCTCGTAGTCGTACTCGACCTCGAGGGGACCGAAGCAGAACTCGCAGACGTGAACGGGCGACGAGGGATAGGAGCGCCCGCACTCCCGGCACTTCAGACCTTGCAGCCTCTCCATGGCCTCTCCATCGGTAGGGGATTTGAGCCCCGGCTGAACAGCAACGATCCTGGGCTGGCCTCCGCCCGGATCACCGACCCAGCGAGACAATGTGCTTACTTAACACTCGCTCGCGCGAAAAGTCAACGCGGTCGCGTCGCGGCCGGCCGCGGAGATGACGTATCATCGGCCCCCGTGGACACAGCGCGCCGCCTCCCGCTGCTCCTGCTGACCGCCTTCGCCGTTGCCTGGGGCGTGGCCGCCTTCGGAGCGGGACTCCCGGTCTTCGACGATCACCCGGGCCAGCTCTACCGCCTCCACCACGCGGTGAGGCTCGGGCTCGCGCCCTGGCGCTGGAACCCCGGGTGGTGGGCCGGCTACGCCGAGCTGCAATTCTACCCGCCGGGCTTCTCCTACCTGGGCGCGCTGTTGCACACGGCCGCCGTGGGCATGCTCTCCGTGGAGGCCACCTATCGCGTCCTCCTCTGGGCGACATGGCTCCTCCCCGGGCTCGCTGTCTACGCGCTCCTCGCCCGCCTGCTCCCGCATCCGTGGCTCGCGCTCCCCGCCGCGGTCCTGGCCCTCACGCTCTCGGCGGAGTCACGGAGCGGCGTCGAGGAGGGCCTGCGCTGGGGACTCGTGGCGGCCCGCCTTGGCTGGGGACTCCTGCCCTTGCTGGCCCTCTCGCTGCTGCGCTGGGCGGGCGGCGCCCTTCGCGCCCCGCTGAGCGCCTCCCTGCTCCTCGCGGCTGTCGTCCTCGTCCATCCGGCTCACGGCCCGGCGGCGCTAGCGCTGATCGGCCTCGCGGCTCTCGTGAGCTCCGGGACGCGAGTCCGGCGCCTCGGCGATGCCGCGCTTCTCGTCGGCCTCGGCCTCGGCCTCGCCGCCTTCTGGCTGCTACCGCTCCTCGCCCATCTGACGCTCGCGCTTCCGCTGGCCTGGGGAGATCCCGATCTCGCCTCGCTCGGCCGCACGGTTTCCGGCCGGCCCCTCATAGTGCTCCTCGCGGCGGCGAACCTCGCTGGCTGGATCATGCGTGGGCGGGGAATGCTCGCCGGCGCGACCTCCACCTGGCTGCTCGCTCTCGCGCCGCTGATGACGGGACTGATCGTCACCGACGCCGTCCTCGGCTCGGCGCTCGGCATCCTGTGGATCCCGGCCGACCGGCTGGTGGACAGCCTCTACCTGGCGCTGATCCTGGGAGCGGCGGTGAGCCTGGGAGCGGCCGCACGGCGCCTCGCCCGAGTCCCGGCCGGAGCGCTCGGCCTCGCCGCGCTCGCCGTGACGCTTCCCCTGGCCGGCGGCAGCCCCGAGCCCACGCTCTCGCTCTGGCCCGGCGGCAGGAGCCAGTGGCCCACCTACGACCAGGCGGTGGCAGGCACTCGGCTCGGGGACCTCTGGGCGGCGCTCCGCCGCGTGCCGCCCGGGCGGATCCTCTTCGTGCGCTCCGCGGTCCCGCTCCGGTACGGAACCGAGTGGTGGCGGCCGCACTCCCATCTCACGGCGCTGACGCCCGTCGCCACAGGCCGCGAGATCATCAACGGCACCTTCACCCACCCCTCCCCCGTCGCGGGCTTCCTTTACTCTGGATCGGCCTCGGCCCCCATCACCCGGCTCGTGGAGCAGCGAGACGGTGAGACGCTCTTCGGCCGGCCGCTCGCGACGCTCCACCCGGAGGAGTTCGACCGCCTGTCAGCGGGGCTCGCGATCTCGGCCGTGGTCGCCCTTGACGAGGATGCCGGACGGCTCGGCTTCCTCACCGCGCACGAGGGCTTCGGGCGCCCCGAGAGGATCGGGCCCTTCCTGCTCTTCGTCGCGACGGCCCCGCGCCCGGCCCCGGAACCCGTGGCCCCGGGCCACCTGCGCCTCCTCCTGCCGTCGGGCGCGGGCGGCTTCACTCCCGCCGGCATCGGCTACTCACCGTTGTGGACGGCGCATGCCGGGGGCCGCACGATGCCGACACGGCGGGGAGAGACGGGGCTTCTCGAGATCTGGGCCCCTGCGCGGGAGAGGCTCTCCGTGGATCTGCGCTATGGGCCCGGCCTCGCCGAGTGGGCAGGCATGGGGCTCAGCGCCGCCTCTCTCCTCCTCATGTGCCTTGGAAGGCGGCTTGGGCTTGCATCGTGAATAAGAAGGACAGACTGGGCCTCGTGGCAACCTCGGCGTTGCTGGGGCGCTGTGCCGCCTGGGGGCTCAACCAGCTCGCCATCACGTCGGCCATCGCGGGCATCCTTCTACCAGCTCGCGGTGTCGGCGCCCGTGCTCGTCGCGGTATAGTTGGGCCGTGATGGAGCTCAGCCGGGTGCTCGACGTGTTGAGGGCGTTCGGGCGCGAGCGAGTCGAGTACGTGCTGGTGGGCGGGGTCGCCCTCGCCCTGCATGGCCTCGTCCGGGCGACGCAGGACATCGATCTGTTCGTCGCTCCCTCACCGGACAATGTCGAGCGTGCGAAGGCGGCGCTGCGGTCCGTGTTCGGAGACCCGAGCATCGACGACATCGACGCGGGCGACCTCGAAGGAGCCTATCCCGTCGTCCGCTTCGTCCCCGACGAGGAGTCCTTCGTCATCGACCTGATCGGGCGCCTGGGGGATGCTATCCGGTACCAGGACCTCGAGGTCGAGGAGCGCGAGGTTGACGGGGTCCGTGTGCGGCTCGCCACGCCGCGCACCCTGTACCGCATGAAGAGGGACACGGTGCGACTGATCGACCGGGCCGACGCCGAGGCCCTGAAGCGCCGCTTCGCGCTCGAGGAGGACCCATAGTGCCCGTGCGGAAGTTCCGCTCGCTCGACGAGGCCCGCGAGGCGCTGTGGGTGAGCCCCGACGATGTGGCCTTCCTCCGCGGCGTGGCGCAGCTCTGGCGCCTAGCGGCGGCCCTCGCGCCGCGCCGCTACCCGCGCGGCGTGTACCGCTACCGCTCCATCGTCGAGGCGAACCGCGCGCGGGAGGCCTGGGAGCGACGCTGACGGTCGGCCGGCCCCGCCCCGCCCGCCCCCGCCGCGCTCGCGTAGCCCCCTCCCGCGCTGATCGGATGCGGCGCCGCGGCCCGTCCGCCGGGCCCTGACGGTAGGTCCTTGACCGGGCGCCCCGGCCGAGCAGGATCCGTGGCAGCCAGAGGGCGATCGAGAGCCGGAGGCGTGGCGCTCTCCCTCACCCGCCGGGTGCCGGCGGGAGACCGGGGTTCGCCAGGGGGGCCCGCCGCCCAGCTCGCGCGGCACCGACGGCGCAGAGAGGGCCTGTGTGCTGACTATGCGCCCCGCGGAGCTTGCCCCGGTCGACGACGACCTGCCCCGCAGCAGCACGACCTCCGGCCAGCCGTGGACCTCCCAGCCTTCCCAGGCGCTGTAGTCGCGGCCGTGCAGGTCGGCCGCGCCGAGCGTCTTTCGCACTGACGCGTCGAAGACGACGAGGTCGGCGTCGCTGCCGGGGGCGATCGCGCCCTTCCGCGGGTAGAGGCCGAGGACCTTCGCGGCGTTCGTCGCGGTGACGGCGACGAAGCGCTCGACCGACATCCCGCGCTTCGAGACCCCCTTGGTGTAGACGATGGGCACGCGCGTTTGGCCCTTGGCACGAGTTCGGTCGCCCGCTTTGACGATGACGAGTAGATTGCCTCCACTCAAGCCTCGGAGCGCAACGCGTAGCTTTTCCAGGTCACGACGGGTCATCCACGGGTCTCCTTCGGCGCAGGTGGGTGGAGGGGGCCTTTGCCCGGCCACACGAAGTGCCGCGCATAGGCCTCCTCGAGATTGGGGTCGCCGGTCTTGGTGAAGCGGAGCCGCTGCGTCGGCCCCTTGCCCCAGCGCATGTACGCGGTGACGGAGGGCACGAGCTTCAGGTCGTGCGCGTGGAACCGCAGGATCCGCAGGATGCGCGAGAGGCGCGTGAGGTTGAAAGGTTGTGCACCTGAAGGAGGTTATCGCTGGTCGAGCCGCAGCGCCAGAGGAGCAGAGGACGCCGCCAAGTGCGCGAGTTCGAGGAGTGAATCCGGCCGCGGAAAACGGTACGCAACGCGGACGTCATACAACGCGCACGCCGACTCGATACCGCTCGAATATGGCGTCATTGGTCAGAAGCGTGAGCGGTTCGGCGATGCTCTGGGCGATCAACAGACGGTCGAACGGATCTCGATGAATGGGTAGAAGCCGGGTGACGCCGGCCGCGTGGGCCGCGGTTACCGGCAGCTCGACCAGGCCCATGGCAGGCAACGTCGACAGCAAGGCGGCGAGGTCGACGCGAAACTCCTTGCGTCCGAGCGAGCTCTTGATTGCGATTTCCCAGATGCTCGCCGCGCTGTAATACGCGTCGTTGCTACCGTCTTCCAGAAGCTCGCGCGCTTCACGCGGCAAGCGCTTACTGCTCGCCGCCGCCCACAGCAGCAAGTGTGTGTCGAGCAGAAGCCTCACCGCGTCCTGCCCTCGAAAGCGCGAATGACGGAATCGGGCAGCGGGGCGTTGAAGTCGTCCGGGATCTGGAACTTGCCGTCGAGCAGTCCCAGCCGCCGACGGCCGCGAGCCCTGGTCAATGGAACGAGCCTGGCGGCAGGCTTGCCGGCGCGCGCGATGACGATCTCCTCGCCGGCCTCCGCGCGCTCGACGAGCTTCGACAAACCGGTCTTCGCTTGATGGATGTTCACCTGTTTCATTGCCGCCTCCGCATCGGACATTGATTAGCTAAGTCTAGCTAATCCTGTGCGACAGTCAAGCGCTTGCCCGGCGCGGCAACCGCTCGGATCGCCGCAATGCGGATCGCGCTGAACTCAGCCCCTCCCACGTGCCCGGCTTTGCTGAGAGAGAACGTCGTCGCAGAAGGCTCGGCGTCGCAGCCGGCGCGGGGGGCGTCGGGCGCGCGGCGCGGCACCAGGGTACAGCCGAAGCTCGCTGGCTGCTTGCGGTAGGCGTCAAGGGTGGCTGAGGGCGCGCCAGCGTCCGGTCGCGCGTGGGCCAGGCCGATACCGTAGATCGCGAGGTCGTCTCCGGCGCTCGGAGCGACGCCCGCCCCCGGGCGGCGGCGACACCCGCCTCCCGGCGTCACGGCGGGCGCGATGGGCCGCGGTCACATGGCGGGGCGGTTCTGCATGGCCGCCGCCAGCTTCCGCGCGACGCTCTTGCCGTCGCCCGACTGCCCGCGGAGCTTGCCCCGGTCTCGGTGGCGACGGTGGCGAGCGAGCTGTGGCGGCCGGCTGCGGGTCATCGCCACCGTGCAGGACCCGGCCGTCGTCCGCACGCTCCTCGCCCACCTGGCCCGCTCGGGCACCCCCAAGCCGCCCGGCCCCGCCCCGCCCGCCCCCGCCCGCCCCCGCGTAGCCCTCCCGCGCTGATCGGATGCGCCGTCGCGGCCCCTCCGGCGGGCCCTCACGGAGATCTCACGGTCCGTCCTTGACGGTGGGCGTCCCGGCCGGAGCAGGATCCGTGGCAGCCAGAGGGCCCAGAGGCCGATCGAGAGCCGGAAGCGTGGAGCTCTCCGTCACCCGCCGGGTGCCGGCGGCAGACCGGGGTTCGCCAGGGGGGCCCGCCGCCCAGCTCGCGCGGGACCGACAGCGCAGAGAAGGCCTTTGTCCTGACTATGCGATATGCCGACCGCTTGCACGCACCTCCGGAGTGGTGGATCTTTCTCCGTGGGGAGCCGTGGCAGGTGGGGCCGGTGCTTGCCGCCTACGGTGAGTGGACACGGCGGCGTCCCGACGGCAAGATCGACCACCCGGCCCGCGCCTACCTGATCGACCCGGCGGGATACATCCGGGAGAGCTACGCCCTCGCTCGCCTCGACCAGCGCCGGGCGCTGCGCGACATCGAGGCCCTGCTCCGCGCTCGGCCCTGAGGGAGGCTCCCCGCCCAGTCGGAGCCAGCGCTGCCCTACCGCTCGGGGGCGATGGTGTGGGTGAAGCGGACCTGCCCCGTGACGTCCACGATGCGCACGGTGAGGCTCGCCTCGTCGATGGCGACCTCGCCGAAGTTCTCGATCTCGCCGAGGCCATAGAGCGTGCGGGAGCTGAGCCCCTGATCCGTCGGGCGCGGGCGCCCCAGCGAGGCCGAGAGCGGGCCCGCGATGAATTCGTGGAAGGACCACCCCGGCGCGGGGTGATGGCGGAGCAGCTCGGCGTGATGCACGTCGGCGGCGAGGAAGACCAGATTCTTCACCCCGGCTTCGCGGAAGGCGCGCAAGATCGCGTCGCGCTCCACGGCGAAGCCCGTGCCGCCCTCCTCGGGGAAGCCGAGGATATTGGCGTTGCTCCACGAGTCCCGGGCGCCCCGGCCCGTGGGAACCGACAGGGTCACGCTGGTGACGATGATCTTCCACGTGGCCGTGGATGCCGTCACGCCCTCGATCAGCCACCGTTTCTGGGCGGGGCCGAGCATCGTCTTCCCCGGTCCGTCCAGCTCGCTGTTGGGGCTCCGGTACTGCCGCGTGTCGAGGATGAACACCTCGAGGAGGCGGCCCCACTGGAACTTCCGGTAGAGCCGTCCCGGCTGAGAGCGCGGCGGCTGTATCGGGAAGTAGTCGATGAAGGCCTGGCGTCCGGTGGGCATCAGCCTGTCCACCGAGCCCGAGAAGTCGTTCCTCACCTCGTGGTCGTCCCAGATGGCGTAGACGGACGCGCGCCGGAAGAATTCCTGCACCGCCGGGTCGGCGCGGTTGTAGCGGTGCTTCGCCCGGAACTCGCGGAGAGTCCGGGCGACGAAGGCGGAGCCGGGCACGCGGTCGGGGCCCTCGCAGACCTGATCGGCGTAGATCGTGTCGCCCACGAAGAGGAAGAAGTCCAGCGCGCGCCTGGCCAGGACGCGGAAGATCGGGTAGCCGTCGGTCACGTGGCGGCACGCCGTCCGACTGCCGAGATCCCCGCTCCAGGCGAACGTGACGGGTGCGGCCGTCGACGGGGCCGGCGCGGTCACGAACTCGCCGTCCACGTGGAGCGCCCCCTGCTCGACGGTGTAGCGATGCCGCCCGCCGGGTCTGAGCCCGCTCATCCTGATCTTCACCGTGAGATCGCTGGCGGATGCGGCCTCCACCCGGCCCCGGCCTGTGGGCGGGCCGTCCATGGGGCCGTAGCGGAAGGCGATGGGCCCCGGCTCGGGCGCGCGCACCCAGAGGACGGCGCCGGTGTCGATGACCTCCCCCACCGTGATGAGGATCTGGCGGGGCGCCTCCGTCCCGCCGGCGAGCCCCGCCGCGAGCACCGCGGCGATGCAGAGCCCCGCAGCAGTCGCCACGGGCCGCCGGGCCCGCTGCGGCTGTGGCGGTTGCGTCATCGGCGCACCGGGGGCAGGTGGACGTGGACGTCGACCAGCATCGGGCTACGTCCCGGAGGCCGGCGGGGACGCTCCCGCGCCGCCCTCGATCTGCTCCTCGAAGCGCCGGCCATTGTCCGTGTTGAAGACCCAGCACGTGTTCGCGAGCTGCGGGACGTTCGCCAGGACGAATTTCCGCTTCGCGAGAGGGTTACCGAGGATCCGCGCGGCCCCGGCGGCATCGGCGACGGCCTTCTGCCGCAGGTAGTAGGGGGTCTCCATGCCCGCGTCAGGCCTGAGCCAGCGCCCTGTCCATGCTCAGACGAGCGGGTCGTAGTTGAAGTACTGGCCGGACGTCTCCAGCGGCACCAGGTGGTGCTTGAGCGTGCCCGGGAACATGTCGGCCAGCCGTTCGGGCGTCCAGCCCAGGTCGTGGTGGACGCTCCGCATGGGGCGCATGTGACCGAAGAGCATGACCTCCTTGCCGCGCACGCCGAACACCTGCCCCGAGACCTCCTTGGCAGCGTCCGAGGCGAGGAAGACGGCCACGGGGGCGATGTGCTCCGGGCCCATCTTCTTGATCTTCTCCACCCGCGCCTTCTGCGCCTCCGTCTCGGTGGGGATGGTGCCGATCATCCGCGTCCACGCGAAGGGCGAGATGCAGTTGGCGGTGACGTTGTAGCGCGCCATGTCCAGCGCCACCACCTTGGTGAAGCCCACGATGCCGAGCTTGGCGGCGGCGTAGTTGGCCTGACCCACGTTCCCCACGAGCCCCGAGGTGGAGGTCATGTTGACGATGCGCCCCCACTTCTGCTCGCGCAGGTGGGGGACCGCCGCGCGGGTCACCGCGAAGCACCCCTTGAGGTGCGTGTTGATGACACCGTCCCACTCCTCCTCCGTCATGTTGAAGATCATGCGGTCGCGGAGGATGCCGGCGTTGTTCACCACGATGTCCACGTGGCCGAAGTGATCCAGCGCCGTCTGGACGATGTTCCGCCCGCCCGCCATGGTGGTCACCGAGTCGTAGTTGCCCGCGGCCCGGCCCCCGAGAGCCTTGATCTGGCTCACGACCTCGTCGGCCGGGGCCGAGCTGCCGCCCGTGCCGTCGGCGCCCCCGCCGTAGTCGTTCACCACCACCGCCGCGCCGTGGCGGGCCATCAGAAGGGCGATCTCCCGGCCGATGCCGCGGGCCGCGCCGGTCACCACGGCGACCTTGTCCTGTAGCATCATGTGTCCCGTCTCCTCGGAGTGACTTCGGGCCTCTGGACTAGTGCGCTTCCAACGAGTTTCGCCTACACCCCGCGGGCGCCCGCAGGGTGCCGCCCCAAATGACGAGCCAGACGAGGCCCGAGGGAGGCGCCGGCCGGAGGCGTACGTGGGTGTACGTCGAGGACCGGCGCCGACCGAGAACATGGCTGGGCGAGCCGCAGCCGGAGGCCAGGCGAGCGAAGACGGGAATCGGGCGAGCGTGAGCGAGCCATGGCGAAGTTAGTTGGGCCGGCACTAGACTATTCCGCGGGCGCCGAGGGCCTCGATCTCCCCCTCGGCGTACCCGATCTCCCTCAGCACCTCGCGCGTGTGCTCGCCCAGGGCCGGGGCAGGCGTTCGGATCGTGCCCGGGGTCTTCTCGAATCTCACCGGCGTGGCGATGGTCTTGAAGCGCCCCGCGCGCGGGTGGTCCTGCTCGACGATCATCCGCGAGGCGACCACCTGGGGATGGGCGATCATCTGGGCGTACCCGGCCACCGGCGCGCAGAGCACATCCGCGGGCTCGAGGGCCTCCATCCACTCGTCGACGTTCTTGTCCACGAACACCTCGACCAGCACCGGCACGAGCGCCGCGCGGTTGGCCACACGGGCCTCGCGGGTGCCGAACCGCGGGTCGTCCGCCAGGCCGGGGCGCCCGATGATCTCGCAGAACGGGCGCCAGGTCGCGTCCTTCCAGACCGCCACGAAGATCCAGTCGTCCTTGGCGCGGAAGGCCTGGTACGGGACGATTTCCGGATGGCCGCTGCCCCGGCGCCCGGGCTCCTCGCCGGTCTCGTGGAAGACGGAGAGCCTGGCGGTGTGGGCGAGCAGCATGCCGTCCAGCAGCGACACGTCCACCCGCTGCCCTTGTCCGGAGCGCTGGCGGGCCAGCAATGCGGTGAGGATGCCCTGCGTCGCCAGCAGCCCTCCGATCGTGTCTGCCACCGGCGCGCCGCACAGCACCGGGCCGCCGTCTGGCTCACCGGTGATCGCCATGACTCCGCCCAGCGCCTGCGCCAGGGCGTCGAGTCCCGGCTTGTCGTGCCACGGGCCGCCCGGGCCGAAGGCCGAGAGGGAACAATAGATGAGTCGGGGATTGGCCGCCCGGAGCGATGCGTAGTCGATGCCGAGCCGCTCCGCCGCGCCGCCCCGGAACGCTTCGACAATCACGTCGGCCCGCTCGGCAAGGCGGTAGAACACCGCGAGCCCCTGCGCCTGGCGCAGATCCACGCACATCGCGCGCTTGTTGCGGTTCACCGTCAGATGGAGCACGCCCTCCCCGCCCCGGAAGGCCCGGTACACCGTCCGGCCCGCGTCTGGCGCGTCACGGGACTCGACCTTGACGACGTCGGCGCCCATGTCGGCAAGGTACATGCCACAGATGGGCCCCGCGATCAGATGGGCCAGCTCCAGGACCCGCAGGCCCTCGAGCGGCGGTGGAGATGGCGTGTCCATGACCGGATCACCCTAACATATCCGCGACAGCGCGTGAGCCGCCGCGTGCCGCCTGAAGCAATCGACCCAGGCCGCCCAGCAGGATGCGGAAAAACTCCGCAGGCCGCTCAAAAAGGTCCAGGTGCAAGGCGGCGAGGGATGCGACGAGCGAGACGTACTCCGCTTGGCGAGCCGAGCCGGAGGCGAGGTGAGCGGATCCGGAGATGCGGGCGAGCGTGAGCGAGCCACGTTGAGCGAGGAGCGACCGAGCCAACGAAGCAGATGGGCCTTTTTCAGCGGCCGGCTACCGGCGGGAGCGGCGCCAGGCCTCCAGCGCGGCGCCATACTCCGCGCCCAGGATGAGGACAATCCCCGTGTAGTAAGCGAACATCGCCAGCGCCACCAGCACGCCCAGTGGCCCGTAGATCTGATCGTAGACCCCCACCGTGATGATGTACCAGCGGAAGAGCTGCTTCGCGATCTCCCAGAGGATCGCCCCCAGGAGCGCGCCCCCGAGGGCCGCCCCGGCGAGGATCTTCCGGCCCGGGAAGTAGCGGTAGGCGACGAAGAACAGCCCGGCGTTGAGCCCCAGCGACAGCCCGACGAACATCCAGCGGATCCACTGGCGCGGCATCAGCGACGGTGTCAGCACGAAGGTCCGCAGCCAGAAGAACAGGTCCATGATGGCGACGCTCGCCAGGAAGAGCGTCCCCATCACGAAGAGCATGACGACGTCGGAGAGCATGCCGCGGAAGAAGCCCCGCCCGCGCTTGACGCCGAAGATCTCGTTCATCACGAGCCGCAGCGCTCCGAAGAGCTGCGTCGAGAAGAGCAGCAGGATCCCGGTGCCGAGCAGCCCCGAGAGCTTGCGGGTGGCGATGAGGCGGGTCAGGACGTCGCTCAGCTCCGTCTTGTAGACCGGGATGACCTGGGAGATCTGGCCGAGGACGGCCTGGGTCGCCGTCTCGCTGGTCAGGACGAACCCGAGGAGGGACACCGCGAGGAACAGCATGGGGATGAGGCACATGAGCAGATAGAAGGAGAGCCCCGCGGCCATGAAGAGGCCGCGGTGGGCGCCGAACCCCCTGAGTGCCTTCCAGAGAGCGACGATCACCGGCCGGCGCCCGGGCCCCGCGGAGGCCGCAGCCTACACCACGCTCTTGATGAGGCCTCCATCGACCTGGATGGCGGCGCCGGTGACGTACGAGGCCCGCTCGGAGGCGAGGAAGACGACCATGCTGGCGAACTCCTCCGGGGTGCCGACGCGCCCCACCGGGATGTCGGCGCCCGACAGCGCGATCTGCGCCTCGAGGCTCCGGCCGGCCGTCTGCGCCCGCTCGGTCTGGTGGTGGATGAATCGATCGGTCATGATCCGCCCCGGCAGCACCAGGTTCACCGTGATGTTGTCCTTCGCCACCTCCGTGGCCAGCGTCTTGAAGAGCCCCGCCACCCCGGGCCGGATGCCATTGGAGAGGACGAGCCCGTCCACTGGCTGCTTCACCGAGGAGGACTGAATGGCGAGGATGCGACCCCACTTCCGCTGGCGCATGTGGGGCAGCACCGCGCGGATGAGGCGCACCGTGGACAGGTGGACCTGCTCGAAGGCCTGCTTCCACTGCTCGTCCGTCATCTGGTCGAAGCCGCCGGGGGGCGGCCCGCCGACATTGGCGACCAGCACGTCCACGCCTCCGAAGGCCTCGGCCGTCCGGGCCATGACGCGCGCCACGTCCTCCGCCCGGCTCAGGTCGGCCGGAACGGCGAGCACCTCGGCCCCGCTGCGCTTCCGCACGTCCTCCGCAGCCTCGCGGAGCGGGCCCTCGCTGCGGGCGCACAGGGCCACGCGCGCGCCCTCGGCGGCAAGCCCCAGCGCGCAGGCACGACCCATCCCCTTGCTTGCCGCCGCCACGAACGCCGTCTTGCCCTTGAGTCCGAGATCCATGAGGCTCCTCTCAGGAGCGGTGACGCGCGGACTGCACTTCTGCCAGCGCCGGCACCGCGGCTGTCTTCGAGTCGTCCAGATACTCCCAGTAGAGGCCGCGCGGACGCGTGAGGCCGCCCCCGCAGTGCAGCAGGCCCTCGGGGGTCGCGATCCAGTCGAGCACGATGTCGTGCGGCCGCATCTCGATCTCGTGCGGCACGAGCTGGAGCGAATGCACCGTGGTGACCACGGGGGTTCGCGCCGTCACCAGGCCGTGCTCGCGCAAGAGCCCGTACTCCAGGTCGGAGTCGCCGCCCCCCTTGCCCACGCGCGCGCCGCGGCCGTTGACGGCCACCGAGCCGCAGACGATCAGATCGATGGGCCGAACGGCGGCAGACGTCACGGCGTGGCCGAGGGCCGCCGCCCCCTTGATGCCCGCCGCCCGTCCGCTCTTCGCGCCCAGCCGTGCGGGATCGAGCTCGATGAAGCAGGCCGACGCCCGCAGCCGCGGCACTGCCATGTACACGATCTTGCCCTCGCGAAGCGCCATGCGGCGCACGGACAGCTGCGGGGCGTCGGAATCGATCTTCACCACGCGGGCGCGCTTCCACTCGAGAAGATCCCGCAGATGCAGCGCTGCCCGCTCGGCGCCCGTGAAGTCGGGGATGCGACCCTTCGCTCCGGGAAAGCGCGCGCCTCCGTGGATCTCGAGCGCGCGCCAGACACGCTCGCGGATCTCCTGCTTGGACAGCGGCTCACTCATCCCCGTCAATCATGCGAGCCGTCACCCTAGCACGGAGCCCTCGAGGGGCGCAACGCTCACCGCGCGAGGTGCGCCCCGAGGAAGGACTCGACCTGGCGGAACGCGCCGGCCGCGGCCTCGGCCTGATACGAGACGGTGGCGCCGCGGCCGCCGGGCCTGGAGTCGTTGCCGACGTGGGGCAGCACCTCGAGGCGCTGCCCCTCCACGTCGAAGTAGTGGTAGGCGCCGGGGTAGATCACGATGGCGGCCGCGGCCCCCCGCGCCCGCATGCTGTCCGTCATCTCCTTGCAGATGGCGGCCGGTGTCCAGTCGTCGGCCTCGCCGATGAGCACGAGGAGCGGACGCACCACGAGCTGCTTCACCAGCGAGAAGCACCCGCCGGGATAGACGCCCACGGCCGCCGCGAAGCCCGGCTCAGGGAGCTTCACGCCGCGCCGCTGCGCCCGCTCGAGGCTCGGCCCGTTGATCACCGAGATGGCGTAGACGCCCCCCTGGGAGAACCCCATGGCAGCGACGCGGTCCGGCCGGATGAACGGCTGCGACTGCAGCCAGCGAAGGGCGCCCATGGCATCGTCGAAGCGCGCGGTGACGGGAATGTCGTCGGGGCTGTCGGGCAGGCAGTCGCCCGCCACCTTCCGCGGGCCAAAGCTGTCCACCACGAGCGCGGCGTGGCCGCGGTCGGCGAGCCACCGGGCCCAGCGCGTCAGCTGCGGCGAGACGCCGCCGCAGCCGTGCAGCAGCACGACGGCGGGGAACGGTCCCCGGCCCGGCGGCCTGGTAAGGGTCGCCGTGATCTCCTCGGGAGCGCCGGGCGTCACGCTCTGGAAGGTCAGGCGCCCCGCGCACCCGCCCAGGAGCGCGGCCAGGATCACCAGAGCGAGAGCGCGCGTCCTCATTTGTCACGCCTGAACGTGGAAGAGTCCACGCTGCGGTTGGGCCTCTTCGCGCGAGCGGTCATTTGTCACGCCTGAACGTGGAGGAGTCCACGCTGCGGTTGGGCCTCTTCGCGCAAGCGCTCATCGGGCGAGAGCATACCGGAACGGAGGCCGCGAGTACCAGCGCTGTCGTTTGCGGTAGAATCCGCACAGGAGGACCCTCACCATGCCCGTCCACATCGTGGAGTACGCCGACTACCTCTGACCCTGGTGCTATCCGGCGGCGGTTCGCCTCCGGCGGCTCAAGGATGAGATGGGCGACGACCTGGTCATCCAGTGGAAGGCTTTCCCGCTCCGTCCGGAGCCAGACCCGACGGTGAGCTTCAAGGGCACCTACCGGGAGGAAGGGTGGCGACGCTGCGATGCGATGGCGCAGGGCGACGGGATCCGCTTCACCCCGTGGCCCCGAGACGATTACCCCAACTGGTCCCTGCCGGCGCTCGAGGCCGCCAAGTGCGTCGCGCTCCAGGGGCCCGAGGCGTTCGAGCGGCTACACCTGCGCCTCTACGAGGCCTTCTTCACCCGCAGCGTGAACATCGCCCAGCCCAAGGAGCTGGTCGCGGTGATCCAGGAGTCGGGGGCGGACATGCCGCGCTTCCTCGCCGACCTCGAGAGCGGCTCGGCGCGCGAGGCCGTGCTTGCGGACTACGAGGAGGCGCTCACCCGTGACCGGGTGCGCGCCATCCCCACGGTCATCGTCGAGGGCGGACAGCGGCTCACGGGGCTCACGGACCTGCCGACCTACCGGAAGGCGATCGAGTCTGCCTAGTGCGCCTCCAACGAATTTCGCCCACTGCACGGGTGCCACCGCACGGTGCCGGGCCAAGGAACGAGCCAGACGAGGCCCGAGGGAGGCGCGGGCGCGAGGCGTACTCGCTGTACGTTGAGCGCCCGCGCCGACCGAGAACGAAGTATGGCGAAGTTAGTTGGACCGGCACTAGTTGACCTCCATCCCCCGCCTCTTCTTCGACAACCCCCTGCTCTTCGGCCGCGACGCGACCGAGGGGCTCGTGGCCTTCGAGCCGCGGGACGGGGCAGTGCGCGCCTGGGCCCGGCAGGCCGGCCGCGCGGTCGCGACCGACCTGCCCTTCCGGCCGTTCCTCCTGCTGACCGACGCCGCACTCCTTGGCGGATTCACGGGAGACACCGAGATCACGCCTCTGGACGGCGAGGAGGGCTACCGCTGGCTGGCCATGCTCCCCTCATGGGCCCAGGCCGAGAAGGCCCGCGACCATTGCCGGAAAGTCTCGGGCCGGGCCTCGGGGTCCCCGGATGCTCCGTACCGCTTCCTCGGGGATCCGACCCACCAGTTCCTGCTCAGGACCGGGAAGACGTCGTTCCGCGGGATGACCTTCGGCCAGATCGTTCGCATGGCGGTGGACATCGAGGTGCTGACGGCGCCGGGCTTCGAGTTCCCCAACGCGGCGCGCGAGTCCGACCGGATCATCGCCATCGCGATGGCCGACTCGTCGGGCTGGAGCACGGTCCTGTCGGGCGCAGAGATGCCCGAGGCCGCGCTCCTGGAGGAGTGCACGCGGCTCATCCGCGAGCGCGATCCCGACGTGCTCGAGGGGCACAACATCTTCCGCTTCGATCTCGAGTACCTGGAGGCCCGCGCCCGGCGCCACGGCGTCGTCCTCGCGTGGGGCCGTGACGGCGCGGCGCTCCGCGGCCATCCCTCCCGCATGCAGGTGGCCGAGCGGACCATCGCCTACCGCCGCTACCGGGTGGTGGGCCGGCACATCGTGGACACGTGGATCCTCTCCCAGCTCTACGACGTGGCCGCCCGCGACCTCCCGTCCTACGGCCTGAAAGACGTGGCGCGCCATTTCGGCGTGGCGGCGCCGGACCGCACCTACCTGCCACCGGACGACATCCCGCGCGTGTTCCGCGAGGAGCCGGCGCGGCTCATGGCCTACGCGCGCGACGACGTGCTGGAGACGCTGGCGCTGTCGGCCATCCTCTCCCCGCCCTACTTCGTCCAGGCCCAGGCGCTGCCCTTCGACTACGAGTCGGTGGTCCTCAGGGGCAACGCCACCAAGATCGACGCGCTCCTCCTGCGGGAGTACCTCCACCGCGGGCGGGCCGTGCCCCACCCCGGCCCCGGCCGGTCGGTGGCGGGGGGCTACACCGCGATCTTCCAGCAGGGGGTCGCGCGCGACGTCCTCCACGTGGACGTCACCTCGCTCTACCCCTCGCTCATGCTCGCGCAGGGCATCGCGCCCGCCTCCGACAGGCTCGGCATTTTCTCGGCGCTCCTGCGCGACCTGCGGGAGTTCCGCCTGGCGGCCAGGCGCCTGGCCCGGGAGGCCGTCGCCGAGGCCGACCGCCTCCTGCTCACCGCGCTCCAGCAGACCTTCAAGATCCTCATCAACTCCTTCTACGGCTACCTCGGCGCCTCGTTCGCCCACTGGAACGACTACGACGCCGCCAACCGCGTCACGGCGGAGGGGCGGCGGCTCGTGACGGCATTGGTGCACCGTCTGCGGGAGCTGGGGGCGAGCGTCATCGAGGTGGACACGGACGGGATCTACTTCACCGCTCCCGATCCGCAACCTGCCTCCGCCGAGGCGCTCCTTGCCGACCTGTCCGCGGTCCTGCCCGAGGGCATCCAGCTCGAGCTCGCGGGCCGCTACGTGGCCATGCTGAGCTACAAGATGAAGAACTACGTGCTGCTGGATGCCGCCGGCAAGATCCTGATCAAGGGATCGAGCCTGCGCTCGCGCGGACTCGAGTTCTTCCAGCGCCAGTGGATGGAGCAGATGTTCCGCCTGCTCCTCACGGGCCGCCGCGAGGAGATCCCGGCGCTCCTGCGTCGCTGGGAAGAGGACTTCACCGCCCGGCGCGTGACCGTGCAGCAGTTCATGAAGACGGAGACGCTGCAGGAGTCGCTGCCGAGCTACCAGGAGAAGGTCACGGCGGGAAAGCGGAACGCCAGCGCGCTCTACGAGCTGGCACTCCGGTCCTCACGCCCCTACCAGGCCGGCGATCAGCTCTCCTACTACGTCACGGGCACGGGGCCCCGGGTCAAGGTCAACGAGAGCGCCAGGCTCGCCGCGTCCTGGGATGCGGGAACACCCGACGAGAACACCGCCTACTACCTCGCCAAGCTCCGCGACCTCTCGGAGAAGTTCCGGCCCTTCATCGATCGGGAGGGGCTTCGTCCCGTCGTGGAGGAGGACGAGGCGGCGTCTGCCGCCCAGGAGTCCCTCGACCTCGACGCCTGACCGCCGGCGCGCCTGGCGAAACCCAGCGCTCCTCACGTGGCGAGTTGTCATGGGCCGGAAAAACCCCGGCGCCTCCGCCCCGGGGTCGCGTTCCTGCGGCCTCCGTCTGCCTCTACCGCCTCCAGCCGCCTCCGCCTCCGCCTCCGCCTCCGGCCCCGGCGCCGCCTGGACGGGGCCCGCGGTCACCGCGAGGTCCTCCGGCACCGCGCTGCGGCTGCGGCCGCGCCTCGTCCACCACGAGGTTGCGGTCCCTGAAGAGACGGCCATTCAGCATCTCGACCGCCTTGGACGCCTCTTCCTTGGAGGACATCTCGACGAAGCCGAAGCCCCGCGGCCGCCCGGTGAACTGATCGGTCACGATCCGCACCGACTCCACCGTGCCGGCCTGCTGGAACAGCTCGCGGAGATCCTCCTCCGTGGCCTGGAACGAGAGATTGCCGACGAACAGCTTTGCAGGCATCACGACCCTCCTGCCGCGATCAGGACCGAGTCGACCGCTCTCCCCGGCTCAGCTGCGGCGACTGGGGCACAGCGCCCCGGGAGACCACTGCGCGGCGAAGGACTCGCGACCCGAGCGATCGGCGCGCTACGTAACCGTAACGAGGGCACCCAAAGCTGTCAAGGGAATCTTGCGAAGAATGTTCCTTGTTTCACGACGTTACAGCGCGCTTGCCCTGTCCGATAAAATCCCGACACTGCTCGGAGAAACCGGTCCGCCCGCCGCAGATCCGGTCAGAGGTAGACGCCGCGATTGATGACTCTAGCCGCCGCTCGCACGGTGTTCCACCAGCTCCTCCCACGTGGCCGCCGGCAGGGCCTGCGCCCAGGCCGCCGCCTCGGGGTCGCGGCCGAAGTACTCGGCCATGTACACCTCCGCCTCTCGCTTCGCGCGGAACAGCCGCCAGATGTGGGCGGCGGCGCCCCCCGGACGCCTCAGGAAGAAGATCGGATCCCGCGGAGATTGCGGCTCGTACTGGGTGCGCTCGCCGAGCCCGTCGATGGTGATGCACGCGGCGGCGAGCCCATGGGCGGACAGGACGCGCGACCGGAGCGACTCCTCCGAGGGAAGCGACTCCAGGTCCGTGAGCTGCGGCCCGTAGAAGACGGGCACGAGATCCCCGGGAAGGCTCAGGAGCGACGGCAGCGGCTCGCCCACGGCATCGAGGAGCGCCTT
>Ga0154317_1065_pt2 | contig 22410 bp, 22 predicted proteins | sample RifGroA2_FD_105611 | JGI IMG/M metagenome (GOLD analysis project Ga0154317, IMG submission 105611) | Candidatus Rokubacteria bacterium GWA2_70_23 | reverse complement strand
TAGGCCCTGACCATCTCCTCGAAGGCCTGCCCGTCCCCCGCCCTGAGCCGGTGGACCAGGCCCTCCTCATCTCCCGCCCCCTCTTCACGCACGGTTAGACCTTAGCGCCGCCGTCGAGTTCCCGGTGAGAAAAAGGGGAGGCGCCTGCTTGAGCGGATGAGGCAATGGTGACGTGACAGACCGGCGATTCTTTTCAATCAGTAAGTTAGAGATTGTCATAGGGACGCAACGAATTGGCGGTTGACAGCATCTGAAGTAGTGTCATAGGGTATTAGGACATACAGACAGACACAGACGGCCCCGCGAGGCAGGGACCACAGGGAGGAAGGGCGATGAACACGCACCTGGAGGGATGGCTGGTCAGCGAGCGGCTCGAAGAGGCCCGGGCATTCTCGGCCCGTGAGGCACTTCTCCGATCCCTCCGACCCGAGCGCCAGCCGGTGCGGGTCGTCTTGGGGCTCAGCCTGATCAGGATCGGGCGGTGGCTGGCGGGACGGGCGCCGCGCGCCGCTCGCGAGCCCAAGCGCGCCATGGCCTAGGAAACCCGATCGATGAGTCGTGAGCCCGCGCAGATCGCGCCGCCGTCGGGCCTCCGGGTAAACCGCCAGAGCGCGGTGCCGGTGCATGCGCAGCTCACGACCCAGATTCGCCACCTGATCGACACCGCCGGGCTCAAGCCCGGCGTGCAGCTGCCGACTGTGCGCCAGCTCGCCGGCTTCCTCAGGATCAACCGGAACACCGCCGCCCGGGCGCTGGCCGACCTGCACAAGGATGGCTATCTGGAGAGCCGGCCGGGCCGCGGCACCTTCGTGGTGGAGCGCCCGCCGGCGCGTGACGGGCGCGCGGCGCTCTCCCTCGAGCGCGTCGTCAACGGGATGCTCGACCGCGCCCGCCGGCTCGGCTTCACCCAGGACGAGGTGCTCGCCACCGTGGCGGCCCGCGGCCCGGCCGAGCGGAGCCGCTCGGGCCAGCCCGTGAAGGTCCGCGCGCTCCTGGTGGAGTGCAACTGGGAGGAGCTCAAGCGCTACCGGGACGAGCTCGAGGCCGAGCTGCCGCTGGCCGTGGACCGGCTGCTCGTGGACGAGCTGCTCGCGCGGGCCCAGGAGCCCGATTTCCTCAAGGGCTACCGGATCGTGATCACGACCTTCTTCCACATCCACGAGGTGAAGCGGGCGGTGCCGGCCGACGGGCCGCCCACCGTGGCGCTCCTGTCTGAAGCCAGCCTCTCGGTGCTCCTGCGCCTCACCGAGCTGCCGGAAGGCACCACCGTGGGGCTCGTGTGCACCACGTCCAGCGGGAGCCAGAATCTCCTGCGGTCGGTCCAGTCGGCCGGGCTGTCGCACCTGACGCCGGTGCTCGCCTCCACGGACGATCCGTGGTCCATCAGCCGCATGCTGGCGCAGACCCGCACCGTGGTGTGCTCGGAGCAGGGCGCGGCCCGCCTCGCCAACACGCTGCCCCCCGACGTGGAGGTGATCGTCTCGGACCGCACGCTCGACCGCGGCGCCCTCGAGATGCTGCGCGACGTCTTGACCCAGCTCCCCGCAGACCCCGTGTAACCGCGAGCGAACGGTTCGGCGCTCACGATCCCTCCAGCGGGAGTGGCGTGACGATGAGGCGGGAGACGTCGACCACGACGGCTGTAGCGGTCATCGTGCGCAGGGCATGATCCAGTCGGGCACCCGCGCCGGTCCATCGGACTTGCGCCGTCAGGCGCCGGATGGTAGATTGCCGATATCGGCCAACGTAAATGATTCGCGATTTCTTCCTGGGCTTCATCCGGATCCACGTGCTCCATCATGCGGCGGAGCATCCCGTCTACGGGCTCTCGCTGATCGAGGAGCTCCGGCGCCACGGGTATGCGCTGAGCCCGGGCACACTCTACCCGATCCTCCATGGCCTGGCCGAGGCCGGATACCTCCGTTTGGAGAAACGTGTCGTGGGCGGACGAGTCCGCAAGTACTACACGAGCACCGCCCGGGGCCGGCGGGCGCTGGCCGCCGCCCGGACGCAGATCACGGAGCTGGTGAGGGAGGTGCTGGGGCCGCCCCCCCAGCCCTCGTCACCGCCGCTTCCCTCCCGGCCTGCCTCAAGGGGGGTGCGCGGGCGGCGGTACAGGAGAGGAGCGACGCGCCGATGAGCGGGGAAGGCGCGGCGCCGGGCGCGGAGGCACGGACGGGCCCTGCGGCGGGGGGGCACGCCTCCCATGTCCTGGAGGTGCTCGGGGTCGCGACGCGCCTGGGGTTGACCTCGTTCGGCGGCCCCATCGCGCACCTCGGCTATTTCCGCGAGGAGTACGTGGTCCGGCGCAAGTGGCTGGATGAGGCGACGTATGCCGATCTGGTGGCGCTCTGCCAGTTCCTCCCCGGCCCGGCCAGCAGCCAGGTCGGCATCGCCATCGGCGTCGCGCGCGCAGGCCTGCTGGGGGGCCTGGCGGCCTGGCTCGGGTTCACCCTGCCTTCCGCCATCGCGCTGGTCGCGTTCGCGTACGGCATCCAGATGCTCGGGGTCGCCGATACCGGCTGGCTCCACGGCCTCAAGGTCGCCGCGGTCGCCGTCGTCGCCCTGGCAGTCTGGGGAATGGCGCGAGCGCTCGCGCCGGACCGCGAGCGGGCCACCATCGCGCTCCTGTCCGCCATCGGTGCCGTCCTGTGGCCAACGGGGATGGGGCAGGTCACCATCATCGTAGTGGCCGCCCTCGTGGGGTTGCGAGTGCTGCCAGGCGCCGCCGCGCCCGCGTCCGCGCAGGCGCGGCCCCCCGTCGGGCGCCGGCTGGGCGCGGCCGCGCTCGTGCTGTTCGGGAGCCTGCTGGCCGCGCTGCCGATCGCGCGCCAGCTCATGCCGAGCCACGCGCTGGCGGTGTTCGAGAGTTTCTTCCGTGCGGGGTCTCTGGTCTTCGGCGGGGGCCACGTGGTCCTCCCTCTGCTCCAGGCCGAGGTCGTCCCGCCCGGCTGGGTGACGGGCGAGCAGTTCGTCGCCGGTTACGGCGCCGCCCAGGCCGTGCCCGGCCCGCTCTTCACGTTCGCCGCCTACCTCGGAGCCGTGATGGGACCAGCGCCCAGCGGCGTCATGGGCGCCGCGCTCGCCCTGGCGGCGGTGTTCCTGCCCTCCTTCCTCCTGGTCATCGGGGCACTCCCGTTCTGGGATACTCTGCGCGGGCGATCGGGCTTCCAGGCGGCGCTGCGCGGCATCAATGCGGCCGTGGTCGGGCTGCTCCTGGCCGCCCTGTACCAGCCGGTGTGGACGAGCGCGATCCGGGCCCCGGCGGATGTCGCACTGGCCCTGGCGGCCTTCGGTACGCTCGCGGTCTGGAAGGCGCCGGCCTGGCTCGTCGTGCTGCTCACGGCAGGCGGCGGCGCTGTCTTGTCTCTTGTCGGCCGGTAGCGGACCGAGGGCCGCGTAGGGATCGAGGCGAACGCATGACAGAAACACGAGCATGGGAGGATCCTGTGCGATCACCGATCTCGGCTGGGCATCGCGGTCTCGTGGGCGTCGCGCTGGGTGTGGCGATGGTCCTCTCGCTGGGCCCGGGAGCGGGCAACGCCGGGGCGCAGCAGACGCCGGCCCCCGCGTCACGGGGTGCCTTGCCAAGCACGCCATCGGCCGGGCCCACCATCGACGTGCTGACAGGCATGCCGCCGGTCGTGGACCCGAGCAACCTCTACAGCACCACCCAGGGTCACGTGCGCAGCATCCCGGTCGGCGAGGAGCCGCACGGGCTCTCGGTGTGGCCGCAGCCTGGCCGCTACTCCCTCGGCCACACGGGAAACCTGAGGTAAGCCGACGAGACACTGGACGGGAACCCGGTGGCGTGGCCCGCCGAGGTGGGCGTGCTGAGGCTCGCCGGCGGCGCACGTCAACGCCGCCTGTGCCCGCGCCCTCGCCTTCGAGCTGCTCCACGTCCGCCGCGTGGAGAGCATCCCCCGCCCGCATGGCCCGGGGAATCTGCTAGGCTGTGCGCGTGCCCACGATGGCCGTCTGCGTCTTCGATCTCGACCACACCCTCGTCAGCTCGCCGCTGGACCTGCGCGGCGTCGGGCGTGAGATGGAAGCCCTGATCCGCGCCCGGGGCCTCGCCGTCCCGGCCCGCGAGCTCCGCTGGTCGGCGCCCGAGCTGCTGTCGCTCGTCCGCCGCGAGGCGCCCGGGCTCGAGCCCGACGTGCTGGCCATCCCCGTGGCGCATGAGCGGCGGGCGATGCAGGCGGCCACCCTCGAGCCCTTCGCCATCGAGGCCGTGGCGGGGATGAAGGCGCTGGGCTTCGCGACGGCGATCTGGACCAACAACGATCGCGTCGCGGCCGACTTCGTCCTCTCCCGCTTCGGCTTGACGCCCCACCTGGACCTGGTCGTCACCCGCGACGACGTCGTCCACCTCAAGCCCGATCCCGACGGGCTCCGCGTGGTGCGCGGGCGCTGGCCCGAGGCCGAGCACATCGTCATGGTGGGCGACTCCTGGGTGGATGGGCTCGCCGCCCAGGCCGGCGGCGTGCCGTTCATCGCCTACCGGAGCGACCACGACGAGCTCGCGCGGCGCGGGGTCAGGGTCGCCGCCTGCATCGCCTCGCTGCTGGACCTGCCCGCCGCGCTCGCCTAAAACGCTGGCCGCAGCGCTCGCCGGCGAATTTCCATGTTCGCTCGCCTCGTCGTGAGGCAACCCTCGGCTCGCCCTGCCACTGCCCGCCGCGCTCGCCTGAGCGCAGGCGGGTATAATCCCGCCGTGGACTTGTTCGACCCGCCGGCTCCGCGCAACCCGCCTCCCCCGCCCCCCCTGGCCGACCGCATACGCCCGCGCAACCTCGGCGAGGTCGTGGGGCAGGAGCATCTCCTGGGCCCGGGCAAGGTCCTCCGCCGCGCGCTCGAGGAGGGGTCGCTGCACTCGATGATCCTCTGGGGCCCGCCGGGGACCGGCAAGACCACGCTTGCGCGGCTCATGGCCGAGGTGGCGGGCGCCCGCTTCGTCACCTTCTCGGCCGTGCTCTCCGGCGTCAAGGAGATCCGCCAGGTGACGGCCGAGGCCGAGATCGAGCGCCAGCGTGCGGGGCGCCGCACGATCCTCTTCGTGGACGAGATCCACCGCTTCAACCGCGCCCAGCAGGACGCCTTCTTGCCCCACGTGGAGAAGGGCACCATCGTGCTGGTAGGCGCCACCACGGAGAACCCGTCCTTCGAGGTCAACTCGGCCCTGCTCTCGCGCTGCCGCGTCTACGTGCTCAACCCGCTCGGCGAAGACGATATCGGCGGCATCCTCGAGCGCGCGCTCGGCGACCGTGAGCGCGGGCTCGGGCAGAGCGGCGTCGCCGCCGAGCCCGAGGTCCTCCGCCTCATCGCGCGCCTCGCCAATGGCGACGCCCGGAGCGCGCTCAACATCCTGGAGCTGGCCGTGACGCTCGAGTCGAGCCGGCCGGGCGCCTCCCCCGGCGGCCGCATCACCGAGGCCGCCATCCAGGAGGCCGCCCAGCGGAAGGCGGTGCTCTACGACAAGTCGGGCGAGGAGCACTACAACCTGATCTCGGCCCTGCACAAGTCGCTGCGCGACGGAGACCCCGACGGCGCGCTGTACTGGCTCGGGCGCATGCTGGACTCGGGCGAGGACCCGCTCTTCATCGCCCGCCGCCTCGTGCGCTTCGCCTCCGAGGACGTGGGCAATGCCGACCCGCAGGCCCTGGGGCTGGCGCTGGACGCCAAGGATGCCTATCACTTCCTCGGCACGCCCGAGGGCGAGCTGGCGCTGGCGCAAGCCGCTTGCTATCTGGCGCTCTGCCCCAAGTCCAACGCCGTCTACCTGGCCTACACCGAGGTGCGCGCCGACATCCGCGACAAGCCAGCGGGGCCCGTCCCCCTTCACCTGCGGAACGCCCCCACGGGGCTCATGGCGAATCTCGGCTACGGCCAGGGCTACCAGTACGCCCACGACGCCCCCGACGCGCAGGTGGACCAGGAGCACCTGCCCGAGGCGCTGCGCGGGCGCATCTACTACCGTCCCACCGAGCGCGGCGCCGAGAAGGAGATGGCGGCGCGGCTCTCCGAGTGGAGGGAGCGGCGGGCGCGGCGGAGTCCTCGGTGAGCCGCGGCCCCTGGCTCACGGCCGTCTGCGCCTCGGAGCTCGGCACGCTCTTCGTCTTCTCCAACTTCAGCGCGCTCCTGCCGCTCCTCAAGCAGGAGTGGCAGCTCTCCGACACCCAGGCGGGCGCCATCACGGGGTTCTACCAGGTCGGTTACATCGCCGCCGTGGCCATTCTCGCCACGCTCACGGACTACATGCCCCCGCGGCGGATCTATCTCCTGAGCGCCCTCTGGGCGGGACTCACGAGCCTCGCCTTCGCCTTCTGGGCCGAGGGCTTCGTCTCGGCCCTCGTGCTGCGCGGCCTGGTGGGGCTCGGGCTGGCCGGCACCTACATGCCGGGCATGCGCCTCGTGGCCGAGCGCTTCGCCTCGGGCCGCCGCGGCTTCGCCATGGGGTGCTATATCGGCACCTTCACCATCGGCACCTCGATCTCGCTCCTGATCACGGCCTGGGCGCATTCGTACTGGGGGTGGCGCTGGGCCTTCGCCGTGACCGGCATGGGCCCGTTCGCGGCCGGGATCATCGCCTGGTTCGTGCTCCCGCTGGGGATGGCGGCCGTGCCGCGACAGGCGGGGGCGGAGGTCGCGGCGCCCGCCGGGTTCGCCCCTGTCCTGAGGAATCGCTCGGCGGTCCGGCTCATCGCCGCGTACGGCGGGCATACCTGGGAGCTCATGGGCATGCGCGGGTGGATCGTGCCATTCTTCACGGCGAGCCTCGTGGCCAGGGGGGCCGATCTCGTGGACGCGACGCGGGTGGCAGCCCTGGCTGGCTCGGCGGTGCTCGCGGTCGGTGCCCTGCCCCACCCCTTCTCGGGGCTGCTGTCGGACCGCCTGGGACGCGCCAAGCCCATCAGCGCCTTCATGCTCCTCTCGGCGGCCTGCTCGTTCACCATGGGCTGGGCGCTTCACTGGTCGTGGGCATCGCTCGTGGCGCTGGGGCTCCTCTACGGCATCCTGGTCACCGCCGAGTCCGCCATCATCTCGACGGGAGTCGCCGACAGCGCCGAGCCGCTCTACCTCGGCCGCACCATGGCGCTGCAGTCCACGTGGGGGTTCGCCTGTGGAGCCATCGGCCCGGCGGCCTTCGGGCTGGCGCTGGACTGGGCCCCGTGGTTCGGCGCCTCCCCGGATGGCGCGTGGATCTGGGGCTTCGGGCTTCTGGGGGCGGGCGCGCTGGTCGGCCCGATCGCCGTGGGCTTCAGGGAGTTCTCCCGTACACCCCGGCGGATCTGATACAAGGAAGCCATGGGCACGAGCGGGACCAGTCGCAGGCTCCGGGTCGGCATCATCTTCGGCGGGAAATCGGGCGAGCACGAGGTGTCCCTCGCGGGAGCGGCCTCCGTCATGGCGGCCCTGGACGGCGCGCGATTCGAGCCCGTGCCCATCGGCATCACGCTCGAGGGGCGCTGGCTCGTGGGCGGCAATCCGCTGCGTGCGCTCTCGGAGGAGGCCGCGCGGCGCGCGCTCGCCGCGGGTGACCACGAGGCGGGCGTCAAGCGGGCGCTGGCCGAGCGGGCCACGGGGGATGCGGCGTCCGCATCGCCGGCACACGTCGAGAGCGGCGAGGGGCTGCCGGCCGGGCTCGCCCGGGAGCTCGACGTGGTCTGGATCATGCTTCACGGCCCGCGGGGCGAGGATGGCACCATCCAGGGCCTGCTGGAGCTGGCCGGGCTGCCCTATGTCGGCGCCGGCGTGCTCGCCTCGGCGGTGGGCATGGACAAGGTCGCCATGAAGGACATGTTCAGAGCGCACGGGCTCCCCGTCGTGGACTACGCCGTGGTGCGCCGCCACGAGTGGCAGGCCGATCCCGGCGCGGTGGAGGGCGCGCTCGGCCGCCAGCTCGGCTTCCCGTGCTTCGTGAAGCCCGCCAATCTGGGCTCGAGCGTCGGCATCAGCAAGGTCAAGGCGCCCGAGGGGCTCCAGACGGCGCTGGCCGAGGCCGCCCGCCACGACCGCCGCATCCTCGTGGAGCGCGCCGTCAGCGCCCGCGAGGTGGAGGTCGCCGTGCTCGGCAACGACACGCCCGAGGCTTCGCTGCCGGGCCAGGTCTGCTACACGGGCGAGTGGTACGACTACGAGACGAAGTACGGCGCCGGGCAGACGACCTTCCAGATCCCGGCCCCGCTGTCGCCCGAGACGACATGGCGGTTGCGGGACCTCGCGGTGCGGGCCTTCAAGGCCATCGACTGCGCCGGCATGGCCCGCGTGGACTTCTTCGTGGAGGACGACAACCGGGTGCTGGTGAACGAGATCAACACCATCCCCGGATTCACCGCCACCTCCGCCTACCCGCGGCTCTGGGAGGCCTCGGGCCTCTCCTACACCGGCCTCATCTCCCGCCTCATCGACCTCGCCCTCGAGCGGCGCTGACCCGTGACCGCGACTCCGATAGGGCGCACGATCGTCCGCACCGCGAGGTTCCGGCGGGCGCGGGCGGCCGACAGGCCGGGTGCCCGCGCCAGGTGAAAATAATCATCGCAGGAGGCGGCACCGGCGGGCACACGAGCGCGGGGCTTGCCGTTGCGGCCGCCCTCCAGCGCCACGGGGTGGCGGACGTCCAGTGGATCGGCAGCCGGCGCGGCATCGAGGCCCGCCGCGTGCCCGAGGCGGGGCTGCCGTATCACGCCATCGCCACCGGCAAGTTGCGCCGCTACTGGGACTGGCGCAACGTCTCCGACCTGGGCCTCCGCGTTCCGACGGGCTACCTCCAGTCCCTGCGGCTCCTCCGGCGGCTCGCCCCGAACCTGCTCTTCGCCACGGGCGGGTTCGTGGCCCTGCCGCCGGCCCTGGCGGCGCGCTCGCTCCGCATCCCCATCGTCGTCCACGAGCAGACGGCGGTGCCCGGGCTCGCCAACCGGATCGCGGGCCGCTTCGCCCGGCGCATCGCACTCACGTTCCCGGTTGCCGGTGATGACTTCCCCAGCGATCGGGTCGCGCTGACCGGCAACCCGATCCGCTCCGAGCTCTCCGGGGGCTCCCGCGAGGACGGCTGCCGCCTCTTCGGTCTCCCCACGGGAAAACCCCTGGTCTACGTGACGGGGGGATCGCAGGGCTCCCACCGGATCAACCGGACCGTCGGAGCCGCGCTGGGTCCGCTACTCGAGGCCTGCCAGATCATCCACCAGGCCGGCGACAATCCGGAGACGCGGGACCTCGAATGGCTCGAAGCCCAGGCGCGCCGGCTGGCCGAGCCGCTCCGCCGCCGCTACGCTCTCAGGCCCTATGTGGGCGCCGAGCTCGGCCACGTGTACGCGGCGGCCGACCTCGTGGTGGGGCGGAGCGGCGCCGGCACGGTCAACGAGCTGTGCCATCTCGGGCGGCCGGCCATCTACATCCCGCTGCCGGGCACGAGCGGCGACGAGCAGACGGCCAATGCGCGCCTCGCGGAGGCCGCGGGCGCCGCCGTCCTGCTCCCTCAGGTGTCGCTGACGCCCGAGCGGCTGCTGGACGCGGTCACGGCGCTCCTGGCGAATCCCGCGGAGCTCCGCGCCATGGGCGAGCGGGCGCTGAGCCTCGCGGTGCCGGACGCGGCCGACCGCATCGCCCGGCTCATCCTCGAGGCGGCCGCCCCCTGAGGTCCCAGCGCAGCGGGCATCCGTCGCAGCGTGGGCGGGTGCGGCAATGCGACTTGCCCACGGCGACGAGGAGGGCATGCAGCTCGTTGAAGAGTCGCGGATCGCCCGGCAGGTGGCTCTCCAGGAAGCCTCTGAGCTCCTCGTAGCCGATTCGCTGCGGCACGATGCGGTGGCGGGCGAGGACGCGCCGGCTGTAGACGTCGGCCACGAAGACGGGGCGGCCGGCGCCGTAGAGGAGGATCGAATCCGCCGTCTCGGGGCCGATCCCGGGAACCGCGAGCAGCTCCCGCCGGAGCGCGGCCAGGGGCTCCCGCTCAAGCGCGGCCATGCGTCCCTGGAAGCGCGCCAGGAGCCACGCCGCAAAGGCCCTCAGCCGCCGCGCCTTCAGCCGGTACGTGCCGGCCGGGCGGATCAACCCCTCCAGCCTCGGCGTGGCCAGCGCGGCCAGTCGAGCCGCCGTGAGGGCGCGATCTCCGCTGAGATTGGCGATGGCGCGCTCGACCGAGGTCCAGGCGGTATGCTGGGTCAGGATGGCGCCCACGGCCACCTCGAAGGGGCTCCGGGCCGGCCACCATCCCTGCGGGCCGTGGCGGGCCACCAGGGCCCCGTACAGGCGGAGCAGGCGGCGCTTGACAAGATCCTGCGGCGTCTTCACCGGGGCCATGGATACCCACCGGCCAGGACGCGGATTGCCTGAGTGACGGAGGACACGGCGTGATCGGGCTGATGCTCCTGCTGCAGACGACGCTGACCATCGCCGTGGCAGGTCCGGCGACCTCCCCCGAGTACCTGGCCCTGCGCGTGGCCGAGGCCGAGGGCTACTTCACCGACGAGCGCCTCCGCGTGACGCTCCACACGGTGCGGGCCGAGTCTGGAGCCGCCGAGGCCCTCGCCCAGGGGCGCGCCGATCTCGCGGCGACGTCGGTGGACGCGGCGCTGCGCCTCGGCCATGACCGCGGCGAGCCGCCGCGCCTCGTCTTCGGCCTCAGCGCGGCCTCGCCGGCGGCCCTCCTCGTCGCGCCCGAGAAGGCCGGCTCCATCAGGAGCGTCGCCGATCTCGCGGGGCAGCCCGTCGGGATCCCGTCGCCGGGAACGCCCGAGTCCGCCCTGCTCCATGCCCTGCTCGCGCGGGCCGGTGTCCCGCCCCAGCGCGTCCTCATCTCCAGCCACGGCGAGCGCGGAGTCGCCTCTGCGCTCATCGCCGGCACCGTGGCGGCCGCAGTCGTCGGGGAGCCCTGGATCACCCGCCTGGTCGAGGACCAGCACGCCGTTGTCCTGGCGGACCTGAGAAAGCCCGACGAGGCGGCGCGCTGGCTCGGAGGTCCCACGGTGCATGCCGCGCTCTTCGTCCGGGGAGATAGCCGCCTCGGCACCGAGGAGCTGGCGCCGCTCCTCCGCGCGCTCCTCCGGGCCACGGCGCGGCTGCGCTCGGGGAGGCCCGACGAGCTGCGGGCGCGCCTGCCGGCGGCCGTGGTCGGCGCCCAGGAAGACTTCGCCCCGCGGCTTGCGGCGGCTCAAGGCCTAGCGCTCCCCGACGGGCGCGTCTCGCGCGACGCCCTCGATCGCGCGGTGGACATGGCCAACGAGCGCGCGGGCCTCCCCTCGGTGCTGCGCCTGCCGCGAGCGCTGTCACGCCTGCTCCGGATGGAGGCGCTCGAGCACGCGCTCGCCTCTGGCCCGCGATAGCCCCCGCTCACGCGAGCAGCCCCCACTTCTGGAGCAGCCGGCGCGTGGTCTCGACGGGCAGCCCGACGACATTGGTGAAGCACCCGTCCACCTCGGCCACGAGCCGGCCGCCCAGCCCCTGCACCGCGTAGGCCCCGGCCTTGTCGAAGGGCTCGCCCGTGGCCACGTAGGCCTCGATCTCCTCGTCGGCGGCGTCGGCCATCCTGACCCGCGTGGTCACCGCCGCCGTCTCCTGCCGTCCTCGTGGGCCCACCTCCACGAGGGCCAGCCCCGTGATGACCTCATGGACGCGCCCGCGCAGTCGCCGCAGGATGCGCGCCGCGTCGGCGCCGTCGCGGGGCTTGCCGAGGAGCTCGCCGTCGAGCACCACCTCGGTGTCCGCGCCCAGCACCACCGAGCCGGGAGCGGGCAGCGCCCGGGCAATGGCCCGCGCCTTGGCGAGCGCCAGCGCGACGACGGCCTCGGCGGGCGGGGCGCCCGGAGGCGGCTCCTCCGGGAGATGGCTCGGCTGGACGGTGAAGGCGATTCCCAGCCGGGCGAGCAGCTCCTGCCGGCGAGGGGAGGAGGACGCGAGGATCAGCGAGGGCGCCAACGAAGCAGTTGGGCCTCTTTCAGCGGCCTGCTAGGTGACGATGAGCGGATTGGCGTCCGTGATGACCCGGTCGTTCTTCTCGATCGCCTGGGTGATGAACTTGGGGAGGTTGAAGGAGTGCAGGTGCGCCGCGCCGTTCCAGTACCCGAGGTCGGCCGGGTCGAGCCGCGCCGCGATCAGGCGGTCGATCTCCTCCGCCGTCTGGCGGCGGGGATCGGCGCCGTTGGAGGCCAGGGTGAAGCCCCACGGCGTCCCGAAGCAGGAGATGAACCCCTGGTAGGGCGCCACCACGGGGAAGACGTCCCGGAGCGTGCGGTTGACGGCGCCATAGAAGAACAGCTCGTTGATCTTGGTCATCCCGGCCTGCATGGTCATCACCCCCTGGTCGGTGAGCCGGTCCCGGACCAGGCTATAGAACTCCCTGGTGAACAGCAGGCAGGCCGGTCCCTCTTCCAGAGGCTCCACCAGGTCGATCACGATCAGGTCGAAGCGCTCGGAGGTCTTCTCGAGATAGGCGCGGGCGTCCTCGTGCAGCAGGCGGGTGCGCGGGTCGTCGAAGGCGCCGCGGTGCATCTCGGGCAGGTGGATCTTGCACTCCGCCACCACCTCACCGTCGATGTCCACCATGAGGCAGTCGGTGATGGACGGGTGGCGGAGGATCTCCCGGATCGTGGCTCCCTCCCCGCCGCCGATGACCATGGCGCGGCGGGGGTTGGGATGGGCCAGGAGCCCGGGCTGGACCAGGGCCTCGTGGTAGATGAACTCGTCGGCCTGGCTCGACTGGATCCGCCCGTCCAGGACCAGGACCTTCCCGTAGGAATGCGTCTCCATGATCTCCATGAACTGGAACTTGGTCTGGCGGGTGGTGATGGTGCGGGCGATGGCGTGCATGTGGCCTTCGACGGGCGTGGTGGTCTCGAAGAACCACTTGTACTGCAGGGGCCCGGCCATCAGCTGACGGCGACGGGCTTGTGCGGCAGCGGCGCGCTGGCGTGCAGGAAGATCCCCCTCTGGACCTCCACGACGGACGCCCGCTCGGCCCCGAGCTGCTCCATGAGGTACTCGGCCGCGACCTGCGGCTGCAGCACGTCGCCGCAGGAGAACACGTCCACCGCCGCGTAGCGATACTCCGGCCACGTGTGGATCGCCAGATGCGACTCGGCGATGACGACAACTCCGCTGATGCCGGACGGGTTGAACTCGTGAAACACGACGTCCACGATGGTGGCCTGGGCCAGCCGGGCGGCCTCCACCATCGACGACTTCACGACCTCAAGACTGTTGATGGCCTCTGCGTCGCAGTCGAACAGCTCGAGCAGCAGGTGTCGCCCCAAGGCTTGCACGCGTTCTCTCCTCCCTTCTCGTGTTCTCTGCTCGAAAAACTTACGGGCAGAATTTCGCTCAATGTAGGACCAGCGAAATGGCATTGCAAGGAAATAATGGGCGTTCGGGCTCCTCGGCGAGGGCGAAGGCCGAGCGCGCGAGCCTTTCGCGCCCGTCCCCGCGGCGCCGGGCGCCGCGCGGAGCAAGTTTTTGCTTGCGTTCACGAGTGCAGCCGCTAACATGAGCAATCGAAATTCACCTCGGGTGAGCGTCCTCGGCGGACGCGACGCGCGCGGGGCGAGAGGGGGAGTGAATGGGCTGGAAACCGGTGACGAAGGTGGCGGCGACGACCGGCAACGCGGAAGGCTCGACTCCCCTCAACGCCTTCGACAACGCCCTCCTCGCGGCGGGCGTCGGCAACGTCAACCTCGTGAAGGTCTCGAGCATCTTCCCGCCCGCCGCCGAGGTCGTCTCGCTCCCCCGGATCAAGCCCGGCGCCATCGTTCCCAGCGCCTATGCCGCCATCACCAGCGAGGTGCCGGGAGAGGTGGTGGCGGCCGCCGTCGGCTGGGCGCTCCCCGACGATCCCGTCAAGAACGGGATCATCATGGAGTTCCACGACAAGGCCACCCGGGAGGAGGCCGAGCGGATGATCGTGCAGATGCTCCAGGAGGCCTTCCGGACCCGCGGCTGGCGCATCGCGCAGATGAAGGTGGCTGCCGTCGAGCACCGGGTCGAGCGCACGGGTTGCGCCCTGGCGGCGGTCACGCTCTTGTCCGACGACGACCTGCTGTAGTGCCGGGCCGACTCGCTTCGCCATACTTCGTTCTCGGTCGGCGCCGGTCCTCGACGTACAACCGAGTACGCCTCCGGCCGGCGCCTCCCTCGGGCCTCGTCTGGCTCGCGATTCGGCCCGGCACAGGTAGTTGATCCCGGCCAGCCCCCGCTTCATCGCCTGCCGGGCCGCCCTCCCGGACGCCCGGATCGTCCTCTTCGGCATCCCCTTCGAAGGCACCGTGAACCTCCGGACGGGCGCCGGCCTGGGCCCCCGGGACTTGCGGATCCTCTCCGACTCCATCGAGACCTACTCGCCCGCCCTGGACCGGGACCTCGAGAACCTCGCCATCTGCGACCTCGGCGACTGCGAGCTCGGCGAGGGCACACCGCGGGAGCGCCTCGCCAGGGCGCGGGAGGAGATCCGGCGCTTCTGGCGTGCAGGCCTTCTGCCCGTTATGCTCGGCGGGGACCACATGGCCACGCTGCCCGTCATCGAGGTGCTCGCGCCCGCGATCCCGGAGCTCCGGATCCTCCAGCTCGACGCCCACCCGGACCTGCGCGAGGCGTTCCTGGGCGAGCGCTACTGCTACGCCTCGGCCATGGCCCGGGTGATGGAGGTGGTGCCGCCCGAGCGCGTCTACCAGGTGGGCATGCGCACGGGGGATCGCACCGAGTTCCGCCGCGGGGCGCCTCACCTCTACCCCGCGCATGCCGTGTCGCCGGTGGAGGCCGTGCGGAGCCTCGTCCCGGAGCTGCGGCGCCACCCGCTCTATGTGACCATCGACGTGGACGTGCTCGATCCGTCGGAGGCCCCCGGCACGGGCTCGCCCGAGCCCTGCGGGCTTCGCGCCGCCGAGCTGGTCGAGATCATCCGGCTCCTGGAGGGCTGCCAGGTGGTCGGAACCGACCTGGTGGAGGTGGCCCAGGCCTGGGACCCCTCCGGGCGCACCGGCATCACCGCCTCCTGGATCCTGCGCGAGGCCATTCTCACATGGTGGGGAAGGACATGACCGCGCAATACTCGGCGCCCCGGTACTACGAGATCGCCTTCGACATGAACCGGAAGCAGGAGGCGGACTTCCTCGTCCACTGCTTCAGCCGCTACGCCAGGCGGCCGATCCGGACGGTGCTCGACATCGCCTGCGGCACCGGGCCCCATCTCATCCGGCTGGCCGAGCGCGGCTACCGGATGAGCGGGCTCGACCTCTCCTCCCAGAACATCGACTTCCTCCGGGAGCGGGCCGAGAAGAAGGGGCTCGAGGTCAGCCTCCACGTGGGCGACATGACGCGCTTCCGCCTCCCACGCCCGGTGGACGCGGCCATCTGCATGCAGGACTCGCAGGGCCACCTCCTCACCAACGAGGCAATCCTCGCCCACCTGCGCTGTGTCGCCCGCGCGGTCACGAAGGGCGGGCTCTACGTCTTCGACCGCTACATGTGCTCGTCGTGGACCGATCCCGCCCGGCGCTGGTCGTGGACGCGGCGACGCGGAGGCGCCACGGTGCGGGCCACCTTCGAGGCGCTCAAGGACCTCGATCCGGTCACTCAGGTCTTCTACGAGGACATGGAGCTCGAGGCGCACGAGAACGGGCATCGCCACGTCTACCGGCAGCGCCACGCCTCGCGGATGGTCTTCCCCCAGGAGCTGCGGAGCCTGGTGGCGCTGGCTGGCGGCTTCGAGCTGGTGGAATGGTTCTACGGCTTCAAGCCCCACCTCACGCTCGACCGTGCCCACCATCCGCTCCTGATGGTCGTCGCCTTGCGCCGGCGCTAGCCGGGCACTCCCCCAGGCCCGTGGCCACCCTCGTCCTGAAGCAGGGCAGCGACCGGCGCCTCCGGGCTGGGCACCCCTGGATCTACCGCTCCGAAATCGCCGATCTCAAAGGCGGCTCCGCCGCCGGCGAGGCCATCTCGGTGGTGGACGCGGCCGGCCACTTCCTGGGACGCGGCTTCTACAACCCGCGCCCGGCCATCGCCTGCCGCCTGCTCACCCGGCGGGACGAGGCCCTGGACGGCGCGTTCTTCCTCCGCCGCCTCCGGGCCGCGCTCGAGTACCGCCGCGCGGCGAGCCTCGTGGCCGACGCCTATCGCCTCTGCTGGAGCGAGGCCGACGGGCTCCCGGGCCTCGTCGTGGACCGCTACGGGCAGGTGAGCGTGGTGCAACCGCTCACCCTCGGCATGGAGCGGGCCCTGCCGCGGATCGAGGAGGCGCTCGGGCTGCTCTTCCCTTCCGGGGCGGTCTACCGCCTGGACGACACGACGGCCGCGCGCATCGAGGGCTTCGCGCCTCAGCGCGGCTGGGCCGGGACGGGGAGCGCGGGCCCGGCGGAGATCACCATCGCCGAGGGGGAGTGCCGCTTTGCCATCAGCTTCGGCTCCGGCCACAAGACGGGGCTCTACCTGGATCAGCGCGAGAATCGCCGGATCGTGGCCGACCACGCGCCCGGCCGGCGAGTGCTCGACGCGTTCTGCTATACGGGCGCCTTCGCCTGCCAGGCCCTCAAGGCCGGCGCCGCCCAGGCGCTCCTGCTGGAGTCCTCGGCCGAGGCGCTGGCGGGGGCGGAGAAGAACCTTGCCCTGAACGGGCTCCCGGGTCGCGCCGAGCTCCGCGCGGGCAATGCCTTCGACGAGCTCCGCGCCCTCGAGGCCCGCCGGGAGCGCTTCGGCGTGGTGGTCCTCGACCCGCCGCCCTTCACGCGGCGGAAGGAGTCGGTGGAGGCCGCTGCCCGGGGCTACAAGGAGATCAATCTGCGCGGACTGAGAGTGCTCGAGCCGGGAGGCGTGCTCGCCACCTTCTCGTGCTCGCACCACGTGACGCCCGCGCTCTTCGAGGCGATTTGCCGGGAGGCCGCAGGCGATGCCGGCATCGCCGTCCGCGTGCTCGCCACGCTCGGGCCGAGCCTCGACCACCCCGTGCTCCTCAGCGTGCCCGAGAGCCGCTACCTCAAGGGTCTCCTGCTCGAGACGCTGTAGCGCAGCGCCGGGTCACGGACTTCTGTACGTTGAGCGTGCGGCCGAGGGCGCCGTACCGCAGCCGATGGGCCTGTTTCAGCGGCCTGCTGCCACCCGCTCGACCCAGGCCGCGACCTGCGCCAGGGCGGCGTCGAGCTTGGAAGGATCCTTGCCGCCCGCCTGGGCGAGATCGGGGCGCCCCCCGCCGCCGCCGCCGACCTGCCTGGCCACGTCCTGGATGAGCTTGCCCGCCTGGAAGCGTCCCGTCAGGTCCCTGGAGACTGAGGCGACCAGATTGACCTTGCCGTCCGTGACCGCCCCGAGACAGATCACACCCGAGCCCAGCTTGTCGCGCAGGAGGTCCACCACCGAGCGGAGCCCTTCCGGGTCGAGACCGTCCAGGCGCGCGGCGAGCACCGGCACGCCGGCCACCTCCCGAGCCGAGGCCACCAGGTCGAGGGCGCGGCTCCGGGCCAGCCGCCCCTCGAGCTGCTGGAAATGCTTCTCGAGCTGCTTCTGCTCGTCCAGCAGCTTCTGCAGCCGGCGCGGCAGCTCGAGGGGCGGGATCCTGAGGAGCCCGGCGGCCTCGCGAAGGGCCTGCTCCTCCTGCCCCACGTGGCGGAGCGCAGCCTCCCCCGTCACGGCTTCGATGCGGCGCAACCCCGAGGCCACGGCGCCCTCCGAGACCACCTTGAACAGCCCGATCTGACCCGTGGCATCGAGGTGCGTTCCGCCGCACAGCTCCGTCGAGAAGTCGCCGATCCTGACCACGCGGACGCGGTCGCCGTACTTCTCGCCGAAAAGCGCCATGGCCCCGCTCCGGAGCGCCGCCTGGAGCTCCATCTCCTCGGGCGTCACGGCGATGTTGGCCTGCACCTGCTCGTTGACGAGCGCCTCCACCTCCTCGACCTCGCGGTCCTTGAGCCCGCCGGGATGCGAGAAGTCGAAGCGCAGATGGTCGGGCGCCACGAGCGAGCCCGCCTGACTCACGTGGGTGCCGAGGATCCGCCGCAGCGCTGCGTGGAGGAGATGCGTGCCCGTGTGGTGGAGCCTCAATCCCTGGCGCCGGCGCGGCTCGACGCTGACCGCCACGTCCTCTCCCTCGCGGAGCCTCCCCCGGGTCACCTGGACGCGATGGACGATGAGCTGTGCGCCGCGGTGGTAGGTGTCGAGCATCTCGCCCTGACCGTCGCGGCCCACGAGCGTGCCGGTGTCGCCGATCTGGCCCCCCGACTCGGCATAGGCCGGCGTGCGGTCCAGGATGACCTCCACCGTCTCGCCGCTCCGCGCCTCGGGGCGCCGGCGGCCCCCGGCGACCATGGCGAGGATGCGGGCGGGCGTGGCGAGCTGCGTGTAGCCGAGGAAGACCGGCTTCGGCAGGGCGGCCGAGAGCTCCTGGTACACGGCGACCGCCCCCTCCTCCCCGACCGGGACTCCCGCAACCACGAAACTCCCGCCGGCGCGCGCCCGCTCGCGCTGGGCCGCCATCTCGCGCTCGAACGCCTCGAGACTCCCGGCGGGCACCGACCAGCCGGCGTCCTGGAACATCTCCTGGGCCAGATCCACGGGGAAGCCATGCGTGTCATAGAGGGTGAACAGAAACTTGCCGTCCACCACGCGGCGCGAATCGTCCGTCCGGGTCGCCAGGTACTCGCGGATCTTCGCCGTGCCCAGGTCGAGCGTCTCGGCGAAGCGCTCCTCCTCGAGCCGCACCGTCTCGGCCACGCGCGGGTGCTGCTCGCGGATCTCGGGGTAAGCCTCGCCGAGGGTCTCCACCACGCTCCCCGTGACGTCCCAGAGGAACGGCTCGTGGAGCCCCAGCATCCGGCCGTGGCGCATGGCCCGGCGCATGATGCGGCGGAGGACGTAGCCGCGCCACTCGTTGGACGGCGTCACGCCATCGGTGATGAGGAAGGTGGCCGCGCGGGCGTGGTCGGCGATCACCCGCATGGAGACATCGGGCTCCTCCGCGTCCCCATACGGCTTCCGCGCCAGCCGCTCCACGTGGGCGATGAGCGGGCGGATCAGGTCGGTCTGGAAGTTCGAGTCCTTCCCCTGCAGCACGGCCGTGAGCCGCTCGAGCCCCATGCCCGTGTCGATGGAGGGCCGCGGGAGCGGGGTCATGCGGCCCTCGGCGTCACGATTGAACTGCATGAAGACCAGGTTCCACACCTCGAGCCACCGGTCGCACTCGCAGGCCGGCCCGAGGCAGCGGCCCCCCCCGGCCTCCTCCGCGCAAGGCAGGTGCTCGCCCTGGTGGAAGTGGATTTCCGAGCAGGGCCCGCACGGCCCCGTGTCGCCCATGGCCCAGAAATTGTCCTTCTCGCCGAGGCGCAGGATCCGGTCCTCACCGAGCCCCGCCACGCTCTTCCAGAGCCCGAAGGCCTCGTCGTCATCGGTGTAGACGGTGGTCGTGAGCCGGTCCGCGGGCAGCCCCAGATCCTTCGTGAGGAGCTCCCAGGCGTAGCCCACCGCCTCGCGCTTGAAGTAGTCGCCGAAGGAGAAATTGCCCAGCATCTCGAAGAAGGTGTGGTGCCGGGCCGTGCGGCCGACGTTCTCCAGGTCGTTGTGCTTGCCCCCCGCCCGCACGCATTTCTGCGCCGTGGCCGCCCGCACGTACTCGCGCCGCTCCTCCCCGAGGAACACGGCCTTGAACTGGACCATGCCGGCATTCGTGAAGAGGAGCGTGGGATCCTGGGCGGGGACCAGCGGCGAGGAGCGCACCACGGTGTGGCCGTTCCGGCCGAAGTAGTCGAGGAAGCGCTGGCGGAGCGCGTTGCCGGTCGTCATGGACTCACCTGGGGTCCTGCTCGATCACGATCTCGTCCTCCCGATGGAACGCGCGGCTCATGCGCGGGGCTCGTCCCCGGGCTCCTCGGCTTCGTCCGCTCGTCCCAGGAGCCGGGTCACGGCCAGGAGCGCGATGCGCGCAGGATACCCGCGCCGGAGCAGGTAGTCGCCCAGCCGCTTCGCCACGCGGTCGGGCCGGGAGCGCCGCAGCGCCGGGAGCCGCCGGCGCGCCGCCTGGAGCGCCCGCTCGGACTCGGGCACCTCGTCGAAGGCCGAGGTCACGGCGGCCGCCGCCAGCGCCGGCGCGATGCCCTTGGCGCGGAGCTCCTGGGCGAGCCTGACGCTGCCGACCCTGCGCCCGCGCGCCCGCGCCTCGGCCCACCAGCCGGCGAAGCCCGCGTCGTTGACGTAGCCCTGCGACTCGAGCTCCGCCACCACGGCGCGGGCGATGTCGGCCGGGGCGCCCCGCCGGGTGAGGCGGCTCGTGAGCTCCCGGGCGCTCCAGGCCTTGCGCGCGAGCAGATCGAAGGCCGCCACCCGGGCGGCCTTCGCGTCCATCGGAGATTTCGGCTGCGCGTCCGCAGGCCGGCGCGGCCGCCGCCCCGACACCCCTACCCCTTCTTGGAGAACGGGCCCCCCGACGATCCGCCCGGAGAGCGCCCGGGCGGCGGCGCCGGGAGCGGCTGGCCGCTCGTCTCCCAGGTCATCTCGCTCGACGAGAAGATGCCCTTCACCTTCAGGTCGAAGTCGTCGGGATTGGTGGCGGCATCGCGCGCCGTCTCGTACGTGATGAGCTCCTCGCGGTACAGCCCCAGCAGCGACTGGTCGAAGGTCTGCATCCCGTATTGCGCCTGGCCCGCGGCGATGACGGCCGGGATCTGCGGGGTCTTGTCGCGCTCGCGGATGCATTCGCGGATGAGGCCCGTGCCGATCATCACCTCGACGGCGGGCACGCGGCCCTTGCCGTCCGCCCGCACCACCAGGCGCTGCGAGACGATGCCCTGGATCACTGCGGCGAGCTGGCCGCGGATCTGGTCCTCCTGGTGCGGCGGGAAGGTGGAGATGATGCGGTTCACCGTCTCCGTGGCGTTCAGCGTGTGCAGCGTCGAGAGCACGAGGTGTCCCGTCTCGGCCGCGTGGAGCGCCACCTCCATGGTCTCGGCATCCCGCATCTCGCCCACGAGGATGATGTCCGGGTCCTGGCGCAACGCCGCCCGGAGCGCCTGCGCGAAGGCCGTCGAGTCCTGGCCGATCTCGCGCTGGCTGATGACGCACTTGCGGTCGGCGTGGACGAACTCGATGGGGTCCTCGATGGTGACGATATGCTCGTTCCGGCCCCGGTTCATGTAGTCGATCATCGCGGCCAGCGTGGTGGACTTGCCGGAGCCGGTGATGCCGGTGACGAGCACCATCCCGCGGCGCTCCATGGCCAGCCGCTCGAGGGACTTGGGCAGGTGCAATTCCTCGAAAACCGGGATGCGTCCGGGGATGTGGCGCATGACGGCGCGCACCTCGCCCTGGGAGAGAAAGAGGTTGACGCGGAAGCGGCCGAACCCTTCGAGCGCATAGCCGAGGTCCTTCTCCTGCCCGCCCATGAGGTCGTTGTAGCGATCCTCGCCGAGGAGGCGCATGGCCGTGCGCCGCATGAGCTCCCGCGTGAGCGGCGGCACGTCGTCCTGGACCTCGAGGTGGCCGTGGATGCGCAGGACCGGGTGCGTGTTGGCCTTGAGGTGGAGATCGGATGCCTGGCGCTTCACCGCGAGGCTGAGCAGCTCGTCGAGATCCATGCCTGCCTCCTACTTTCCGGGCTTCTCGGCCTTGTCGGCCGCCGGCGCCGGGGCGACGGGTCTGAGGCCCAGCGCGGCGCGCACCTTGACCTCCAGGTCCAGGAGCGTCTTGGGGTTCTCCTTGAGGTAGCGCTTGGCGTTCTCTCGGCCCTGCCCGATGCGCTCGCTCTTGTACGTGTACCAGGTCCCCGACTTCTCCACGACATTCTGCTCGACGGCGGCGTCCAGCACGCTGCCCTCCTTTGAGATCCCCTCGCCGTAAATGACGTCGAACTCGGCCTCGCGGAAGGGCGGGGCGAGCTTGTTCTTGACGACCTTGACCTTGGTGCGCACGCCGACGGCCTCGGTGCCGTTCTTGATGGTGTCCTGCCGGCGGATGTCGAGGCGGATGGAGGAGTAGAACTTGAGCGCGCGCCCGCCCGTCGTGGTTTCGGGGGATCCAAACATTATTCCGATCTTCTCGCGGAGCTGATTGATGAAGATCACGCTGCCGCCGGAGCGGGAGATGGCGGCGGTGAGCTTCCGGAGCGCCTGGGACATGAGGCGCGCCTGCAGCCCGGGGAGCGAGTCGCCCATGTCGCCGTCGAGCTCGGCGCGGGGCACCAGCGCCGCGACGGAGTCGATGACGATGACGTCCACGGCGTTGGAGCGCACGAGGGTCTCGGCGATCTCCAGCGCCTGCTCGCCCGTGTCGGGCTGCGAGATCAGGAGCTCGTCGGTGTTCACGCCGAGGTTCTTGGCGTAGATGGGGTCCAGCGCATGCTCGGCGTCGATGAAGGCCGCGGTGCCGCCTTCCCGCTGCGCTTCCGCGATGACGTGCAGCGCCAGCGTCGTCTTGCCGGAGGACTCCGGGCCGTAGATCTCG
>Ga0154317_1200_pt1 | contig 22598 bp, 25 predicted proteins | sample RifGroA2_FD_105611 | JGI IMG/M metagenome (GOLD analysis project Ga0154317, IMG submission 105611) | Candidatus Rokubacteria bacterium GWA2_70_23 | reverse complement strand
CCCGCCCAGGCCCTCGACCAAAGCCCCCCCCGGGTCTTTCGGCGTCGAGGGAAGCTTGAAGTTGAAGACCTGGCCGCTTCGTTCCTCGAGGAGGACGAAGTCGGTGAACGTTCCGCCTGTATCGACCCCGACTAGTAGCCCATCGATGCGGATGTGCGATAAGCCCCCCGCTCTCACCCCGACCGTCTCTGTCTCGGAGTGAGAGGGAGTCGTTCCGGTTCCCTCGCCCCCGGCAGGGGTAGAGCGATAGGGACAGGGGGGCGCAGGACGCGAAGGGTGCCTCCATGTTCAGCCGCTCCAACAGCCCGACGGCGCAGACGGGCGAGCCAACGCCGCCCGCGGGGTGGTCGTGTCAGAGCGTCAGAGCAAGCAGCCGCGCGGATCGCGCCCACGGGACCGAGACCGGCTACGCCGGGAGGCGTACCTCTCGCGAGGACTCCGTGAGCGTCCACCGCGACGGCGTGATCAACAGCATCTCCGCCAAACCGTAAGGCAGCACCTGCTCGGGCCAGGGCCGCTGGGGTCGCTCCATGGCGAACTGCAGGCAGACCGTCATCCCGAGCGCCAGCCGCTCGCTCACGAAGGCCATCAGCTCTCGCTCCTCCGCAGGCGTCGCCCGCCGCTGGTCGAGCGGGTACCCTCGGTAGCCACCGGCGTGGATGTTCTCCACGGGGCCGTTGCGCCACGCCGTGTTCAGCAGGGCGTTGGCAAGGACGCGGCTCGGGTGGCGCATGACATCTGCGCGAACACGCTCGCGTCGAGCGGCGTCGGCTACCTCGACGACGCGCGCCGCCATCTCGGGCTGCGCGATGGCACCGAACTCCCCGACCTTGATCTTCGATGTCTTGTTCGGCATCGGCAGGTAGGCGACGGCCCGGTTCACGAGCTGCTCGTAGAGCCGTCCACCCGGATCCTCGCGGTAGAGGTCGATCCACGCCGCGAGCGCCGCCGAGGCCTCGATGTTGATGCGCGCCATCTCCTCGTCGCTGATGCGGCTCGTCCGCGCCGAGTGGACCTCGGACCAGACGGGCTTGTCGTGGTCGAGGAGGACGGCGAGGTACGAGCCCCAGCGCACGGTCAGCGCCGCTGCGGCCACGCCCTCGCGGCCGATCATCGAGCCGGAGGGGCGCTTCGGCGGATCTGGCTTTGCCTTGAGGTAGGGGAGCACCTGGTGGAAGAGCGTGGTCGCCGGCGGGCGGATGAGTCGCTCCGGGCCGTGTGGTCCCGAGACCTCTTCGCAAGTCCCCGCATCGAGCACCAGCTTGTCGTCGACGCGCACCCGGAGTTGCTCACGCGCCCCCATGTCGCTCTGCCTACCGCAACGGTCGCACCGCCGCCACGAACGAGACCGCCGGGTACCGCATCCACGGCTTCCCACCCGGTTCGCTCCACGCCATCGCGGGCGGTAGCCGCCACAGCGCATGCCACGCCACGGGCAGACCCTTTGCCTCAGCGGGCGGTGCCAGGTCAGCGATCAGAACCTCGTGCCGCCGGTAGCTCTCCTGCAGCGGTGGTCGCGGCCGAGCGTTCGCCGCAGGCCGCGCATGCACCACCACCAGCATGTTGAGCAGGAACGCGTGCTCGTCCTCGTCGAGCAGCCCGGTGAAGGGGGCCCCCTCGATGCCGGCCACGGCGTCGAGGCCGCTCTCCCATGCACGGCGGACGCCAGCGGCAAGCTTCGCCGCCCGGGCCGAGACAAACACCTGGCGCTCCTCGGCCAGGACGACCAGCTTGCGGCGTAGCGTGCCGACCGGAGGAAATGGGTCGCGGCCAATCACGTATTCATGCACCGCCCCCTCCAGCCAGACCGCCGGCCAGCGAGCTGCGCCCGGGTCGCCACCTCGGCGCCGCACGCGCTCGCGGATCAACCTGGGGTCCCGAAGCGCCAAATCGAACGACACGGACATCGTCACGGCGAGCGTGCTCGGCATTCGCGGACCGGTACACGTGAAGGCGAGCGCTCCCGTCGCGTCGTACGTGCGGCGGCAATGGCTCGCGAACGAGCGCACGAGCCACGTGAGGCAACTCGCCAGCCGGGCGCCGCCGGCGAACGGCGGATCGAGCCCCGTGATGCAGGCCTCGCCGTTGAGCGACCAACTTTCCCAGTGGACCCCTGACTTTTGGCACCAACCGGGCATCCTCCAGTCGAGCGCTCGGCGCCAGGCCTGTTTCTGCTGACCTTCGTCGGTCATCCCCGCTCCAGCACCCGCGCGATGATGTCACCCCACTCCGGAACCTTCTTGTCCACGAACTCCTCATCGAGGTGCGGCCGGGCGCGACGTGTTCGTCCGACGCCCTTCTGGTGTCCCCCGGCCAGGACACGCACAGCGTCAGCGGCGGCCTCGGTAGGGAAGTCCTCCGCTGATCCCGTCACGTCCCGAGATCGGCCATCAGCTTTGCCTTCCGCTCTTCCAGGACGGCGACCTGCGTCTTCAGCCGCTTCAGCTCGCGGTTGATGCCTCCCAGCTCGGTCTTGGCCTGCTGGACCTTCAGGTAGTCGTCGCCGTGCTTCTTCGTGACCAGCGCTTCCACCTCGCGCCGGAGGAGCCGCAACCACGGGTTGCCGTGCATCGAAGCCTCCCGGTAGTGGAGCTTGCCGGCCCGGATCGCCCGGACGATCTCGTCCTGCGTCAGCCCGTACTCCTTCCCGGCGGTCTTGTCGCTGAGCGTCGCGCCCTTGCGCTGCCACTCGGAATCCAGGTCGTCCATCGGTTCGTCTCGTTCGCGCCTCGCTGCGTTGTAACGGTCAGCGCCGGAAGCGTCGCCGTTGTCGTGACCCATGCAGGCCAGAAAGTGCCATACGGAGGCCGACCGACGCAAGGGTCTTTCGCGCTCGAGTAGGTCACGATGGCCGCGCCTTGGCGGCGCGCAGCGCCGGCTCCGCCGCTTCGCGGAACCAGGTGGGTAGGAGTGGGCGATAGCGCTGGAGAAAACGCGCAAAGTGCGCGTCGAGCACGTAGGTGACGCCATGATCGCCGGCGTGGCGGCACGAGCGCCCGTACGTCTGCACGAGAGCCTTTGCCGTCTCCAGTGCATACCACCGCGGATCGCGCTCCTGGCGGGCGGCCGTCCACGGATCGCCGAGGTCCGGGTAGGGCACCTTGGTGATGATCTGGAAGCGCAGGAAGTCGTCGGGCAGGTCGACACCCTCGCGCAGCGACGGGGAGAGCAGCACGGTCGGCCGCGAGGAGGCGCGGTGGTCATCGAGCGCACGCCCCTTCGCCTCCGAAGATTCCACGAAGATCACTCGGTCAGAAGCCGTCGTGCCGCCGCGTAGGAGGCGGCGTGGACGAGGCCCTTCTCGGCGGGGTGCGCCGCCAGGATCGCCGCCACCTCGGCGAAGAGGGCGGGCTCGAGCTCGGACAGCGTGGCTTTCGAGAGCGCGCCCACGGGCCGATACTCGATGAGCCGCTGCGCGACGGGGAACGGTGACTCGCTCGCGAAGGCGCGCACGGCCTCGGGCTCGAGGCCGAAGTAGCCGGCGATCGCCTCGGGGCGCCCCATGAAGGCCGTGGATAGCACGATGAGCTCCGCCGCGTCCCACAGGAGCGCTGGCGCCATCGCGCTGACCGTGAGCGGCACCAGCTCCAGCGCGGCGCTGATCTCGGTCGGGTAGCGCACCACCCACTCCGTGTCTTCCGCATCGAGGAAGAAGTGCAGGCGCGCCAGGGCACTCTCGAGGAGGTCGCGCTCGCCGAGAAGCGCCAGCTCCTGCGGGGTGAGCGGATAGCTCAGGAGGTCGTCGTCCACGAGCCCGGGCGGGCGCAGGCTCGCGAGGCGGTCGTCGATGAGCGCCAGCGCCATGTCGAGTCGGCTCACGTCGTCCTCGAAGAGGATCCGGTACTCGTCGGCGCTGCCGAGCCGAGGCAGCGGTCCCCCGAACCACTTCGTCATCTGGTCGGGGGCGAAGGCCACCGTGAAGACGCGCACGAGCTGGACCTCGAGGTTGTGCGCCTCGTCCACCACGAGCACGCGGCGCCGCCGGAGCTGTTCGCGCTGCCACTGCCGGAGGGTGAGGAAGTAGGCGGTGTTGGTACAGAAGATGGGGCCGTTCTGGGCAGCCAGCTTCGCGCGCGCATAGGGACACTGACAGAAGGGCGCCCGCGGGCGCCGGCACAGCCCGTGGGTCGTGGTCACGCGGGCGGGCGGAGCATAGCGCTCGCAGAGGTAATTCTCGCGGCCCTTCACGAGCTGTAGCGCGTCGCCGAACTCGCGCTCGTACTGGTCCTGGAGGAGCTTCTGCGAGGTGAGGAGGTAGGCGTCGCCGCTCCAGCGCGCCAGCGTCAAGCTGGTATTGCTGGGCAATGATCTGCACCATCCACAGTCCTCGTCACGAGAGGTCGCCGCGCTGGCGCCAAACGCCACGCTCATCGAACTCTGGAAAGAGCCCGAGCACCAGCCGGCGGCGAAGAAAGCCGTAGAAGAGTTCCTGGCCAAGCACACGCCGCGCTGAGATTCGCTGGGCAGCGGCGCGAGAGGAGGATCGGCATGATCACCGACATCGCGTCCTATCTGCGCTTCTTCGACAACATGCGACGACGGACGGAGCGTGACGTCGCGGCGCTCCCGCCCCTGGCGGCGGCGTGGCGTCCGCCTGAACGCGAGGGCGAGGCCGGATGGAGCATCGGTGAGATCGTCGGCCACATCGGCAGCTCGCGCCTGTACTTCGCCAGCACCTACCGTGGCGAGGGCTGGATCTGAAGCGCCGCGGAGGTGGAGCGCGACGACCAGCGCACGTGGGTGCCCTGGTTACAAACGTCCGCGGAGCGGTTCACCACGCTGCTGGAGGAGACGCCGAACGATTGGCTGACCTGTCGCATCGAGATGATCGACACGCCCGGCGCCACGCTGTCCGGATGGCGCGTCCTGATGATGATGCTCGAGCACGAGGCGCATCACCGCTCGCAAATCGATGCCTACGCCGGTCTGCAGGGCTGGCCGGTGCCGGATATCTTCAACCGCTCCGCCGAGACCATCGGAGCGCTCCAGCCCGAGCAGCGCGCGCGGCACGCACGCTGACCCTCAGCATCCGTCGCGGCGCGCTCCCCTCTTCTTCAGCTCGGGGATGACGTGCGTGCCGAATAGCTCGATGGACGACGTCACCTTGTCGTGGAGCACCGTCTCCGTGGCCATGAGGAATTGCAGCTCGTCGACGCCGGCGACCTCGTGGATGGCAATGCTCCGCAGGCAGCTCTCCGGATCGCCGGCGACGAGGACGCCGCGGTCGACCAAGGTCTCGGCGTCGATCTGATTCCACAGCGCGGTGGCAATCTGCGCCGAGCCCCCGGACAGATCCACCTCGGGCGCGCCGGCCACGCCTTCGCCCTTGAGATAGCGGGCGAAGTTCGCCGTCAAGTGCTCCGGCACGCCGCCCCAGGACGCGACGAGCTGCTCGTAGAGCTGCGTGTGATCCTTCAGATAGGGGCGATCCGGCCCGAAGAAGGTGCGCAGCGACTTGGCCGCCAGCTCGCGGGCAGCCGAGTTGTCCCAGCCGCAGAAGGCCATGCTGGAGGAGAGCCACTGGTCGTTGATGAACGTGCCGACGGGCTTGGCCTCGCGCACCCGCTCCTTGTACGCCTTGATGTGCGGGGTGAGATACATCGACGCCGAGCTATTCCTCGAGGGCGCGCTCGACGCCACGCAGCTGGCCAAGCTGCGCGAGGCGGCCGAGACCTGTCGCATCAGCCGCGCCCTCAGTGTCCCCGTGAACCTGCGCCTGACTCTCGTCTGACGGGGCGCGAGAGGACCGACCCGACTGCCCTCGATGCCCGGCGTGAGACGAAGGCTCAGGGGAGCAAGTCGGCGACGGGAATCAGCGCGCCGGGCGCAGCCAAGGGCGTCACCGCCGCGGGCGGGCGGAGGACCGCGAGGGACCGATAAACCCAACCGTACGGAGCATCCGCCGCCGGCTGCGGCTGGCGATGGATCTCGAGCACACCCTCGACGAGGTTCACGATCCAGTACTCCGGCAGGCCGGCCCGGGCATACAGGCCGCTCTTGAGGCGCCGGTCAAGCCTCAAGCTCGAATCGGCAACCTCGACGACGAGGGCGGCCGTCGAGGGGTGCGCGCGGACGTAATCGCGCGGCCCGCCGGCTACGATCGCCACGTCGGGCTCGGGCTCCGAATCCTCGTCGAGCGCGAGCGGCGCGTGCAGACGCGGATGCCACCCCGCGCCGAACGCTGAGCCGAGCACCAGACCTATCTGCGTGACGATCGCGGCGTGCGAGCTGCCCTGGGGCTCCCGGACGACGAGCACGCCGTCGAGCAGCTCGAGGCGCTCGCCGGCGAACACGTCGAGGTCCACGAGCCGCTCGTACTCGACACGCCGCCAGCGCCGCGTTTTCACATAGGGCTCGATCACCGAGGCCATGGTCGCCAGGATAGCGGGACGCTTCAGGGCCGTCAATGTCGCCGAACCGATACGCCGCGGGCGCCGGCCACCACGTACCGTCGACAGGAGCGGTGCGTGCCGTCGGCCAGTAAACGAGAAGAAAAAGCCACACAACTACCTTCCCCGGGTCAGCTCCCGGCTCCTCGACCTGTCCGAGGAGGAGTGGTTGGCTCTCCTCCACGTTGTCCGAGGCGCGATGCGCGCTGCTCTCGCTGGAATGGTATGAAGCGGCTTGTTCGGCAGCCCAACGAAAGGCATCGAACATCCGGGTGAGGCGGCGGACCGGGATCTCACCCTGCGCGCGGACGGCTCAGCGCCGCGAGCCAGCCCTCGAGCGCCGCCTCCTCCCCGGCCGTGAGGGCGGAGGCGCCGAAGCGTGCTCGCTCATAGGCCGCGGTGAGGGAGGCGAGGGGCTCGGCCCAGCCCGGGACGGCGGCCGCGGCGCGGGCACAGAACTCGCGCGCGGTCTCGCCGGGGGCCGGCCTGAGCCCGCGCCGGGCGAGGGCCCGGAGGGCGCGCGCGTAAAAGCGCGGTATCCGGCGCGCCGCGCGGGCTGCCGGCGCCGCGCGGCCGCGGAGCAGCGCGAGCGCCACCGCCGCCGCGGCGAGCAACGCCATGACCGGCCAGACGACGCGCGGGATCTGCGCCTCGCGCAGCGAGGCGAGCCACGGCCCCCAGCGCCCCGCCTGCCGCCGGACGCTCACCGCCACCTCCACCTGGTCGCGCAGGCTCCAGTTGATCACGTAGCGGTACCACCGCATCCGGAGCGCGTCGAGGTACAGCGCCACCGTGCTCCGACCGTCCTCGGCCTGGACGCGCGGGGAGGGGTCGAAGCTCACCCAGCCCGCGCTCGGGAAGTAGGCCTCGACCCACGAGTGGGCATCCCGCATGCGCACGGCGAAGTAGCGGCCGTAGGGATTCCACTCCCCCCGCTGGAACCCGCCCACGACGCGCGCCGGCACCCCGAGAGAGCGGAGCATCACCGCGAGGGACGCGGCGAAGTACTCGCAGTTGCCCGACCGCCTCACGAAGAGGAACTCCTCGAGGGGCGGCAAGGCGGTCCGCCGCTCGAGGGCCAGGGTGTAGGCGAACTCGCGGGCCAGGTATTCGTCGAGCCGCAGCGCGGCCTCGTACGGGGTGCGGAGGCCCGCCGTCACCTCGCGGGCCAGGGCCCCGATCCGCTCGGGGAGCGGCGGGAGCTGCAGGTAGCGCGCGAAGGCCGGGTCGTCGCGGCTGGCGTACCCCCACGCGTCGGTCACGCCGCCGGGCCGGATCGCTTCGAGCTCCGACTCCACGACATAGTGCAGCCGCGCCGCGGGGACGGCGATGGACACGCTGCCCATGTCGTCCGCCGTGATCTCCAGCGCGCGGGCCTCGAGCCGCATGATCCGCGGGGCGGCGAAGATGATGTCGGTGCCGATGGGCTCGAGGAAGAACTCCTGCCTGAGGATCCGGCCGCGCCCGCGATAGCCGCCGAGCCGGAAGTCGTGCGTCACGGAGTGGCGGAGCGTCATGCGGTCCGGCTGCCCGACGGTCCACGCCCGCCCGTCGAACTCGTCGAAGACGATCCCGCGCCAGCGCAGATTGGGGATCTGCTCCACCGCCCCCATGCCCTCGGGAATGTGTACCCGCATCGCCATGCTCGCGTCCGTCTCGATCTGACCGTAGGCCCCCAGCTCCACGCGGTCGGTGAAGCCGGTGACGAGGGGCCCGACCTTGGCCCTGAAGGGCAGCGCCGCCAGTCCCACGCGCGGGATGACGAAGAAGAGCGCCGCGGTGATCAGCAAGGTCGCGGCCGCCGCGCCGGCGGCCAGCCCGAGCAGCCCGCGCCCCCAGGCGAGATGGGGCGAGAGACCGACGATCACACGGCCCGGCGCCGGCTCCGACTCGGCCAGGACGTGCTGGAGCAGGAGCATCCAGGTGGACAGGAGCAGGAAGGCGACGAAGACGAACAGGAAGCCCACGCCGAAGGCGCCCGAGGACGCCGCCACCAGCATGAAGAACGACAGAAAGGCGACCACGCGGCTGTCGCCCGGGACGCGGAGCGTGAAGAGCCGGGCCAGTACGACGAAGAGCAGGAGATGCACCAGCCCGTCGAGGAGGGTCTCGGCGAGATACAGGAGATCCGCCGCGGAGGCGATGGCGGCCGCGACGGCCAGGGCCGCGCCGAGCGCTCGGTTGCGCACGCGTGCCCGCAGCGGCTCCTGCCACCAGCTCGCCACGAGCCCCAACCCGACCACCGCCAGCCCCACGGGGCCGATCAGCCCGGCCAGGAAGAGCGCGGCCAGCCCGTCGACCACCAGGAGATAGCCTGCGATGCGGACGGCCAGCGCGGGCGGCATCTCAGCCGATCCCGATGCGGATCTCGCGCACGTTCGCCACGTCGCCCGGCGACCCGCCTGGCGCGGTGCCAGCCGCTGCCCCCGGCCGCGCCCGCGGCCCGTACAGCGCCAGCGCGGTGAGGATCCGGCGCTCCTGGACGCGGCCGCGGCCCAGCCGGACAAGCAGGCCGGGACCGGCCAGCTCCACCAGGGCGCCGGCCCGCAGGAGATGGGCGGCCAGCGCGGCGGCCTCGGACAGCCCCGCCTCGAGCCGCGCCGGGTCGCGCGCCCCGGTCCCGTCCAGCACGATGCGCGTGTCCAGGCTCGTGTCGGCCTCCAGCTCGCGCACCGTGAGGGCCTGGGTCTTGGCGCTGCTCCGCCAGTGGATGAGCCGGGGATCGTCCCCCGGCCGGTAGTCGCGAAGATTGTGGAGCTCGCTGCCGCGCCCGCGGCGGCGCGTCTGCGCCGAGCCGCTGCCACCGATGCGCCGCAGCAGCTCCGCGGGCACAGGGACCAGCGCGGGGTAGACGAGAACCTCCTCGTCGAGGATCACCTGCCCTGCCTTGAGGAACACACCGAACGGGAAACGCGTGGTCACACGAACGCCGGGGAGGCGGTGGCGCCCGCGCGCGGGGAGCGTCACCTCCCAGGTCGCCAGGCGCTCGGCGCCGGCCGGGAGGCGCGGCAGGTAGGCGACGCGGCCGGCCTCGCCCGGCCCCGGGACCTCGATGTTGATCGAGTAGGAGGGAACATGCCGCTTGCGGTTGGCCACGGTGGCGCCGATCAGCGCCGGGCGGCCCGCGTGGATCTCTTCGGGCACGATGGCCGTCAGGCGCAGCCCGCGCATCACGGCTTCCGACAGGATGCCGGACACCACGACGAGCCCCAGGAGCATCGAGGAGAGGAGGTAGAGGAGATTGTTGCCCGTGTTGATGGCCGCCACCCCGAGGCCCATGGCGGCGAAGAGGCACCACCAGCCGTCCCGGCTCGGCCAGACGGTGCGCCGCGGTCTCAGCAGGCGCCAGAGGCGGGCGTGCAGCAGAGGGGCCCTCTTACCGGGGGACGGGGATGTCCTGGACGGCGGCGCGGATGATGGCCTCGCCGTCCGCGCCGCCGCCCCCGTGGCCGAGCGCCGCCTTGACCATCACACGGTGGGCCAGTGCCGGCACCGCCAGCGCCTTCACATCGTCGGGCACGAGGTAGTCGCGCCCATCGCAGAGCGCCCGGGCGCGCGCCGCGCGCAGGAGCGCGATGGAGCCACGGGGGCTCACGCCGAGGCTCAGGAGCGGCGAGTCGCGCGTGGCGGCCACCAGCGCCATCAGGTAGTCGAGCACCGACTCCTCGACCTGCACCCGCTCGGCCGCCTCCTGGAGTGCCAGCACCTCCCGCGTGCTCAGCACGGGCTCGATGCTCTCCTGCGGGGCGCCCCCGGCGCCGCGGAGGATCGCCTTCTCGTCGGGGGCGTCCGGGTAGCCGATGCGGATCCTGAGCAGGAAGCGGTCGAGCTGCGACTCGGGCAGCGGGAACGTCCCTTCGTACTCGCGCGGGTTCTGCGTCGCCAGCACCATGAAGGGGCGCGGCAGCGGGTACGTGGCGTGGTCCAGGGAGACCTGCGACTCGTTCATGGCCTCGAGCAGGCACGACTGGGTCTTGGGCGTCGTCCGGTTGATCTCGTCGGCCAGCACGATGTTGGTGAAGAGCGGCCCCGGCTTGAAGACGAACTCGCCCTTCTCGGGCTGGTAGATCGAGACGCCGAGGACATCCGAGGGGAGCATGTCGGAGGTGAACTGGATGCGCTGGAAGCCGCAGCCGATGGCGCGCGCCAGCGCCGCGCCGAGCGTCGTCTTGCCGACCCCCGGCACGTCCTCGATGAGCAGATGGCCGCGCGCCAGCAGCCCCACCACCGCGAGGCGCACCACCTCGGGCTTGCCGACCAGGGCCCGGCCGATGCTCTCCTCGAGGCAATGGATCTGGTCCAGGGCGCGCGACATGGGCCCTTCCATGGTACAACCAAGCGGGCTACTATCAGCCTCGCCGATGACACCGCCACCTGCAGCCACAGCCCCCCCGCCGCGCTGGCCCCGGGACGCCCGGGCCGCCTGCGCGTTCACGTTCGACCTCGACGCCGAGACGCTCTGGATGGCGCGCGGCATCACCGAGCCCGTGACGCTCTCCCAGGGGCGCTTCGGCCCGGTCGAGGCGCTGCCGCGGATCCTCGAGATCCTGCGCGGAGCCGACATCCGCTCCTCGTTCTTCATCCCGGCCTGGGTCGCCAGCCACTACCCGGACGCCGTCCGGGCCATCGCCGCCGCGGGCCACGAGGTCGGCTGCCACGGAGACGAGCACGAGCGGGTGAGCGAATTGCCTCCGGACCGGGAGGAGGCGATCCTTCTCAAGAGCCTGGAGGTGCTGACCCCGCTGGCGGGCAAGCGCCCCGTGGGCTACCGGGCGCCGGCGTGGCAGTTCTCCCCGAACACGCTCGGGCTCATCGCCCGCCACGGCTTCGACTATTCCTCCAACATGATGGACAGGCTGGTGCCCTACCTGCACCCGCCCATCGAGGGGCGCTCGCTGGTGGAGATCCCGGTGTCGTGGGTCCTCGACGACGCCCCGTTCTTCATGTTCACCGGGCAGCGGAGCGTCCAGGCGCCGGGGCCCGTGCTCCAGGGGTGGCTCACCGAGTTCGACGGCATCTCGGAAGTGCACGGCGTGACCAACTTCACCTTTCACCCGCAGATCATCGGCCGGCCCTCGCGGCTGGCATGCCTGCGGGAGCTCGTGGACCACGTCCGCCACACCCCGCGGATCTGGGTGGCGCCCCTCGCCGAGATCAGCACCCACTGGCGCCAGATCGCCGGCGGCTAGCCTGAGCGGGGCGCTACGGGCGAGCCCCGGGAACCGCCCGGAAGGCCGGGGCCACCTCGGCCATGAAGCGGTCGAGCACGGGGCGTCGCTCACGGGGCAGGAACATGGTGGGGATGAAGAGCATGCCCACCCCAGCCGCGAGGCGGCCGAGCGTCTCGAGGATCTAGGCGACGCTGCCGCCGAGCACCGTGTCGCGCGCCTTGGCCTCGTCCGCTCCGAGCCGCGCCATGTAGAGGCGCTGCACCTTCTCGATCTCCGCCGGGTCCTCGCTCATCACGAGCGCCATGTTCGCCGAGCGCAGGATGGTGGCGCGATCGCGCCCGACGGCGGCGCAGTGCTCCTCGAGGATCTTTCCCTTCTGCGCGAGCGTCACGGGCCCGCCCCAGACGTTCCAGTGGTCGGCGTGGCGCGCCGCGAACCGCACCGTGACCTTCTCGCCGCCGCCGCCGATCATGAGCTCGGGGTGGGGGCGCTGCACGGGCTTGGGCATGAGGGGCGCGTCTTCCAATGGAGACCTCCTCGAAAAGATGAGTGAGAGTAGCATGGCGGAGGCTGCCCGATGGCGCCTGAACCTCCCGAGATCCTCGTCATCCACCCCGGGGCCCTGGGCGACGTGCTCCAGGCCGTGCCGGCACTCCGCGCGCTGGGGCGTCTCGACGGTGGGAGTCACGTCACGCTCGCCGCGCAGCCCCGGCTCGGCCGGCTGCTGGCGGGCCCGGCCGTGGTGGACGAGGCGCTCTCCTTCGACGGCCTCGGGCTCGAGAGGCTCTTCGCCGACGAGGCCGTACCGGCTGTGCTGGCCGCCCAACTCGGCCGCGCGGGTCGCGTGGTGTCCTGGTTCGGAGCGAGCGACGAGCGCTATCGCGAGCGGCTCCGCGCTCTCGTCCCCTCGGCGGTCATCGCCCCCCCGGTGCCGGACAACTCGTTCGCCGGTCCGGTGTGGCAGCACCTGCTCGCGACGCTCGCTCCGTGGGGTGTGGCCGCATCATCCTGCCTCTCGCCGCTGGTCCTCCCGGAGGCGTGGCGCGCTCTCGCCCGTCATGCCCTCGCCGGGCTCGGCGCCGAGCCGGAGCGCCCGATCCTTGCCGTGCACGCGGGCGCGGGCGCGGTGTGGAAGCGGTGGCCGGCCGCGGATCTCGCGCGCGTGATCGAGCGCGCGGTCGGGGCCATGCGCTGCCAGGTCCTCGTCCACCAGGGCCCGGCGGATCACGAGGCGACGACCGAGCTCCACCATGCGCTGCGCGAGCGGGGCGCCGGGCGCGGGGCCCTGCGGCTCGATGAGCCCGACCTCCCGCTTCTGGCAAGCGTCCTCCAGGCCTCCACCGCGTTCATCGGGGCCGACTCGGGGGTGAGCCACCTGGCCGCCGCGGTGGGAACCGCCTCGGTGATCCTGTTCCCTCAGGCCACCCGGGAGCGCTGGGCGCCTTGGAGTCCCACCGCGCTGCCGCTCCGCGCGATCCTCCCCGAGGGCGACGTGGACCGCGTCGCGCAGGCCCTCGTCGCGCGGCTTGACTCCTCATGGGGCGGCGTCTAGACTCCAGCCACCAAAGGCAGAGCCGCCCCAGGGTCGGGTCGCCGGGGTGGTGCCACCCGGGCCCACCTGCGACGGGAGAGCGGAGGGGCATATGAGCGAGTTCCAGGACGAGTACTCCGAGTCCCTCGAGACCGACTTCCGCAAGCTCGACGGAGCCCTCCTCAACGACACGGTCCAGCTCCTGGCGCCCAGCGAGCCCATCCGGCTCTCCGCCGACGCCTCGGTGCAGGACGCCATCACCCGGATGGTGGACACCCACCGCGCGGCCGTGGTCATCGTGGACGCCGACGGGCGCCTCATCGGCATCTTCACGGAGCGCGATGTCCTGATCCGGGTGCTGGGCCAGGGGCGCGACGTGGGCAAGACGAGGGTCGGCGAGGTGATGACGCGCGATCCCGAGGCGCTCTCCGCCCAGGACCGCATCTGCTACGCGGTGAACCGGATGAACTCCGCCGGCTACCGCACGATCCCCCTGGTGGACGAGGAGCGGCGGCCCATCGGCATCGTGACGGTCAACGACGTCGTGAAGTGGCTCGCCGAGGTCTTCCCGGAGGCGGTGCTCAACCTGAGGCCCGGCGGCAAGCTGAAGCATCCCCTGCAGGTGGACTCGGGCTGAGTCGTTCAGCGGCCTGCGACACACTCCGCCCCAGCAGGTTGCTGAAAAACCCGCAGGCTGCTCAAAAAGGTCCAGATGCGAGGCGGCGCCCGACGGCCGCACGCGAGGCGTACTCCGCTTGGCGAGCCGAGCCGGAGGCGAGGTGAGCGGATCCGGAGATCCGGGCGAGCGTGAGCGAGCCACGTTGAGCGTGCGGCTGAGGGCGCCAACGAAGCAGATGGGCCTTTTCAGCAGCCTGCTAGAGAGGCCCTCCAGCGGCGAGGGGCTAACCCGCCTTGGTGTATACTCCCACCAATTCACACGCGCCGGCTCTTGAGCTTGGCGCCCGCCCGGACGCGCACCCACACGAACAGGGGTCACCGTGCTCATTCACGCTGCGATCGTCCTGCTGGTCGCCGTTGCCATCACCCAGGCGACGGTCTTCGCCACATCGATCTATCTCCACCGGACGCTCGCCCACCGCGCGCTCGTGCTGCACCCGCTGGCGGACTGGGGGTGCCGCGCGCTCCTGTGGATCACCACCGGCCAGAGCTCCCGGGAGTGGGTGGCCGTGCACCGCAAGCATCACACCTTCACGGACCGCGAGGGCGATCCCCACAGCCCCCTCGTCCACGGCTTCTGGAAGGTGCAGCTCTTCAACGCCTACTACTACGCTCGCGAGGCGCGCAATCCCGAGACCGTGAAGAAGTTCGCGCCGGACATCGCCCAGGACGGCTGGGACCGCTACGTCTTCGGATGGGGCTGGATGGGGCCGATCCTGGGGACGGCGGCCCTGTGCCTGATGCTGGGCTTCTGGTCGGGGATCATCGCCGGCCTGCTGCACGCCCTCCTGTACGTCGGGGTGCTCGCCCCCTCGATCAACGGCCTCAGCCACTGGCGCGGCGCCCAGAACTTCGCCAACACCGCCTACAACCGGCGGGTGCTCGCGTGGTTCACCGGCGGGGAGAGCCTGCACAACAACCACCACGCCTTCCCGCGAGCGCCGAAGTTCAGCGTGGGGCGCTTCGAGTTCGATCCGTCCTGGGTGGTGATCCGCTTCGGGGCGGCGCTGCGGCTGATCGGCATCATCGGCGCGACCGCCAAGCTCCCCCAGTAGCACCCAGGGGCGCGCCGGCCGCCCGCGCCGCGTACTCTCTTTACGTCGAGCGTGCGGCCGAGGGCGCCGTACCTCCGCAGATGGGCCTTCTTCAGCCCTCGCAGGCCGCTCAAAAAGGTCCAGATGCAAGGCGGCGAGGGATGCGACGAGCGAGGCGTACTTCGCTTGGCGAGCCGAACCGGAGGCGAGGTGAGCGGATCCGGAGATCCGGGCGAGCGTGAGCGAGCCACGTCGAGCGAGGAGCGACCGAGCCGTACCTCCGCAGATGGGCCTTTTTCAGCGGTCTGCTAGGACTCGGGGGCGTTCTCGGCGGCGGCCTCGGTCAGCAGGATCCAGTCGTCGGGCTCTGCCGGATCGGGGCGACTCCCTGTCGGGCTGGTGACGGTCCGGCTCCGGCTCGGCGAGAACCACTCCCAGACCCCCTGCGGCACCACGGCCTCGGGCGCCTCCCCCATCTCCGGCCCCGTCTGGCCGGCTTCGGTGCGCTCGGTCTTGCGCTGGCGCTTCGCGTCTTGCTTCGCGCGCCGCAGCTGATCCCTCCGGCGGCGCTCGAATCCGTAGTTGGCGCGGGCGGTCATGGACGCGTCGCGGGAGCGATCCGACGAGGTGGGCGCACGTGCATCGTCTACTCCTGGTGGTGAGACTGCCGCATGAAGGCCAATGCGTCCGATCGGCTTCGACCAGACAGGACATGCGGAGTGTACACGAAGGGCGCGGGGATTGCGAGGGCCCGGCGTCAGGGTTGGTGGATCCGCGCCTCGGGCACCTCCACCCGCTTGATGCCCTTGAAGCTGAACACGAGGTCCACGAGATAGACCGGCGGGTCGGCCGAGACCTGCCGCACGATGGTGCCGAGGGCCTTCTGGACGTTCTGGCTGAAGGCCACGCCCTGGACGATGAGCCCCGAGAGATCCACGGTCACCCGCTGATCGGGCTCGAACATGATGCTCCTCCCCGCGCCCGCCCCGATCAGATGAAGCCGGGGCGCGGCTTCGGCGCCTGGGTCGGGTCCAGCTCGCGCGTCCCCGGCAGCGGGCCCGTCGCGGTCCAGTAGCGCGTGCCCGCCACGATCAGGGTCTCGGCGGGGAAGCGCGTGAGCACCTCGTGCCCCGTCTCCGTGACCAGGATTTCCTCCTCGATGCGCGCCGCCGACCAGCCGTCGGAGGCGGGCCAGAAGTTCTCCAGCGCAAAGACCATGCCGGCCTCGAGCGCCACCGGATGGTCGAGGGAGACGAGGCGGCTCATGACGGGCTGCTCCCAGATGGACAGCCCGACCCCATGCCCGTACTGCAGCCCGAAGCAGGCCTCCTCGTCCGGGAAGCCGAACTCCTGGGCGCGGGGCCACGTGGCGGCGATATCCGCCGTGGTGACGCCGGGCTTGACCATGGCGATGGCCGTGTCCAGCAGATCGCGGCAGCGCGTGTAGGCGTCCACCATGGCGGGCGAGGCGCTCCCCACGGCGAACGTACGGTAGTAGCACGTGCGGTAGCCCATGTAGGAGTGCAGGATGTCGAAGTACGCGGGGTCGCCCGGCCGCAGCACGCGATCCGAGAAGACGTGCGGGTGCGGGTTGCAGCGCTCTCCGGCGATGGCGTTGACGGCCTCGACATCTTCGGAGCCGAGGTCGTAGAGCGTCTTGGCGGCGATGCCCACGAGCTCGTTCTCGCGGATCCCCGGTTTGAGAGCGCGGTAGAGATCCTCGTAGGCGGCGTCCACCATCATGGCCGACGTGTTGAGCAGGATGATCTCATCCCGCGTCTTGATCCGCCGCGCCGCCTGCATGAGCTGCTGGCCGTCCACGACGCGGATCCCCTCCTTCTGCAGCGCCTCCAGGATCGGCAGCTCGATCACGTCCACGCCGAGCGGCTCGCGGTGGAGCCCTCGCGCCTCCAGCTCCCGCTTGATCTTCCGCGCCAGGTCCTCGGCCCGTCCCATCTCGGGCGTCATGGCGCCCCGGAGCAGCGAGATGCCCGCGCGCGAGCGGTCCCCGAGCCACGGGCAGTGGAGCTGGTGGTGGCGGGCCGCCGACCCGAAGTCCCACATGATGGGCTCGTCGCCCCGCGGCAGGAGCGTGAAGCGCGAGAGCTTGTCGCGGGCCCACTCGCCGATGGTGGTGCTGGTGATGTAGCGGATATTGTACATGTCGAAGCAGAGGAGGCCGCCCAGCTCCGAGCGGTCCAGCGCCCCCCGCACACGGGCGAGGCGCTCGCGCCGCAGCCGGTCGAAGTTCACGCGCTCTTCCCAGTCCACGCTCATGGTCCCGTAGGTCGGCAGCGTCATGTCTGGTCCTCCGTCGTCGGTTTTGGGCTCGGGCGTGAGCCGCTGAGGTGAGCCAGCACGTCGAAGACCACCGCGAAATCGTGGCGGCCGAGGCCGAGGCCCTGCGCGGCGGTGAGCATCTCCCCGGTGAGCGCGGTCGTGGGCAGCGGCACGCCCAGCCGCCGCCCGAGCTCGAGCGCGAGCCCGAGATCCTTCTGCATCATGCCCACGTCGAACCACGCCTCGGCGGGCATGCCGAGGACGAAGGGGCCGCGATACTTGACCATCGGCGAGGCGATGACGCTCCGGAGCAGCACCTCCACGGCCCGCTCGCGCGCGATGCCGGCCTTCTCGGCCAGCAGCACGGCCTCGCTGAACGCCGCCATCTGCACCGCGAGCCCCAGGTTGGTGGCGATCTTCATCGTGACGGCCAGCCCGAGGGCGCCCACGTGGGTGATGGTGGGGCCGATGGCGCCGAGGTGCGGGCGCACCCGATCGAGCACCGCCGGGTCGCCCCCGACCATGAAGGAGAGCTGGCCCTGCTCGAGGGTCGCGACGCTGCCGGAGACGGGGGCGTCGAGCATCGCGGCGCCGCGGGCGGCGACTTGCGCCCCCAGCGCGCGGATGGCCTCGGGGCTCACCGTGCTCATCTCCACGTACACCGCGCCCGGGCGCAGCCCCGCGAGGATTCCCTCGTCGCCCCCCGTCACCGCCGCCAGCGCCTTGGTGTCGGTGACCATGCTGAAGACGACCTCGCAGCCCTCGGCAACTTCCCGTGGCGAGGCGGCGACCTTCATCCCGGCTTCTGCAAGCCACCGCGCCTTGGCGCGGGTCCGGTTGTAGCCGACGACGGGGAAGCCGGCGTCCAGCAGCCGCTTCACCATGCGGCCGCCCATGGCGCCCAGCCCGACCCAGCCCAGCGCCGCCATCAGCCCTCCGCCACCGCGATGGCGCTGATCTCGAGCTTGCAGCGCGGGTGGGTCGCCAGCCGCGACACCTCCACCGTCGTGGTGGTCGGCAGGTGGCCGGCGAGGTACTCGGCCCACACCCGGTTGAGATCCTCCTGCTCGCCGACATCCGTGAGATAGCGCGTGGCGGAGACGAGGTCCGAGAGCGTGCAGCCGGCGGCGGCGAGCGTCTTCTTCAAGTTCTCCATGGCGAGCACCGCCTGCTCGCGCATGGTCGAGGGCAGGTCGAACTCCTCGTCGCGGTGCGGGTGGCTGTGATAGACGGGCGCCGCCGTCACGCCCGAGAGGAACACGAGCCGCCCCTGGGCGACCAGGATGCCGGGCGCATACGGCATGACCACGTCGGTCCGGCGGTCATGGTGATGCACGATGGAGAGCCGCTTGGCCATGGCGGGTAGAGTAGCGCGACTCGCGGCTGTTCGCACCCCGTCGCTGCCGCTCGCGCCCGAGCGGTATCGGATCGGGCATTGCGTCCGAGGAACAGAACTCACGCTCCTGGACGTCCCCCCTGAGGATTCCTCGTGGGAGCGCCTCGACCCGCCCCAGCGCCGCCAGCGCACGCTCGACGGGATCAAGCGCCTGCTGCTCAGGGAGAGCCAGGTCCAACCCCTTCTGGTCATGTTCGAGGACCTCCACTGGATCGATCCGGAGACCCAGGCCCTGCTGGACAGCCTGGTGGAGAGCCTCCCGAGTGCCCGGCTGCTGCTCTTCCTGAACTACCGCCCCGAATACCGCCACGGCTGGGGGAGCAAGACCTACTACACCCAGCTGCGGCTCGATCCCCTCCCGCGCGCGAGCGCGGAGGAGCTCCTGGAGACCCTGCTGGGCTCCGGGCCAGACCTGACGCTGCTCAAGGCGCTCCTGATCGAGCGGACCGAGGGCAACCCCTTCTTCCTGGAAGAGAGCGTGCGGGCCCTCGCCGAGACCCAGGCCCTCGCGGGCGATCGCGGGGCGTATCGCGTGGTGAGGCCGATCTCCTCGATTCAGGTGCCGGCAACCGTTCAGGCGGTCCTCGCAGCCCGGATCGATCGGCTGTCTCCGGACGACAAGCGCGTGCTCCAGTCGGCCTCCGTCATCGGGGAGACCGCGACCTTCGCGATCCTCCAGGCGGTCGCCGACATGCCCGAGGAGGAGCTCCGCCAGGCGCTCGACCGCCTCCAGGCCGTGGAGCTCCTCTACGAGACCAGCCTCTTCCCCGACCTCGACTACACCTTCAAGCACGGCCTCACCTACCAGGTCGCCTACACGTCCCTCCTGCTGGAGCGTCGCCGGACGCTTCACGTCAGGATCCTCGAGGCCATGGAGCGGCTCTATGCTGACCGCCTCGGCGAGCAGATCGAGCGGCTCGCCTCCCACGCCTTCCGGGGCGAGGCGTGGGAGAAGGCCGTGACCTACCTCAGGCGAGCGGGCGCGAAGGCCTTCGCCCACTCGGCCAATCGCCAGGCCGTGGCGTACTACGAGCAGGCGCTGACGGCCCTGTCTCATCTTCCCGAGAGCCAACAGACGCTCGAGCAGGCGATCGATCTCCGCTTCGATCTCCGCACGTCCCTCTTCCCCCTGGGCGAGATGGACAAGATCGTCGGGCATCTCCGAGAGGCGGACCGGCTCGCGAGGGTCCTTGGCGACCAGCGGCGGCTCGGTTGGGTGTCCGTCTACATGGCCCACTACTCCCAGGCCACGGGCGACTCCAAGCGAGCCCACGAAGCGGCCCGGGCCGCGCACACGATCGGAGAGGCGCTCGCTGATTTGGCCCTTGAGACCGGCGCCAGGTTCTATCTCGGCTGGAGTGCCTTCAGCCTGGGCGATCACGTGGGAGCCGAGGGCCACCTCCGTAGCGTCGTGGCGTCGCTGGAGCCACATCGCCGCGGCGAGCGCTGCAACCTCACCGGCTTTCCCGCCGTGATGGCCCGATGGGTGCTGTCCATGTGCCTCGCCGCTCGTGGCGAGCTCGACGAGGGGATCGCCGTCGGGCGGGAAGGGATCCGGATCGCCGAGGAGCTGGATCACGCCTACAGCCTGATCCTCGCCTGCTGGGGCCCGGTGGACGCCTACCGGATCAAGGGGGAGCTGCACGAAGCCACGCGCCTGGGCGAACGCGCCCTCGGGCTCTGCCGCGACTGGAATGTCACCGGGCTCTCGCCTCTCGTCAGGGCCGTGCTGGGTGACCTCTATGCCCGGACAGGGCGCATTGCCGACGGCTTCGGGTTGCTCCAGGAGGCCCTTACAGCCATCGAGTCCATGCGGGGCGGCAGCAGCTGGGATACGAGCTTCCGCCTCCACCTCGGCGAGGCCTATGCCCGCCTCGGCCGTCTCGAGCAGGCCTCCGCAACCGCCGAGCGGGCCCTCCTCGTGGCGCGGGAACGCGGGAACCGTGGCTGCGAGGGGCATGCCCTCTGCTTCCTCGGTGAGCTCGCCCTCCATGCGGACCCGCCCGAGATCGAAACCGCCCAGGTCCACTGCCGCCAGTCGCTCGCGCTCGCCGAGGAGCTCGGCATGCGCCCGCTCGCGGCTCACTGCCACCTCGGCCTCGGCCGGCTCCACGGGCGGGCTGGAAGGCGCCACGAGGCTGACGAGTCCCTCGCCCGCGCCGCCACGATGTTCCGCGAGATGGCCATGCGCCCCTGGCTGGAGCAGGCCGAGACGGAATTGAAGGCGCTCGGCTGAGGTCGGTGGAGCCGGCCTTGAACCGCGGCGCCGGCCGGGAGTAAGCTAGCCCATCGTTTCGGGCCCCGTCGGGGCTCGCGCGGTTGTACTCACTCTCTTCGCGGAGGTTCCGCCATGCGCAGGCGCTCCGGATGCAGGATGGCGGCCATGCTCGCCCCGCTGGCCCTGATACTCCTCGCGACGCAGGCCCTCGCCCAGGGCCAGGCCGTCAGCATGGGCACCAACCCGCCGGGGTCGGTGTTCTACTCGGTGGGCAGCGGGCTCGCCAAGGTCGTGAGCGACAGCGGCAAGCTCAGGATGGCGGTTCAGCCCTATGCGGGGTCGAGCACCTTCATCCCGCTGCTGAACAGCGGCGAGATGGAGTTCGGCGTGGTGAACGCCGTGGACATGGCGCTGGCCTATCGCGGCCCGGGCTTCAAGATCGGCGGGCGCAACCCCTTCCCCCACGCCCCCAACACGCGGCTCGTCATGCGCGGCTCGCCATTCCTGGTCTCGCTCCTCGTCCGCAAGGACTCGCCCATCCGGAGCGTCCACGACGTCAAGGGCAAGCGGATGACGGGTGAGTACCCGGCCCACCTCGCGGTCTGGTACAACATGTTCGGGCACCTGGCGAGCGCGGGGCTCACCTGGAGCGACGTGAAGGTGGTGCCGGTCCCGGCCATCAACGAGGGGGTGGATGCCCTCGTGCAGGGCCGCGCCGACGTGACCGAGTACGCCCTCAACGCGGCCAAGGTCAAGGAGGCCGACGCGGCGGTCGGCGTCCGCCACGTCTCCATCGACTGCTCCCCCGAGGGCGAGCGGCGCCTCCGCGCGGCCGTGCCCGGCTACTACCCGCGCATGGTCAAGGCCGGGACGGCGACGGCCGTCATCGAGGACATCTGCGTCATCGCCTACGACCTCTATGTGGCGACGGGCAAGGCCGTCCCCGATGCGCTGGTGGACAACGCCCTCCGGGCCGTCTGGGACGGGGTGGACAAGCTCCCTGCCATGCACCCGGTGTTCAAGGAGTTCTCGCGGGACCGCTTCGTGGACGTGGACACGACCCTCCCTTACCACCCCGCGGCGGTCCGCTTCTACAGGGAGCGCGGCGTCTGGACGCCACAGATGGAGCAGGCGCAGCAGAAGCTCCTGTCGCTCAACCCCTAGCCGTTGGCCGACGCCGGCTCGAAGTTCAGGGCTCTGACGGGCGCGCCCCGCGCGGCGGAGCGGGCGCTGCTCTCCGGCGTGACGCTGCTCGGGGCCGTCTGGGCGCTCGAGGTCCACCACTACCTCCCCTTCGCCTTCTTCAAGGAGCAATACCTCGGGCTCTTCCTCGGGGTGAGCCTCGCCGCGGTGTTCGTCGCCGTGAAGGGCCACGCGGGGGCGCGCGAGGACCGCGTCGCCTGGTACGACTGGGGGCTGGCCGGCGGCGGGCTGGCCGTGGGGCTTTACGTCACCCTCCGCTACCCCGTCATCGCCTATCAGCTCGGCATCCTCACCTGGGACAAGGTCGCCCTCGGGGCTCTGGCGATCGTGCTCGTGCTGGAGGCGACCCGCCGGCTCGTGGGCTGGGTCATGGTGATCCTGGCCGCCATCTTCATCCTCTACGCGAAATTCGCCTGGGCCGTGCCGGGGCTGCTCGGCGCCAAGGGCGCCTCCTGGGAGCGCATCGCCGTCTACCTCTACCTGGACACGAACGGGCTCCTCGGCCTCCCGCTGGCGGTCACGGCCAGCATGGTGGTGGCCTTCATCTTCTTCGGCCAGGTCCTCTACGCCGTGGGCGGCGATCGCTTTCTCACGGATCTGGCCATGTCGCTCATGGGCCGCTACCGCGGCGGTCCAGCCAAGGTCTCGGTGGTGGCCTCCAGCCTCTTCGGCACGGTGTCTGGGAGCGCGGTCTCCAA
>Ga0154317_1232_pt1 | contig 22680 bp, 30 predicted proteins | sample RifGroA2_FD_105611 | JGI IMG/M metagenome (GOLD analysis project Ga0154317, IMG submission 105611) | Candidatus Rokubacteria bacterium GWA2_70_23 | reverse complement strand
CAGGCGGGTATGCTACCGGCGCAGCAGAGACCGGTCAAACGGAAAGGAGCCCGATGGAGCTCGAGCGCCCGCTGCCTCATCCGATCACCCCCGAGGCCCGCCCGTACTGGGAGGGCTTGCGGGAGCACAGGCTCATGCTGCCGGGTTGCCTCGACTGCGGCCGCTCCTTCTTCTACCCGCGCATCGTCTGCCCCTACTGCCACTCGCGACAGATCGTCTGGACGCAGGCCAGCGGCCGGGGGCGGCTGCACGCCTTCGAGATCGCCTACCAGCCCATGGGCCGCGCCTTCACGGTGAAGCCGCCCTACGTGCTGGCGATGATCGAGCTCGAGGAGGGGCCGCGGATGATGTCCAACCTGATCAACGTGGAGCCCGACCCGCGCGCGATCCGGTGCGACATGCCGGTGGAGGTGGTCTTCGAGCGCCTCACCGACGAGATCACGCTGCCCTTGTTCCAGCCCGCGCGGGCGGCGGGAGGCGGGCGATGAGAGCGCTCTCCAATGCGGCCTGCATCGTCGGCGTGGACGAGAGCGACGAGATCGGCACGCTCCCGCACAAGAGCCAGCTCTCGCTGCACCTCGAGGCCGTCACCAACGCCGTCCGCGACGCGGGGCTTCGCATGGCGGACGTGGACGGGATCTTCACCGCCGGCCAGCACTCCCCCGCCCTCCTCGGCGAGGCGCTGGGGATCACCCCCCGCTACGTGGACGGCACCTCCGTGGGCGGCTGCTCCTTCATCATCACGGCATCTTCCCGATCATCGAGGCCACGCGCCAGCTCCGCGGCGAGTGCGGGGCCCGCCAGGTCCCGGCCGTGAGGCGCTCGCTCGTCAACGGCATGGGTGGGATGCTGTCGGCCGCCGGCACCCTGGTCCTGTCCGACGAACGCTAGAAAGGACGTCCATGGAAACCCTGCTGCTCGACCGAACGCCCAACGGAGTCGTCACGCTCACGCTCAACCGTCCCGAGAAGAAGAACGCCATCAACGGCCCCATGTGGAACGAGCTGCTCGCCGTCTTCCGGGAGGTGGCGGCCAGCCCCACCGACCGCGTGCTCGTCATCGGAGGCGCCGGTGATGCCTTCTGCTCGGGCGCCGATCTGTCCGCGGGCCCGGCCGTCCAGGGCGACCTGCTGACGTTCATGCGGCACGTGGCGGAGGTCGCGCTGGCGCTGCACCACATCCCGAAGCCCGTCATCGCCAAGGTCAACGGCGTGGCGGCGGGCGGCGGCTGCAACCTGGCGCTGGGCTGCGACCTCATCCTCGCCTCCGAGACCGCTCGCTTCTCGGAGATCTTCAGCCGCCGCGGGCTCAGCGTGGATGTCGGCGGCACGTGGCTGCTCCCGCGGCTCATCGGCATGCACCGGGCGAAGGAGCTGGCCTTCTTCGCCGACGTCATCTCGGCCCAGGAGGCGGCGCGGATGGGGCTGGTCAACCGCGTGGTGCCCGCGGCCGAGCTGGACGCCTTCGTCCGCGGCTGGGCCGACCGCCTGGCCGCAGGCCCGCCCATCGCGCTGAGCATGACCAAGCGCCTGCTCACCAACGCCTTCTCCGTGACGCTCGACGAGGCGCTCGAGCACGAGGCCATGGCCCAGAGCGTGAACCTCGCCACCGAGGACACGGGCGAGGCCATCAAGGCCTTCCTGGAGAAGCGCGAGCCCCGCTTCAAGGGCCGGTGACGAAGACGCCCTTGCCCGTGGTCTGCGTGTCGAAGAGGCGGTAGGCCTCGGCGGCCTGCTCGAGGGCGAAGCGGTGCGTGAGCAGGCGGTGCAGCGGGAGCCGCCGCCGGGCGACGAAGCGCGCGCACTCCTCCTGGCCCACCGTGGAGAAGGTCCACGAGGCGTGTAGCGTGACCTGGCGCCGCAGCAGGTGCTGGCTCACGTCCAGCGTGACCGTGCCGCCCTCGCCGACGAAGCAGGCCTGTCCCCATGTCCGCACGCAGCGTACCGTCGCGATGCGCGCCTCGGGGCTCCCCGCGCACTCGATGGCGCAGTCCACGCCCTCGCCGTCGGTGAGATCGCGCAGCGCCACCACGGGATCCACGGCGCGGGGGTCGAGAGCAACCGCGGCGCCGAAGTCCTCGGCGAGCCGCCGGCGCTCGGGCACGGGATCCACCGCGATCACCCGCGCGCCCATGGCCGTGCCGAGAAGCGTGGCGCTCAACCCCACCGGCCCCTGGCCGAACACCGCCAGCGTGTCGCGCCCCGAGACACCGAGCCGCCTGAGCGCGCCGTAGGCGGTGCCCGTGCCGCAGGAGATCGCCGCGCCCTCCTCGAAGGTGAGCTCGTCGGGCAGCGGCACCAGCGTGCCGGCCGGCACCTTCATGAAGGGCGCATGCCCGCCATGCCCCGTCACCCCGTAGACGACGATGCCGTGGGGGCAGAGCTGGGACCAGCCCGTGCGGCAGTGCCGGCAGCGCCCGCAGCCGCAGTAGTGGTGGATCATCGCCCGCATCCCCGCGGGCGCCTCGCTGTCGCTCACGCCAGCCCCGCGCGCGGCCACCACGCCGCAAGGCTCGTGGCCCCCGATCACCGGCTCGCCGCTGCCTCCCAGCCCCAGGGAGGCCGCGGTGCCCCCTTCCCGCGCCGCCCGGTACAGGTGCAGGTCGCTGCCGCACATGCCGGAGGCCTTCATGGCGATGACCACCTCCCCCGGCCCCGGGTTGGGATCGGGGAAGTCCCGTAGCGTGATCTCCCGCTCGCCGAGGAACACGACGCCCCGCATGGCTTCTCCTTGTGTCCCGCTCAGACCGGGAGCCGCTCGTCCGCGGGCCCCGGCATCACGTCGAAGGCGTTGAGGGTGCAGGCGATCATCCCGTAATAGCCCGCCGTGGCGGTCAGCTCCACCAGGGCGCGCAACCCGAGGCGCGCCTCGAGCGCGCGGTACGTCTCCTCGTCCACGCGGTGGGAGGCCAGGAGCTGGCTCACGTACCCCACGATCTGCGCCTCGTCGTCCGTGAGGCCGGCGGGCGCGCGGTGGGCACGGATGGCGATGATGGCCTCTTCCCTCACCCCGGCCTTCCGCGCCAGCGGCACGTGCATGGCCCACTCGTAGCGACAGTCCATCTGCCGGGCCACGGTGAGGATGGCGAGCTCGCGAATCTCGCCGGAGAGCCCCGACTCGAACCGGATATAGGCGCCGAGGTGGGCCGTGCGGCCCGCCAACTCGGGGCTGTGCAGGAGGGCGGCGAAGGGCCCCAACACCTTGCCCCGGCTCTCGGCGATGAGATCGAACGCGGCCTCGCCGCCCGGCTCGACCTGGTTGCGCTGCTCGATCAAGGGGATGCGCGCCATGGTGTCCTCCCGGTGGTTGATTGGCGCCGGCGGCCCCAGCGGCGGCGCGCGGCAGCACCGGGACAGAGTACACCAAGGCGGGCGGTCGCCCCCGGCCGAGGTGCGAGCGGGCGGGTCCGGCTGACGCTTACCCCGTCGGCCCGTCGGAGGCTATGCCGTACCCCGGGCAGGCTCGGTGGTCCGGGGTGGTGCAGGTGGAGGCGAGCGTCGCCGGCGCCGGGACGCGCACCCGGAGCCCCGGCCGGCGGCAGAACGCCCCGACCGGGTAGATCCAGAGGCGATCTGCCGTGACGGGCACAAGGAAGGGGCAACCGTCCAGCGGCGTCGGCCTGGCGCTCCGCTCCATGGTCAACCCCGGTAGGCCACGCCGCCGGAGACCAGCGAGAAGCGTGGCACGATGGGCGTCCCCACGGCGGCGGTGTGCGCCAGCGCAAGGCAACCCTTCTTGCAGCGGATGCGCTCCGGATCCGAGAAGGCCGAGCACGAGACGACATCGCCCGGGTGATCGACGCCCGGCCAGGAGAGGAATGCCGCCGTCACGTGCCGGCGGGAGAACGGGCACGCGAACGACGCCTGCGTCAGCGACGGACTCGCCGGGAGAAACTGGGCGAAGAGCGTCAGCACCAGCGCCCCGGCGACCATCACGAACAGCGGACCCAGCAGGAGCAGGACCACGAGGCTTGCCATCAATGCGCCACCCCATTCCATGATCGTCACCTCCCTGAACGGTGTTCCACGCAGCCCTCCCGCACCGTCCCCGAGCGCGGCATCCCGCCCTACCCGCGGCCCGTGGCACCCAGGGGCGCCGAGCTCTCCCAGCGGCGCCGGTAGCTCGAGTCCAGGCAGAGCCGTCGGCACCGCACGGCCGTCGGAGGATCGAACACGCTGCGGTGCCTCACCGCGGCCGGCCGCCTGAACCCCGGAATACCCCCCAGCTCGAGCTCCACCTCCACGTCCCGCCGGCTCTGGGCGCACCAGAATCGCCGACGACGCGTCGTGGCAGAGAAGAAGAGGACAGCAAGGGGACGCAGGATCAGGAAGGCGACCAGCACGGCCCAGCCGAGGGCGTTCGTGACGCGCCGGATCACGGCGTCAGAGACACCCGGGGTCGACCACTCGATGGGCCATTCCATGACACCACCTCCTGCGGCCGGGCCTACCCGCAGCGGACTTTGCCGGGTACATGTGCAAGCCGGGTGCCGGAGGGCACAAGGGCAGAACGATTCAATCTCGGCCGCTTGGCGATGGGGCCTGGGGGCCAGCCGCACGGGAGGTGACCCGGGAGCGCCTCAGATGTGGCCGCTGCGCCCCAGCCGCCCCTCGGGCGATGCGCTCGTGCCGCGTTGCGGCGACGAAGTTGCGCCGAAAAACATGCGCTAGTGCATTGCGCGTATTGACACCCGAGACCTCGAGGGATTGAATGAGTGTGACGGGGGAGGCGATCGATCTCCTGTCGTGGCGACAACCGTCAAGGAGGGTGAATGGAAGACACACCACCCGGCTACGAGAAGCGTCGCCAGGGCTTGGTCGTCTGACGGCGCCGCGCAGCAGCAGCACCGCAGGACCTAGATCCCGGCGCACGCCGGGACGCGCGCAGGCAGAGTCCTGCCGCACATGTCACCGCCCGGTGGACGGAGTACCGGTCCCGTCCGCCGGGCAACTGTTTTTGATCAGCCCTCGCGCAATGACGAGCCTCAGCACTTCCGTCGTGCCCTCGGCAATCCGCCAGGCGCGGATCAGGCGGTAGAGCCGCGCCAGCGGGTGGCCCTCGACCACGGAGGCGCCCCCCGTGAGCTGCATCGCGCGGTCCACGATGCGCGCCACGGCCTCGGTGGCGAGCGTCTTGGCCATCGCCACCTCGATCTCCACATCCCCGCCTGACTCGGCCATCCGGGCGCAGGCGTAGAGCGCCGAGCGCGCGGCGAAGAGGTCCGTCGCGCTATCGGCGATCATGGCCTGCACCTGCTCGCGCTCGCCGAGCGGCGTGCCGCTCCGGTGGGGGCGCGCCGTCTGGCGGAGCGTGTAGTCGAGCGCCCAGCGCCCCGTCCCGCAGGCGTGAGCGGCCGCCCGCAGCCGGAGCGCCGTGATGCTCTCCAGGGCCCGCGGAAGGCCCTGACCGATCTCCCCCAGCACGTCCGCCTGGGGCACGGGCGCCTCCTCGAGCGCGAACTCGCCGTGCAGCCCGCCGTCCAGCGTGCGCAGCTCGCGGGAGAGTCGCACTCCCGGCGCCTCGCGTCGCAGGACGAAAAGCCCCGTCCCGGTGAGGCCGCCCGTGTTCTCGGTGACGCGCGCCACGGTGAGGAGGAGGTCGGCGCGGGGCCCGTCGGTGACGAAGGCCTTCACGCCCGTCAGCACGAAGACGTCTCCCCGGCGCACGGCCGTCGTGCGCGGCCCCTCGGGTGGGTCGGTGAAGGCGAAGGCGGCCGCCAGCTCGCCCGACAGCACGGGGGCGAGGAAGCGCCGGCACTGATCGGCCGTGCCGTGGCGCAGGAGCCCGCCGTCGCCGCCGAGCGCGAAGCGGCCCAGCACGGAGCCGGCCGCCGCGACCTCCTCGTGAAGCGCCACCTGGCCCAGCGGACCGAGGCCGCCCCCGCCGAGATCGGCCGGCTGGAGCTGGCGGAAGAGCCCGCGCGCGTCAGAGCGGGTGCGCACCCACCGCCTCAGGGCCGGCGGCGCGTCCGCCTCCTCGCGCAACCCCTGCTCGCGCTCGGCGGGCAGGAGCTCCTCGTGGAGAAAGGCGCGCAGCCGCAGTCGGACGGCCTCCAGCTCCGCGGGCAAGGCCTCCGCGATCACGGGCGAGCCTGGCCGTTCGCGATCAGGCGCTCGAGCCGCTCGAGCTGGTCGGTGGTCCCGAGGGCCAGGAGCCGATCGCCCGAGGCGAGGGGGTACCCGCGCTCCTCGGTCTTCCGCGCGGCGGCCCGGCCCGGATCCACGACGACGAACGGGACCCCCGCCTCCTTGATCTCCAGCGCCGCCTGCCCCCCGACGCGCCCCAGCCCCGCGAGGATCACGTGTCCCGTGAGCTTGTCGATCTGCTTCTCCATCCTGCGCCTCCCTCCGGGATCGGCCAGCCGGACCGTGACGAGGTACTCCATGAGACCAGCATGATATCAGCAGGGGCTTCCGGTTGACGAGAGCCGCGTCGTCGCCGATGATGCGGGGGTCGCGCGCGAGCCGCGCGGCGCGACCCATGCCCGACGATCTCCTGACTGCCGTCCGCGAGCGCGCCCAGGCCAACGCCTTCTGGCGCCACCTCGGCATCGAGGTGGACGACGCCCGGGAGGGGTGGGTGCGCCTCCGCGTGCCCATCCGCGACGCCCTCCGCAACGCCCCCGGCGCCCCCGTCCACGGCGGCGTCCACAGCGCGCTGGTGGACATGGCCGTGGGCGGGGCGCTGAGCACACTGCACGAGACGGCCGCGGGGGGCGTGGGGCAGACGACGCTGGACCTCAACGTGAGCTTCCTCGCCGCCGCCAGCGAGGGCGAGATCGTCGCCGAGGGGCGCATTCTGCGCCGCGGCCGGACCATCGCCGTCGGCGAGGCGACCATCACCGACTCGGCCGGCCGGCTCGTGGCCGTCGGCCGGGCCACCTACATGCTCATCGCGCCGCGCTCCTGAGCGCGCTCCCGGAGGAGGATCCCGTGGCCATCAAGATCGTGTTCTCGCCCCCGCTGCCGGCCGCCATCATGAACGTCGCCCGCGCCATGGTCCCGGCGGGCTACGAGCTCCACGTGGTGAAGCAGCCCTCGCCGGAGTTCCTGCCGTCGCTCCACGACGCGGAGTTCTACCTGGGCTTCGCCCGCGAGGCGCTGGGCCGGGACTTCTACCGCGCGGCCCCGCGCCTCAAGCTGGTGCAGCTCATCAGCGCGGGCTACGACCGCCTCGACGTCGAGGCCGCGCGCCAGGCGCGGGTCCCCATCGCCAACAACGGGGGCGCCAACTCGGTGGCCGTGGCCGAGCACACACTCATGCTCATCCTGGCCGTCTACAAGCGGCTCGTCTGGCAGCATCAGAACGTGGTGGCGGGGAAGTGGCGGGTGGGCGACTTCTCCCAGACGCGCCTCGTCGAGCTCGAGGGCAAGACGCTGGGCATCGTGGGGCTCGGCCGCATCGGCAAGCGGGTGGCGCGGCGGGCCCAAGCCTTCGACATGGCCGTGGTGTACCACGACATCGTGCGCCTCAGCGAGGACCAGGAGGACGCCCTCGGGGTACGCTTCGTGCTCTTTCCGGAGCTCCTGCGCACCTCGGATGTGGTGAGCCTGCACGTGCCGCTCAATGCCGAGACGCGCAACATGATGAGCACGGCGGAGCTCAACGCCATGAAGGACACGGCGATCCTCATCAACACCTGCCGGGGGCCGGTGGTGGACGAGGCGGCGCTCCACAAGGCGCTGACCTCGGGGCAGATCGCGGGGGCGGGGCTCGACGTGATGGTGCAGGAGCCGCCGGGGGCCGATCACCCGCTTTTCGCCCTCGACAACGTGATCATCACGCCGCACACGGCCGGCCCCACCTGGGAGAACTGGACGAAGGCGTTCCGCAACGGCTTCGACAATATCCTGCGCGTGGCGGCCGGCCGCCCCCCCGAGTGGGTGATCCCCGAGCTCCAGTAGCTTATGCCCCCCGCGGCCTCGCGCGTCAGCGCGCGGATCAGATGACGCCGGCCGCGCGGAAGCGGGCGATGTCGGCGTCAGCGTAGCCCGCCTCGCGCAGGATCTCCTCCGAGTGCTGGCCGGCCATGGGCGGCGGCCGGCGCACGCAGGCCCTTCCCGTGGACAGCTCCACCGGGAAGCGGAGGAACTTGACCGGCCCCGCCACGGGGTGGAGCGCCTCCTCCACGACGTCCGCCGCCTGCACGGCCGGATGAGCAAAGGTCTCCGGGTAAGCCAGGACGGGCGCCGCCCAGACCCCGCGCTCTTCCAGGAAGGCCAGCCACTCGGCGGTGGTCCGCGTCCTGAGCACCGGCACGAGCGCTCGCGCGATCTCCTCCCGGGCGTGGAAGAGTCGCGGGGTGGCGGCATGACGCGCCAGCTCGGGCAGCCCGAGCGCGTCGGCAAGGGCCTGGAACGGCGAGATGGAGACGATGACATGACCGTCCCGCGTCTCGTAGACGCCATAGGGCGCCGGGTGGAACATGCCGGCCAGCGGCGTGTCGCTCTTCTCGAGCCGCGCCCCATTGAGGAAGTAGGAGACGGGCTCGATCTGCAGATCCAGCGCCGCCCGCAGCATGCTCACCTCGACCTGGAGCCCCCGCCCGGTGCGGCCGCGCTCGATGAGCGCCGCCAGCACCCCCATGGCCAGCAGCGCCGCCCCGTGCTGGTCGATGACGGCCGTACCCACCGGGGTCGGCGGCTGGCCGGCGCGCCCCGAGATGGAGGCGAGCCCCGAGATGCCCTGCATGAGGAGGTCCTGACCCGGGCGGTCGCGGTACGGGCTCGTCTGGCCGTAGCCGGAAGCCGCGACGTAAATGAGCCGCGGGTTGATGGCGCTGGCGTCCTCCCAGCCGAGCCCCCAGCGCTCGAGCACGCCCGGCCTGAAATTCTGGACCAGCACGTCCGCCCCCTCCACGAGCCGGCGCGCGACGGCCCGGCCATCATCCGTCTTGAGGTCGAGGGTGAGGCTCCGCTGGTTCCGGTGCGCGAGCAGAAAGAACGCGCTCACGCCGTTGAGGTAGAGGTCGCAGCCCGCCCAGTTGCGCTCCCACAACGTCCCCCCGGGCGGCTCGATCTTGACCACGTCGGCGCCGAGGTCGGCCAGGAACTGGACGCCCGAGGGCCCCAGCAGGAACTGGGTGAAGGACAGCACACGGACGCCGGCGAGAACGGACAGCGGCGGGCGGCCGTCGGCGCTCACTCGACGATCTTGAGGATGTGGGTCGCCGCGGCGACCACGTCGCCCCGCTGAGTGGTGCAGGTCACCCGCGCGAAGGTCTTGAGCGCCGCCTCATCGCGCTCGACGATCTCGTAGGCGACGGTCACCGTGTCGCCCATGAAGAGCGGCGCCGGGAAGCGCACCCGGTCGTAACCGTAGGAGACGATGGTGCCGGGCAGCCCCTCGATGATCTTGGTGGAGGCGGCCGACATGAGCCCGATCGCCAGCGCGCCGTGGGCGATGCGCCGGCCGTAGCGCGTCCCGCGCATGTACTCCTCGTCCGTGTGGTTCGGCGAGTGGTCCCCCGTGAGGCCGGCGAAGAGGTAGACGTCGGACTCCGACACCGTCCGGCGCACGGTGACCCTGCGTCCCACCGGGAGTGCCGCGAACGCTTCGCTGGACGCCATGCCCCCCTTCAATACCAGAGATGCACGCCGCCGCGCAACCGGACTTGCGGCAGGCCGCTTGACGGGACACCAGCGGGCGTTTACGCTCGACGCGGTTGGCGCGGTTCCGTGGACTCACCCTTCACCCCCCGGAGGATCTCATGCACATCGGCCTCTGCATCTTCGCCACGGACTATTCGATCCGCGTGGACGAGCTGGCGCGCGCCGCGGAGGAGCGCGGCTTCGAGTCGCTCTTCCTCACCGAGCACACCCATATCCCCGCGAGCCGCCGCACCCCCTTCCCCGGCGGCGGCGAGCTGCCCCGCGAGTACTCGCACACGCTGGACCCCTTCGTGGCGCTCATGGCCGCCGCGGCGGCGACCCGGACGCTCCTCGTCGGCACGGGGATCTGCCTCCTCATCGAGCGCGACACGATCACGACGGCCAAGGAGGTGGCGAGCCTCGATCTGCTCTCGGGCGGGCGCTTCCTCTTCGGGATCGGCGGCGGCTGGAACGCCGAGGAGATGGAGAATCACGGCACAATCTTCAAGACACGCTTCAGGCGGCTCACGGAGCAGGTGCTCGCCATGAAGGAGATCTGGACCAAGGACGAGGCCGAGTTCCACGGCGAGATCGTGCGGTTCGACCCCATCTGGGCGTGGCCGAAGCCCGCGCAGAAGCCGCACCCGCCCATCCTCATGGGCGGCGAGAGCGGCCACACGCTGCAGCGCGTGGTGGACTTCTGCGACGGGTGGTTCCCGCGGGGGCGCGCCGGCGAGCGCGTCCTCGGGGGGCTCGAGGACCTGCGCGCGCGGGCTTCGCGCGCCGGGCGCGACATGAAGACGATCTCGGTGTCCGTCTTCGGCGCCGCCCCGGACCAGGGGCTGCTGGACCGCTACGCCGCGGCCGGCGTCACCCGCGCCATCCTCCGGCTGCCATCGGAGGGCCGCGACGCGGTGCTCTCGCTGCTGGACCGCTACGCCCCCCTCACCGCCACGTTCGGCCGCTGACCGCTGAAAGGAGGCGCGGCCGCGGCCGCGCGGCCGCGCCCGCAAGGCTCAGCCGAGGTCGGGCTCGAGTTGGAGCGCGTCGTTGAACCGGTTCGTGAAGTTGGCGGCGCAGATCACCAGGGTCAGCTCCACGATCTGGTCCTCCGTGAAGTGTTCCCGCAGCTCCCGGAGCGCGCCCTCGCGGAGCGCCGACGCTCCCCTCGTCACCCGCTCTGCGTAGAGCAGCGTCGCCTTGTCCTTCGCGTCGAAGAACGGGCTCCGCTGGTAGAACCCGAGCGCCCGGATATGCTCGTCGCTGATCCCCGCCCGCTTCGACGAAGCGGTGTGCGCGCGGGTTCAGTACTCGCACCCATTGACCGTCGAGGCCTTGAGGTAGGCGAGCTCCTTGTACCGGGGCTCCACCGTTCCCTCGCGCATGACGGCGGCGTAGAAGGGCATGAAGTGCTTGAGCACGGAAGGCCGATGGGCCATCACGGCAAACATGTTGGGCATCTTTCCGTAGGCCTTCGTGAGGCCGTCGTAGATCGGCTTCACGTCCTCCGCAGCCTGCTCCGCCGGGATCGGATTCACGGTCGCCATGGAACGCCTCCTTCCTGTTAGCTGTGAAGTGTCACGAGGCGGATAGGGCTTGACCGCCGTCACGCGGACGCTACCGCGGGGGCTTTGGGATGCGGCCGGCGACGGCCCGCACCTTGCGCGGCGCCGCCAGCCAGATCGCGACGATGGAGACGGCGCTCGCGCCCATGGCCAGCCAGAACGCGGGCGCGTAGGAGCCGGCGCGGTCGTAGATTGCGCCCGCGACCCACGGGCCCATCCCGGAGCCCGCGCCCGCAGCGAGGCCGAGCGTGCCGAAGACCGTGCCGTAGTGCCGCCCCTGGAAGAGCTCGGCGGGGATCGCGCCGAACACGGAGGCCAGACCGTAGCCGAGCATGCCCTGGGAGGCCACCATCAGGTAGAGCAGGGTCGGCGTCGGATGTTGCCGCATCAGGATCAGCAGGACGTAGCAGAGGATGAAGCCCGCGCTGGCGAGCGTCCACACCCACTCGCGGCCCACGCGGTCCGACAGATGGCCGAGGCCGATCTGCCCCACGACGCCGCCCACCCCCACGAAACCCAGGGCATACGCGGCCACCGCAGGCGTGAAGCCGATCTCGATCAGGTACTTCGTCTGATGCACCTGGACGGCATACCAGGCGAAGAGCCCGGAGAAGAATCCGAGGAAGACCCACCAGAAGCGCGCCGTTCCCATGGCGCGGGCGAGGGTCCAGTCCACCGAGGCCCAGGCCTGGTCCACCACGTTGTCCGGATGCGAGCGGCCGGCCGAGATCGAGGCAGGCGCGAGATCGCCGTCCGCGACGAGATGCAGATCCTCCGGGTGGCGCCGCTGGAAGACGGCGTTGAGCGGCACGAGGGTCACGGCGAGCAGCGCGGCCATCGCCCAGCACGCCTGCCGCCATCCCGAGCGGAGAATGAGCCCCTGCAGCCATGGGAAGAGGATGATGGAGCCGATTCCGACCCCCGCGAAGGCGAGCCCCATGGCCGCGCCGCGGCGCCTGATGAACCAGTGGGGCAGGAAGAGCGCATGTCCCGTGTAACCGACACAGACGCTCCCGCCCACGACGAGCACGCCGAGGGTCAGGTAGAGGTGCCAGGGCTCGCGCGCCAGCGTGCCCAGGACGAGGCCGGCACAGATGAGCCCCACGCCCAGGGGAATCACCCGGCGCGGGCCCCACCGGTCCATGAGCCGGCCGAGGAACGGGGTGAAGAGCATGGAGATCAGGAAGCCCACGGAGATGGTCCCCGCGGTGACGCCGCGCGCCCAGCCGAACTCGTCCAGGATGGGCGGAAAGAGGAGCGAGAAGGCCGTGCGCGTGTTCACACCGATGGCCATGGTGACGAAGGCCACGGCCACGACGATCCAGCCATAGAAGAAGGGCACGCGCATGTGGGCTCCCGCGGTATCCTCTCACATACCTGCACAGTGGATCAGCTGAGGGAAAGACGATCTTCCTGCCCCAGATCCACCAGGTGCTGCCGCGTCTCATGCGGCTCATGGTGACCCTCCGCATCGCCTTCATCGGCCCCGCGCAGGAGGAGTGCTCCTTCCTCTTCATGGTCGAGGGTCGGGGGCGTCCGGCCATGGGGCTCCACCACGACGGCGACGTGGAGTCCTTCTGGCTCCAGATCGAGGGGCGCAGGACCGTCACCATCGGCCCACCCGTGCCGCCGGGCACGCCCGAGGATCTGCCTGCCGGCTGGCCCACGCGCAGCGGCGGCGCGCGCCGCAGCGGCTGGTGGACAGGCGCCCTCGAGCCCGGCACGCTCCTGTACCTGCAGCCGCGGACCCCGCACGACGTGATCTGCCGCGGCAGGTCACTGGCGATCTCGCTCACCTGGAAGCGCAGGCGCGGGGCCAGAACCGCGTGGACGCCCTCGGCTTCCTTCACTCGACGCCGGGCCGCGGGCCTCACGACCTGGGACGTGGTCTCGGGGCGCGTGGAACGCATCCCGCGCGCGAGTCGCGAACGCCTGTGGACCCAGGTGCCGGCCCTCGCGGGGCCCGTGGATCGCGCGCGGCACCGCCTGCCCGTCTGGCTGCCCGACGGAGCCGTCGTCTGGCTGCCGGTCGAGGCCGCCGAGCTCGCGCGCCGGCTCGCCCTCATGCCGAGCCTCTTGCCGGGAGACGCGCGTGCCTTGGGTCGCGACTCGCTCGTCGAGCACGGCGTCCTGGCTTTGCGCGACCTGCCGCTCGTCATCCTACCCGCGGACCCCGCAGCCCTCGACGGCTGGCGCTTCGCCTGATCAGCCCCGGCGGGCCCTCTCGCGCGAGCTCGCCCCGGCCCCTCACCTGTCGAGAGTGGCGAGCAGGCCGGCCACCGCGCGGATCCCGGCCTCGACGAGGCCGATGGGGCCGGAGACGCCGAGCCAGCCCGACTCGCGGTCCCGGAACAGGCGGTCGACTTTCAGCCGGTCCATGAGCAGCCGCGCGGCCAGCGCCGGGTCCTCGGTCGTCCGCCGAATCTCCGCCTGCTTGAGCTCGCGGACGACGGTCTCGATCTGCTTCGGATCGAGCATCGAGACGGGCGCGCGGCAGTGGCCGCAGATGGACCCCTCCGCGAGGTCCACGGGCGCCCCGCAGCTCGAGCACTGGATCATCTGGACGTGTCGTCGGAGCTCGGCCAGCTCGGCGGGCGCGAGCGGGCGGACGAAGTCCTTCTCCCGGAGGAACTCGGCGAAGGTGATGAAGCGTCCGTGTTCGCCCGGGCATCTCCAGTAGTGGAAGCGCGTGCCGCGCTGGCTGTCGGCGGTCCGCACCAGGCGCACACGGCACCGCGGACAGGCCAGCGTGTCGGGCAGCGGGGGGCGCGGCTCCGCCCGATTCTCATGGATCAGGGTGAAGAGGCGCAGGACCGAGCCCGGCGTGAGGACGATGCTCTCATTGGTGTCGAACCAGAACGCGCCGCATCCCGCGCACCAGTCGAGTCCCACGGGGCGGTCGTAGTGGCCCTCCAGAGTCTGGGAGGCCATCTCGTGGTTGCAGCCCGGGCACTGCATGGACGGCGTCAGGCGAGCGGGGCCCCGCACTCCGGGCAGAACTTGCTGGGCCGGTCGAGCCGCGCCTGGCAGCGCCCGCAGATCAGCGTGGCCGCGGCGGCTGGCGTCGCCGCACCCGTCGGCGGCGCGGCGGCCGCGGCGTCCCGGGAAGCGGGCTCTGCGGGTTTGGTCGCGCCGATGGCCTGGGCCATGGCTTGTCCCATGGCGATGCCCGCCCCCACGCCCACGCCCGCGCCGGCGGCGCCGCCGCCCTGCTCGGCGGCAAGGGGAATCGACTGCGCCACCTGGAACTGGGTGTAGCGGCCGAGATCCCCCACGATCCCCATGCCGATGCGCTCATCGAGGCGCCGCTGCAGCTCCTCGGGGAGAGAAGGGAGAAGACATTCGCTAAGTGGCTGACTCGATGGAGACCGGCCCTCCAGCCTCCGGGCAGCGGCAGTGACGTCCCGCGGCATCCCTTGCCGCAGGATGTCCTGCACCCACTCTCGTCTCGGCGAGCCGATGGCCTGCTCGTAGCCAGCGTGGACCTCGAGGCGCTCTCCGACCGCTGCTACCGGGGGATCTGCGGCCCCACACCCCTCGCCGGGGTTTCGGGGGAGCCATAACTCCGCTCTAAGGGCTCCCCGCCCGAGGTAGCATGATTCGCCCGCTAGGCGAGTCGCTCTCCCTCGTGGGAACCGACCTTAGAGCGGAGTTATGGGGGAGCGCGCCGGCTTGCGTTGAGGCAGGCGCCGTGGTTTCCTGGGGTGCCCATATGGGATCAGGGAGGCAGGCGATGGACGACCGTCGGCGTCACCCGCGCATTCCCGCAGCCTGGCCCGTCCGCCTGCAGGTGGACGAGGAGACCGTCGTCGCGCGCACCGTGGACGTGAGCGCATACGGCGTCCTCGTGGTCACGGCGCCCACGGCGCCGCTCAAGGTCGGCCACTCCTACTGGGTGGAGCTCGTCGCGGACAAGGGCAATACCCTCGTGGCCCTCGGCGAGGTTCGCCACGTCAGCGGCAAGGGCGCAGGCCTGAAGATGACGGTCCGCCTCCCGGTCTGAGACGCAACCCCGGTCCAACACAGGAGCCTCGAACATGCGCGAGACCTTGACGCTCACCGCCGCCGACGGCCACTCCCTCTCCGCCTACCGGGCCGCACCGGCACAGCAGCCCCGCGGCGGCCTCGTGATCATCCAGGAGATCTTCGGCGTCAACTCCCACATCAAGAAGCTCTGTGACGGCTTCGCCGCCGACGGCTACGTGGCGCTGGCCCCGGCGCTCTTCGACCGCGTGGAGCGCGGCATCATGCTGGGCTATGGCCCGGAGGACATCGACCGCGGCCGGAGCATCCGCGGCAAGATCGACATGACCGACATGGTCAAGGACGTGCACGCCGCCGTGCGGGAGCTGGCGGATGCGGGGCTCACGGTGGGCGTGGTGGGCTACTGCATGGGCGGGACGGTCGCCTGGCTCGCCGCCACGCGCATCGACGGCGTGGCCGCCGCGGTGGGCTACTACGGCGGCGGCATCGCCGCGGCGGTGGACGAGCGGCCGCGCTGCCCGGTGCTGCTCCACTTCGGCGAGACCGACGCGTCGATCCCGCCCGACCACTACCAGCGCGTGATGGCCGCGCACCCCACGGTCCCCGTGCACACCTATCCCGCGGGCCACGGCTTCAGCTGCGACGAGCGGGCCAGCTACCACGAGCCCAGCGCGACGCTGGCCCGCACGCGCACGCTCGACTTCCTCCGCCAGCACGTCGGGTAGCGGGCGCCAGACGTCGCGCGCGGCTACGCCCAGGGCACCGGTGCGCCCCACCGGTCGAGAGAGGTGGTCTCGGAGGTGGGCCGGCGCACGTTGGGCCCGAACGAGCCCCGCGGGTAGCCCAGCGGAATGCAGAAGTGAAACACCATCCCCTCGGGGATCCCGAAGAGCGCGCGGAAGCGCTCCATCACCTTGGCGTGCAGCGTCGTGGGGACGGAGCCGATGCCGAGCGCGCGCGCCGCCAGCATGAGGTTCTGGCAAGCGGGGATCACCGAGTTGGCGACGCCCGGCGGCTCCGCCAGCGCGAAGACGACGCACGGGACGTCCTTCATGTCGTCCGCCAAGCCCATGGCGGAGCGGTGGGTGCGGTCCTCTCCCGGGATGTCCGCGGGCCCCGTCCAGCGGTGATCGTCCCAGCGCTTGGCCCACCACGCCTCGCGGTAGAGCGCGCCGAACTCCCGGATGAGCACACGGTCCGTGACGACCAGGAACCGGGCGATCTGCTGATTGCCGCCATTCGGCGCCTTGGAGGCCGCCTCCAGAATCAATCGGATGTCCTCCATGGGGATCGGGTCCGGCCGGAAGCGCCGGATGGCGCGCTGGGTGAACATCGCTTCGCCGATGGGCATCGCAAGCCGCTGAGGGTCCATGAGTTGTCCTCCTCGTGTGTGGACCCGAACACCCTAGCACGCACCGCGCGGTTGCTCCAGAGGACTGGGGTCGTCTATCATGCGGGCCATCGTCGGCAGCCCATTCCCCGCACTAGCAGGCCGCTGAAAAAGGCCCATCTGCTTCGTTGGCTCGGTCGCTCCTTGCTCAACGTACAGCGAGTACGCCTCGCTCGTCGCATCCCTCGCCGCCTTGCATCTGGACCTTTTTGAGCGGCCTGCGGAGTTTTTCCGCATCCTGGTAGAATGGTTTGAGGAGGAGCAATGAGCACGGGACCGCTGGCAGGAATCAAGGTCGTCGAGATCGCCGGCATCGGGCCGGGGCCGTTCTGCGCGATGATGCTGGCGGACATGGGGGCGGAGGTGCTCCGCGTGGACCGGACGGCCGAGGCGGACATCGGCTTCGCCGGCGACCCCCGCAAGAGCCTCCTCAACCGCGGCCGCCGCTCGGTGGCCGTGGACCTCAAGAACGCGGCGGGCATCGGCGCCGTGAAGCGACTGGTCGCGGGCGCGGACGCGCTGATCGAGGGCTTCCGCCCGGGCGTGATGGAGCGTCTCGGCCTCGGGCCCGACGAGTGCCTGGCCGCGAACCCGCGACTCGTCTACGGTCGCATGACGGGCTGGGGGCAGGACGGCCCCATCGCGCATGCCGCCGGCCACGACATCAACTACATCGCGCTCTCGGGCGTGCTCCACGCCATCGGGCGTCACGGCGGGCCGCCGGTGCCGCCGCTCAACCTCGTGGGCGACTTCGGCGGCGGCGGCATGTATCTCGCGTTCGGCGTCGCCTGCGCGCTCCTCGAGGCCGGCCGCTCCGGGCGCGGCCAGGTGGTGGACGCCTCCATGGTGGACGGCTCGGCCTCGCTCTCCACGGCCATCTTCGGGCTCCGCGCCATGGGGATCTGGAGCGAGGAGCGCGGCGACAATCTCCTGGACTCGGGCGCACCCTGGTACGACGTGTACGAGGCGAAGGACGGCAAGTACGTGGCCATCGGGTCGCTCGAGCGGCGCTTCTACAGCGAGCTGATGCGGCTCACCGGTCTCACGGCCGACAACCCGCCGACGCAGTGGGACAAGACGCAGTGGCCGGAGCTGCGCGCCCGGCTCACCGCGGTGTTCAAGGCGAAGACCCGCGACGAATGGTGCGCCATCATGGAGGGCAGCGACGTCTGCTTCGCCCCGGTGCTCTCGTACACGGAGGCCCTGCAGCACCCGCACAACCGCGCGCGCGGCACCTTCGTCGAGGTGGACGGCATCGAGCAACCGGCCCCCGCGCCGCGCTTCTCGCGCACGCCGCCCGCCATCCAGCGGCCGCCCGCCCGTCCCGGCGAGCACACGGACGAGGCCCTCGCCGACTGGGGCTTCTCCGCGGCCGACATCGCGCAGCTCAGGCAGGCGGGCGCGCTCGGCTGAGGGGCGCCTCAGCCGAGGCGGACCGCGGGGCTGCCGCGATCGCGCGCGCGTAGGCGGCGCGGGCGGCGGGCCGCCGCCGCGCTTGACAGCACGGGCCTCCATCTGGCGCTATCGAGTCCCATGGTGACCCTGAACGGGAGAGACGGATGATGCCGGCGGCCTCGCGGGAGTTCCAGGTGATGGCCAAGCCCATCGGCGCCCTCTGCAACCTGGGCTGCGACTACTGCTACTACCTCGACAAGCAGCGCCTCTACCCCGACACCCCCGCCCCCCGCATGCCGGACGACCTGCTGGAGGCGTACATCGTCCAGTACATCGCCGCCTCCCCGCGCCCGCTCATCAACTTCCAATGGCATGGCGGCGAGCCGACCCTCCTGGGGCTCGACTACTTCCAGAAGATCGTGGCGCTCGAGCGCGCACACCAGCCTGCGGGACGGCGGATCACCAACGGGCTGCAGACCAACGGGACGCTCCTCGACGAGGAGTGGTGCCGCTTCCTCGCCGCCGAGGGCTTCTTCGTGGGGCTCTCCCTCGACGGCCCGCAGGCGCTCCACGACCGGCACCGCGTGACCAAGGGGCAGAAGCCGACCCACAAGCAGGTGATGCGCGCCTTCCGCCTGCTGCAGCAGCACCGGGTGCGCTCGGACATCCTCTGCGTGGTCCACGCCGACAACGCCGGCTCCCCCATGGCCGTGTACCGCTTCTTCAAGGAGATCGGCGCCCAGCATCTGCAGTTCCTGCCCTTCGTCGAGCCGCTGCGGGACGGATCGGGCGGGGTCACGCCGCACTCCGTACCCGCCGAGGCCTACGGCGCGTTCCTCTGCGCGATCTTCGACGAGTGGGTGCGCCAGGACGTGGGGCGCGTCACTGTGCAGATCTTCGACGAGGCGGCGCGTCCGGCCTGCGGCCTGCCCCATGCGCTCTGCCACTTCCGGGAGGAGTGCGGGGATGTGCCGGTGGTCGAGCACAATGGCGACTTCTACTCCTGCGACCACTTCGTGGACCCGGCCCATCGCCTGGGCAATCTCCGCGAGACGCGGCTCGTGGATCTCGTGGACAGCGCCCCTCAGCTCGACTTCGGCCGCGCCAAGCGTCAGGCCCTGCCGCGCTACTGCCGGGAGTGCGACGTGCTGGCCCTGTGCAATGGCGGCTGCCCGAAGGACCGCTTCATCAGGACGCCCGACGGCGAGCCGGGGCTCAACTACCTCTGCGCCGGCTTCAAGCGCTTCTTCACCCACAGCCGGCCCCATCTCGACCGCCTCGCCGCCGTCTGGCGGGCCGGCCAGCCCATGGAGCGCCTCATGCGGGAGGTGCGGGCGGCGGGTCAGCTCGCCGCGCAGCAGGCGGGGCGCAACGCCCTCTGCCCCTGCGGTAGCGGCCGCAAGTACAAGAAGTGCTGCCTGGGGAAGCCGGCGTGCTGACGGAGCCGCGCCGGCTTCCCTCGAGGCGGGGGCTCAATACGACTTGGGCATGCCGAGCAGGTGCTCGCCGATGTAGTTGAGGATCATCTCGCGGGACACGGGCGCGGTGCGCTGGAGCCTGAGGAAGGAGTAGATGTCCAGCAGGTCGTAGTCGCTCGTGAAGCCGTTGCCGCCATGGGCCTGGAGCGAGATGTCGAAGGCCTCGAGCGCGGCGTCGGCGGCGGCCAGCTTGGCGATGTTGGCCGCGGGGCCGGCGGCCTCGCCGCCGTCGAAGAGGCGGGCGGCGCGCCGGTTCATCAGGAGTGCCAGCTCGAGATGCGCCTTGGCCAGCGCCATCGGGTGCTGGATGGCCTGGTAGGCGGCGATGGGCCCGTCGAAGACCTGGCGGCCCTTCGCGTACTCCACGCCCTTGTCCAGCACGTACTCGCCCAGCCCGACGCACATGGAGGCCACCAGGATGCGCTCCGGGTTGAGCCCGTCGAAGAGAGCGCGGATCCCCCGCCCCTCCTCGCCGATCAGGTCGCCCTCCGGCACGAAGACGTCGTCGAGGAACACCGCCCACTGCGTCTCCACCTTGCACACCTGGGTGTCGATGCGGGTGCGCGAGATGCCGGGAGCTTTGGTGTCCACCACCAGGAGCGACAGTCCGCGCGTGCGGTGCGCGAGGTCCAGCGGGCTCGTGCGCGCCACCAGCAGCATGTGGTCGCTCACGTCGATCCCGGTGATGAAGGTCTTCTGGCCGCTCACTCGGTAGCCGCCCGGCACCTTCCGCGCCATGGTGCGGATCCTGAACGTGTTGGTCCCGGCATCGGGCTCGGTGATGGCGAAGCAGAACTTGGTGGCACCGGTGGCCGTGCCCGGCAGCCAGCGGCGCTTCTGCTCCTCGGAGCCGTGGCGGGAGACGACGATCGCGCCGAGCCCCGGGCTCACCACCAGGAGCACGATGGGCACGCCGGCGCGGGCCAGCGTCTCCTCCACCAGGGCCAGCTCCTGGATGCCGAGCCCGGCGCCGCCATAGGCCTCGGGCACGGTGATGCCGAGGACCCCCAGCCTCCCGAGCTCCTGCCAGATCTCTTCGGGGAAGCGCCCCTCGCGGTGGCAGCGCAGGAACTCCGCGCGTGTGAAGCGACGCGTGAGCCGCTCGACGCTGGCGATGAGCTGTTTCTGCTCCGCGCTGAGGTCGAGATCGCCGATGGACGAGACCCGCGGTTCCGTCATGGGGCCGGCCGCGCGTGGCCGGCGATGACCGCGTCGCCGGCCTGGTTCTCGATCCACACCTCCCAGCCGCCGGCCGCGTCCGCCTCGCGCCGGACGCGCGCCCGCACCGTGTCGCCGGGCCTCACGGGCTTCTTGAAGCGCACCGTCAGCTCGATATCCGCGATGCCGTCGTCGCCGTGGATCTCGCGCAGCAGCTCCCAGGCCAGGTTGAGCGAGAGCATGCCATGGGCGATGACGCCGCCGAAGGCCGTCGTCCGCGCGAAGGCCTCGTCCACGTGCAGCGGGTTCCAGTCTTCCGTGATCTCCGCGTAGCGGCCGATCCGCTCCTGCGTGATCGTGATCGGCCTCCCGCTCCCCTCCACGGGTCCAGGCATCTCAGCGGGCCCAGAGGATGACCATCTCGCCCTCGAGGACGGGCTGGCCCTCGGCGTCCGAGGTCAGGGTCTCGATGGTCACCCAGCGCCGCTCCTGCCTCAGCTCGGCGCTCTTCAGGCGCACCGTCGTCTCGAGCCGCTCGCCGACGCGCGGCAGCCTTCGCCAGCGGAAGCGCTGCGAGCCGTGCACGTTGCCCTCGGGACGGGGCGAGGTGAGCCGGCCATAGGCCGTGATGGCGATCACCGCGGCCAGCCCCGGTGGCACGAGGCCCCCAGCCGGCGGCGGCAGCTCCGGGTAGATGGCGCGCCAGCGCTCGAGCACCTCGGCGCTGCAGTCGAAGGGTTGCCGGCCGAACTCCCGGCCCGGCACCAGCTGGTCAAATGTCAGCACCGGCGGGCCTCAGCGGCGCTCGACGCCCCCTCCGCGGCGCCGAGCCTCGGAGAGATACTCAAGTTGCACACAAAGCTCACCGTGTCCGTGTCGAGCATGTACTGCGCCATCACGCAAACGGGTCACGCAGCTGCCGAATCTGCTGCTGTTTCGGCCGTGGAATTGCCCCGGACCACGCGCCCAGGCAAGCGCGGAACTCGTCCGGCCACTCGTCCGCCACCTCGAGGATGAGGCGCCGTCCCTCTCGCCGCACCAGAACCTCACACTGAGCAGTGAACCGCCAACCCTTCGGGAGCCGGACCGCCTGGCTGCCACCGTTCTGGAATAGCTTGGCGCGAGTGCCTTTCATGGCGTCAGTCTAGACTCCGCTCTATACAAGCTCAAGCAGAGATCGCCAGCTCGTGCGCGGCGATGGCGCACTCCATCACGATGCGCCGGGACCCCGACCTGCAGAAGCTCCTCGAGCGGCTCCGCAAGCAGACCGCCCGGAGCCGAAGCGACCGTGTCCGCGATGCCCTCCGGCGCCACCTGAACCTGCTGCGCTTCGCAGAGCCTGGCGGCTACGTCACGGATACGGAACACGCTGCTGGATGAGAGCGCGGCTGGTGCTGCGGTGCAGGACGGGGTATGTGGGGCCAGGGTTTGACGACATGTCGGATCTGACATAGAGTACCGGCTGTGAGCCCGAGCGACAAGCCTCTCGTCTGGCTTCACGGAGAGATCAAGACTCCGCCCCTCTCTCAGGCGGCCAGGATCGAGGTCGGTTACCTACTTCGTCTGCTGCAGAAGGGGCAGGCGCTTGGCATGCCTCAGTCGAGGCCGATGCCCGTCCTGGGGCCGCGGTGTCACGAACTGCGAGTCCGTGACACAGGGGCTGACTGGAGAATCGCCTATCGGCTCGACGCCGATGCCGTGGTGATCTTGGAGGTTTTCGCAAAGAACACCCGGGCCACACCGAAGACAGTCATTGACGCGTGCACTCGCAGACTGAAGGAGTACGATCGTGCGTGAAGACAAGCGACGGCGGCTGGAGGCAAAGGGCTGGAAGGTCGGGACGGCCCAGGATTTTCTGCACCTGAGCACCGAGGAGGCTGCGTACATCGATCTCAAGGCGCGACTGGCCACAGGGCTGCGCGAACGGCGGCGGCGGCGCAGTCTCACGCAGGGAGACCTCGCCAAGCGCCTCCAATCGAGCCAATCGCGCATCGCCAAGATCGAGGCTGGCGATCCCTCAGTGTCGCTGGATCTCCTGATCAGATCGCTGCTGATCCTTGGCACCTCGCGACGCGAACTGTCGCGTATCATTTCGGCTCGCTCGCCTGTCCCCGCCGCAT
>Ga0154317_1212_pt1 | contig 22699 bp, 25 predicted proteins | sample RifGroA2_FD_105611 | JGI IMG/M metagenome (GOLD analysis project Ga0154317, IMG submission 105611) | Candidatus Rokubacteria bacterium GWA2_70_23 | reverse complement strand
GTTGGGCCTCTTCGCCCCCTTCGGGCGTCTGACCATCTCGCTTGAACGTGATTGACGCCGGTTGGGCGGTTGGGCCTCTTCGCCCCCTTCGGGGCTCATCGGGGCGCCCGCGCCACCAGGTCCCCGGGGGCTCAGGTGGGAATGGTTATAGGCGGTTCCGGGGGCGCTGTCAAGCCAGGGGGAGGACGAGCCGGGCCCGGCGCTGGTCTGGCGGGAGCTGCTGGGCCAGCGCGCGGGCCCGGGGAGGCGCGGTGAGGGGCGAGTGGAGATTCCGGGCGAGGACTGCTGTCGCCTCGCTTCAAGTGGAGACGGCCCCCCTCAGTGAGCCGCGCCGCTCGCGCGGTAGGCCGGGGCCGCCACGCCGTCTATCACGACGTTGACGCAGGCGGGCGCTCGGGACTTCACGGCGCGGGAAAGCGCCGCGTCCAGGTCCACGGGATCCTCCACGAATTCGCCATGACCTCCGAGCGCTGTCGCCAGCTGATCGTAGCGTGAGAGGCGCAGGTCGCAGCCGACCGTTCGCTCGGCGCCGTAGTGCTGGAGCTGGAGCTGATGCTCGGCGTTCCACCGGGCGTCGTTGCCGACCACCGCGACCAGCGGCAGCCCCGCCCGCAGCGCCGTGTCCAGCTCGAACCCGTGAAAGCCGAAGGTGCCGTCGCCGAGCACGGCAACGATCTGCCGCTCCGGGTGAGCGAGCTTGGCGCCGAGGGCCATGGGGATGGCGCTGCCGATGGAGCCCGCCGGGCCGTTGATCAGCCGGATCTCCGCCTCGAGCCCCGCCTGGGCCCATTGGCCGAACTCGCCCCCGTCCACGACCAGCACCGCCCCCTGATCGAGCAGCGGCTGGATGCCCGCGCACACGCGGAGCGGGTGCATGGGGGTGGTCGACGACCGGCGGAGAGACTCCCACTCCCCGGGCACGCTCTTGCGGGCGGCCCTCACCTCCTCACCCCACGCGCGATGCGTCCAGGTCCGCTCTTGCGCCAAGGCGGCCATGCGGTCGAGCACGAGCGGCGGATCGCCACCCATGGCCACCTCGACTCGCCCGCCGGGCGCAGCCGGCGCTTCGGCGTCGATCTGGATGAAGCGGCACTCGTGCGCGAAGGCGGGCGGCTCGCCGAAGCGCAGCGCGAAGTCGAGCCGCTTCCCCGCGAGGAGCACCACGTCGACCCGACCCAGGGAGTTGGTGGCCGCGTGGAGCCACGGGTCATTGATCCCGCGGGGGCTCTCCACGGGGAGCGCGGGGATGCCCGTGAGCGCCGAGAGGCGCTCCACCGCCGCCCAGCGCCGGGCCCGCGCCATGGCGGGGCCCGCAAGGATCAGCGGGCGTTTCGCCCGGGCCAGAAGGGCAAGCGCCGCCCCCATGGGACCGGCGAGGTCCTCGGACGCTGCCGGCTGGCGAGGCCCGGCCCCGCGCGACGGGGCGCTGACGCGCGCTTCGAGCAGGTCGACAGGCAGGCTCACGTGCACAGGCCCGGGACGGCCGCTCCTGGCGATCTCGAGCGCCGCCGCGATGTCCTCGCCGAGGCGCTCGGCGTCGCGGGCGAGCCAGGCGGCCTTGGTCACGGGCCGGGCGGCGCCCACCTGGTCCATCTCCTGGAAGGCGCCCCGCCCCGCCTGGGCGGCAGGCGCGTGCCCGCTCAGCAGCACGACCGGCGACTCAGCCATGAGCGCGCCGTAGAGCGCCGACAGCGCATTGCAGTGGCCGGGCCCGGCCGTCACCAGGGCCACGCCCGGCTCCTCGGTCAGCCGCCCCCAGGCATCGGCCATGTGGACGGCGGCCGCCTCGTGGCGGGTGTGGATAATCGACAGCGGCCGCCCGATCGTGGCGTCGTACACGGGCAGGATCTGGTTGCCGGACAGCGAGAAGAGGTGTCGGACGCCCGCTGCCAGCAGCGCCTCGACGATCAGGTCGGCTCCGGTTCGCGCCATGCGAGAGGCTCCTTACGGCGAGTGGCCGCGGATCACTGCCAGCGCCAGGTCGTGCAGGCGGCCGTTGGTCCCGAGCGCCGTGCCCGAGTAGATGGTGAAGGCGCCGGCCAGATCCGTGAAGCGGCCGCCCGCCTCCTCGACGAGGATCCTGACCGCCGCCAGGTCCCAGGGCTTCACCCCGGGCGCCAGCGCGATCTCGCCCTTGCCCTCCGCCACCATGGTGTAGCAGAGGAAGTCGCCGAAACCGCGCTGGAGCCCCGTGCGGTCCACGAGCCGGAGGAAGGCGCCCCAGTAGCCTTCACGGCGCAGGAGGCCCAGGGTCGCGTGAACGAGCGTGGCCTCCTCGAGCGCGGCGATGCGCGACACCTGGAGGGGCTCCCCGTTGAGGAAGGCGCCCTGCCCGCGGCGCGCCGTGTGAAGATCCCGGGTGACCGGCTGATAGACGACGCCCGCCGTCACCTCGCCGTGCTCCTCGAGCCCCACAAGCGTCGCCCAGAGCGGGATGCCCCGGATGAAGTTGCGCGTGCCGTCGATGGGATCCACGATGAACCGGCGCTCCGACGGCCCGCGGGCGCCGAGCTCCTCGCCCAGGACGCCGTGCTCGGGGCAGGCCGCGCCGAGCGTCCTGGCGATCACCTCCTCGGCCTCCCGATCGGCCTCAGTGACCGGGGAGCCGTCGGGCTTCAGCGTGGCCTCGACGCCGCGCCGGAAATGCGCCAGCGCGATCTCGCCGCCCGCGCGGGCGGCCTCGACCATCGCCTCGAGGACCCTGTCCACCCCGGCATTCTATACCGGCGAGTCTTGGCAGAGCGCGCGTGGCTCTGCCACGGCCAGCGGCGCCGGGAAGGAGGTGTCGCCGCTCGATCTCGTCCGCCGTTCCCGAAGAGAGACGCCCCATCGGCGCCCGGGTGAGGCGCTACGGGAGCGGGGCGACGAGCTGGGGGCGGCCGGACCACTCCCAGCCGAGCGTGGTGCGGGAGACGCCGAGCAGGAGCCCGTGGAGCGCGGAGGGGTGGACCCAGAGCCCGTCGCGCTCGGCGCGGGGGTCGTCGCCCCGCGGCGTCCACCGGCCCCTGCGTGCCTCGAGCCGCTCGATGATGAGCCGCACCTCCGGAGCCTCGACATAGCACATGTACAGCGAGTCGCCGCGCCGGGCCACCCAGCGGCCCATGGCGCTCGTGGGGCTCACCACCTGCGAGATCTCGATGCGGTCGAGCCGCGCCGGCGGGTCGAAGAGCGTGAGCGTGCCGACGTAGCCGAAGCGCTCGCTGCCGATGGCCGAGAAGCGGGCCGGATCGAGCCCGAAGAGGGCGGTGAAGCGCATCGCCGCGGCGCGCCAGTCCGACAGGATCGTATGGGAAACACCTCGCCGCCATCGGCCATGCGCCGGAGCACCTTCGTCATGTCATAGGCGCGGGTTCGCGCCTCGGCGACGAGTTCGGCGATGCCGGCCATCTCGGCGCCCGAGCCCGCGGGCACGGCGGCCCGCGGAGGCGCCTGCCCGGCATGCGACGGCATGAAGGAGAGGAAGCGCCTGACGAGGTCCAGGCACTCGGCCTCGTCCTCGCCGACGGCATCGGCGAAGCCGGTCTCCTCGGCATGCACCTGCCAGCCGCCGAGGTCCTCCTCGGAGACCTGCTCGCCCGTGGCCAGCTCCAGCACGCGGGGGCCGGACACGGCCATGGACGCCCCCTTACGCCATGATGCCCCCCCGGCCCTCAGAGGCGCTGCCCACACCGCGGACGCAGGAGCGAGAGCATGGCCAGGATCCTCATCGTGGACGACGCCCCCGTCATGCGGAAGCTCATCGTGGCGCTCGTCTCGGACGAGGGGCATCAGGTGGTCGGGGAAGGCGAGGATCGAGAGCAGGCGGTAACGCTCTATCTCGCAACCAGGCCCGACGTGCCGCTGATCGACCTGGTGATGCCCCGGAAGGACGGCGTGCAGGCGACGCGGGAAACCCTCGAGCGCGACCGCAACGCCCGCGTCATCGTGGTCTCGTCCTCGGTGGCCCAGGCCGAGGTGGACCGGGATTCTTCAGGCGCCGAGCAGGCCGAGCGCGCTTGCGGCCGCGGACAGGGGCGAATCCTTTGCGGCAAGGGGAATGCCCAGGCGCTGCGCAAGTTCGAGATACGCGGCATCGTAAGCCGATAGCCCGTGCCGGCGTGCCAGCGCCAGGAGGGTGGCGGCCCGAGCCGGTGGGGTCTCTATCCTGATGATGAGCGTTGCGGCATTGCGGATGATCTCGTCGGCGAGCGCTGCGGTCAAGAGTTTCCGGCGCTCAAGTACCGCCAGCGCATTCGCGAACTCGTAGGGCCAGACCGAAGGCACCACCACTTCGTCGTTGGCCAGCTTCCTGTAGAACCGATCCGTGTAGGGCGTCGCCTGGCTGCGCGAGAACCACGCGATCACGACCGAGTTGTCGGCGACGAAGGGCACTCAGTCGCGGCCTTCGGCGACGATGTCGCGTATCGACACCCGCTTGGGAATCTTCACTCTGCGGGCAAGGGCGCGAATCTCGCGAAGCAGCAGCGCGCGGTTTCGCCTGGCTGCGGGCGCGACGTTGACGATCTTCGCCACCGGGCGGCCCCGACGGGTAAGGATCACCTCTTCACCGGCTTCGGCCTTTTCGACGAGCTGGGAGAGCTTCGACTTCGCTTCGTAGATACCCACATCCATGACAGCCTCCATTCAGATCTAGCTAGCTAGATCATAGCACGCGGCTGAGGCCATGGGCGCCACGGTGAAGCAAGCGGAGCCCCGGGGGCAACGGCGCCTGTATGCCATGATGCCCCCCAGGCCCTCAGAGGCGCCGCCCACACCGCGGACGCAGGAGCGAGAGCATGGCCAGGATCCTCATCGTGGACGACGCCCCCGTCATGCGGAAGCTCATCGTGGCGCTCGTCTCGGACGAGGGGCATCAGGTGGTCGGGGAAGGCGAGGATCGAGAGCAGGCGGTAACGCTCTATCTCGCAACCAGGCCCGACGTGCCGCTGATCGACCTGGTGATGCCCCGGAAGGACGGCGTGCAGGCGACGCGGGAAACCCTCGAGCGCGACCGCAACGCCCGCGTCATCGTGGTCTCGTCCTCGGTGGCCCAGGCCGAGGTGGACCGGGATTCTTCAGGCGCCGAGCAGGCCGAGCGCGCTTGCGGCCGCGGACAGGGGCGAATCCTTTGCGGCAAGGGGAATGCCCAGGCGCTGCGCAAGTTCGAGATACGCGGCATCGTAAGCCGATAGCCCGTGCCGGCGTGCCAGCGCCAGGAGGGTGGCGGCCCGAGCCGGTGGGGTCTCTATCCTGATGATGAGCGTTGCGGCATTGCGGATGATCTCGTCGGCGAGCGCTGCGGTCAAGAGTTTCCGGCGCTCAAGTACCGCCAGCGCATTCGCGAACTCGTAGGGCCAGACCGAAGGCACCACCACTTCGTCGTTGGCCAGCTTCCTGTAGAACCGATCCGTGTAGGGCGTCGCCTGGCTGCGCGAGAACCACGCGATCACGACCGAGTTGTCGGCGACGAAGGGCACTCAGTCGCGGCCTTCGGCGACGATGTCGCGTATCGACACCCGCTTGGGAATCTTCACTCTGCGGGCAAGGGCGCGAATCTCGCGAAGCAGCAGCGCGCGGTTTCGCCTGGCTGCGGGCGCGACGTTGACGATCTTCGCCACCGGGCGGCCCCGACGGGTAAGGATCACCTCTTCACCGGCTTCGGCCTTTTCGACGAGCTGGGAGAGCTTCGACTTCGCTTCGTAGATACCCACATCCATGACAGCCTCCATTCAGATCTAGCTAGCTAGATCATAGCACGCGGCTGAGGCCATGGGCGCCACGGTGAAGCAAGCGGAGCCCCGGGGGCAACGGCGCCTGTATGCCATGATGCCCCCCAGGCCCTCAGAGGCGCCGCCCACACCGCGGACGCAGGAGCGAGAGCATGGCCAGGATCCTCATCGTGGACGACGCCCCCGTCATGCGGAAGCTCATCGTGGCGCTCGTCTCGGACGAGGGGCATCAGGGGGTCGGGGGAGGCGAGGATGGAGCGCATCTGATCGGCTGGGTCCTCGACCTCAAGCGCCTGGCCAAAGTCCTGACCCCGGTCGCGCAGCCCACATGAGCCTCCCCCTCCCCACGGCAGAGCGGCGCCACGGCCTCCGAAGCGAGCGGGGCGAGCAGGGACACTCGGGGTAAAGTCCACCCACGCGATCAGGGACGGAACCTGTTTCATGTCTTGGTCGGCAACCTGCTAAGGGAGGAGCCGTCTCGCGCGCTCCTGAGGCGCGACGCTCCCGTCCCCCACGCCGAACTTCGCGGCGAGGCTGAAGACCACCCAGGCGCCGCAGCGAGCGCAGTCCACGTCGTTGCCGTAGCCGTGTCGATCGCGGAGCTCCGCCAACGTCTCGAGAATGGCCTCGTCCGGCATCTCCTCGCGCGCCGAGGGTGGCTCCTCGTTCGGGTTGCCGTCGCGGAAGACGAAGCAGTGCTGGCAGGAGAGGTTGCAGCGGTTGGTGATGTTCACCATCGCGGCGGGGTACCGGCCGTCCTCGCGGTAGTGTCCCCTGAGCGTCGCCCGGATCATGGATCAGGCGACGCTGGCGACCTGGACGACCCGGGCCGGGTCGCCGTCGAGGATGTCACGCACCCGCGCCTGCCACAGTTCCCCGAACCGCCGCTGCCTATCCGCTGTGGCGCGGCCTCCGAGGGCGGCGACCATGAGCGGCGACATCTCGGGCGCGGGCGGCACTGACCCGGGAGTGTAGGTCACCTCCACCGCGGCGCCCGTGTCCGTTCTCCGGAACCGGACTCGCCCCTTGAGGGCGGGGTCGAAGGTCAGCAGATCCTTCCGTCGAAACCTGCCGGCGAGCCCGCCGAACCCCGTCTGGGGCGCCGCCCCGGTGAGGAGCGCGATCACCTGCACCATGGGGCCGCTGCCGCCGTCATCCGGCGAGCCGCCCAGGGTGACCTCCAGGTCGCCGCGCACGCCGACCCCGTCGGGGCAGACGGCCCTGAGCGCGGCCACCGTGATCAGGTAGGCGCCGGCCACCATGGGGCACGAGTGCCTGGACAGCTTCACCGCATCCTCGTACGTGTAGCGGAATGTCCCGCCCGGCTCGAGGGCGCCCAGGAACTCCGCCAGCGGGTCCCGCATCGTCTCCACCGGCCCGATCTCGCCCACGATCTCCCTCCACCGCTTCCAGGTCCATCCTCGGGGAGCACGGCTACCACGGCTCCTGATTCGACGCATCCTTACCCACCTCGGCCTCCCGAGGGAGCCCGTGCCGCCCGACCTCGCTCAGCCGCCTCCCGACTTCGGTACCGATCCCGTCGTTGACACCGGCGCCTGACCGTCAGCGCCGCTCGGAACGCAGCCCGTCACCGGGCCTTGACACGCCGCGCGCGGGCGCCCTATGTCCTGGTGCGCCGGTGGGAGCGTCTCAATCTGCCGCTGTGGGGTGTCGCTTGGGGCGGGCAGGCGTCCATCGGGTCGCGGGGGCCTGGCCCAGGTTGCGTTCGGGCCGGCGGGGCCGTCGGCCGGGCGCCGGCCTGGTGCCAAGAAGGGCTTTGTGTCGCCCACGGCGAACCTCGGCGATGGCTTCCTCCGCCCCGCGGTCGGCCTCGGTGACCGGGGAGCCGTCTGGCTTCAGCGTGGCCTCGGTGCCGCGCCGGAAATGCGCCAGCGCGACCTCGCCGCCCGCGCGGGCGGCATCGACCATCACCTCGAGAACCCTGTCCACCCGTGCATTCTATACCGCGCGGCTCCCCTCACCCGGCCCTCTCCCCCGAGGGGAGAGGGTTCCGCGTCTTGGCGAACAATGACGGCATCTGGTAGTGTCGGCGTCGCTGGGCCCAGGAGGCCAGAGCCATGACACGACCACTCAGGCTGTCCCCGACCATCCGCCTCGCGGCATTGGCCCTCGCGGCAGCGGCCCTCGCGAGTGGGCCTGCGACCGCCCAGGACAAGTACCCGAGCCAGCCGGTCTCGCTCATCGTCCCGTTCAACGCGGGCGGCGGCACCGATCTCGTCGCTCGTGCCTTCGCCGAGGCACTGAAGATGCACCTCGGCCAGGCGGTGACCGTCCAGAACCTCCCGGGTGCGGGCAGCGCTGTCGGCACGACCAAGCTCCACGGCTCGAAAGCCGACGGTTACACCCTCGGCATGACCGGTGGCTTCCTCGTGACCACCACGCTGCGCGGTCAGGCGAAGTTCCCCGCCACGGACTTCACCCACCTCGCGCGCCTGAGCCTCGAGACCTTCGTGCTCGCCGTGCCGGCTGCCTCACCATACCGCAGCCTGGCCGAATACCTGGACGCGGCCCGCAAGGCGCCGGGAAGCGTGAGCGTCGGGACAGCGGGCGCGGGCGCGCTCACTCACCTCGCCGCGGCGGCGCTCGGCCAGAAGAGCGGGGCGAGGCTCAACATTGTCCACTTCGCCGGCGGCGCCAAGGAAATCGCCGCGGTCCTCGGCGGCCACGCGGCGAGCGGGGTGTTCTCCCAGGTGGAGGTGCTGCCCCACGCCGTCGCAGGCGGGGGCTTGCGCGTGCTCGCCACCTTCGGCGAGGCACGCTCGGAGAAGCTGCCGGAGGTGCCGACGCTCAAGGCGCAGGGCATCGTCGGCGTGCCGCCCGGACCGTGGCAGGGCATCGCCGCGCCGAGGGATCTCCCGGCGCCGCAGAAGGCGACGCTCGTCACCGCCATCACCCGAGCGGCGCAGGAGCCCTCCTGGCAGGCCTTCCTCCAGCAGAACGGCCTGGCGAGCCATTTCCTGACGGGCGCGGGGGTGGACGGCTTCATCAAGGAGGAGACCGAGACGCTGGGGGCGCTCCTCAAGTCGGTGGACATCACCCAGTGACCGACCCCGACCTGCGGCCGCTCGCCGCGCGAGCCGATCTCGTCGCCGGCGCGGCGCTGCTTCTGGTCGCTCTCGGAGCGTTCGTCACCGGCGGAAGCCTGTCCTGGGGCACGATCACCCAGCCGGGCCCCGGTTTCTTCCCGCGAGCCCTCGCGGTCCTCCTCGCGGTGCTCTCCCTGGCACTCCTGACGCGCGGGTTGCGCCACCCGGGCGCCGACCTGAGAGAACAGTGGGCCGACGGGGCGGGACGCCGCCGCGTCCTCCTCATGACGGCCACGCTCCTGGGGTACGTGCTGCTCGTGGGAACGGCGGGCTATCTCCTCACCACGGCCGCCCTCTTCGTGGTGATGGTGCGCTGGGTGGGCGGCCGCGGGTGGACGGCGACGCTGCTCACCGGGGCGATCGGCTCGGCAGGCTCCTACCTGCTCTTCGGCCGCCTGCTGCGGGTCGAGTTGCCGGCGGGGCTCTGGGTGCCCTGACGCGAGGCGGCTGACGCGTGGACACCCTGTCGGCGATTCTCGCTGGGTTCGCGGTGGCGCTCGAGCCCGCGCACATCCTCTACTGCGTCGTCGGCGTCGTGGTGGGCACCGTGGTGGGCGTGCTCCCGGGGCTCGGCCCCGCTGCGACGATCGCGCTGCTCCTGCCGGTGACCTACCGCCTGGAGCCTGTCTCGGCCGTGATCATGCTGGCCGGCATCTACTACGGCAGCCAGTACGGCGGCTCCACCACCTCTATCCTGGTGCGCATCCCCGGCGAGTCGTCCTCCATGGTGACGTGTTACGACGGCTACGAGATGACTCGCCGCGGGCGCGCGGGCGCCGCGCTCGGCATGGCGGCCATCGCCTCCTTCGTGGCGGGCACCGCCTCCGTCATCGGCCTCATGCTGGTGGCGCCGCTCCTGGGACGCTTCGCGCTGGCCTTCGGACCCTGGGAATACGCGAGCCTCATGGTGCTGGGCCTCACCCTCGTGGCCTACCTCGGCGGCGCGTCGCTGCTGCGCGCGCTTGCCATGGCGGTGGTCGGGCTCTTGCTCGCCACGGTCGGACAGGACCCCGTGGCCGGCGTGGAGCGCTTCACCTTCGGCGCCCAGACCCTGCTGGACGGCATCGATCTCGTCCCGGTCTTCATGGGCCTGTTCGGCATCGCGGAGGTGCTGGAGACCATGGAGCGCCCGCCCGACCAGCAGCGGCTCGCAACGCCCGGCGATCTGCTCCCCACGCGGCAGGATTTCCGCGACTCGCTGGCGCCCGTGGCGCGGGGGACCGTCCTTGGCTTCTTCCTCGGCGTGCTGCCCGGTGGCGGCGCCACCGTCGCCTCCATCGCCTCGTACGTGACGGAGAAGCGCTTCGCCCGGAATCGGGACCGGCTGGGTCAGGGCGCCATCGAGGGCGTGGCGGGACCCGAGGCCGCCAACAACGCGGCGGCCACGGGTTCCTTCGTCCCGCTGCTCACGCTCGGCATCCCCGCCAACGTGGTGATGGCGATGATGCTCGCGGCGCTGACGCTGCACGGCATCCGCCCGGGGCCGCTCTTGATCAGCGAGCGCCCCGATCTCTTCTGGGGCACGATCACGAGCATGTACCTCGGCAATGTGCTGCTCCTCATCCTGAACCTGCCGCTGGTAGGGCTCTTCATCCAGATCCTCCGCGTGCCCTACCCGATCCTGGCGCCCGCGATCGTCCTGTTCTGCCTCATCGGAGCCTACAGCGTCACGGGACAGGTGGCGGAGGTACTGACCATGGTCTGCTTCGGCATCGGGGGCTATCTGCTCCGGAAGCTCGGCTTCGAGGCGGCCCCGCTGGTGCTGGCCCTGATCCTCGGCCGCCCCCTGGAAGAGGCGCTGCGCCAGGCGCTGGCGCTATCGCAGGGGAGCTTCCTCCCGTTTCTAACGCGCCCGATCTCGCTCGTCCTGCTGCTCGCCACTGCCGCCGCCCTCACCACCCCCCTCGCGCGGGCCGCGCTGGCGCGGCCGCCCCGATGAGCCGCGAAGCGGCGAAGAGGCCCAACCACCCAACCGAAATCATCCACATTCAAGCGACCCCGATGAGCCGCGAAGCGGCGAAGAGGCCCAACCGCTACCCGATGGCGTCGACGTTCAGGCGAGATGGTCAGAGCCCGATCAGGGCGAAGAGGCCCAACCGCGGCGCGAGGTCTTTCACGTTCAAGCAGCATGACCAGAGGCCCACGGTTACGCGGGCGCCCCCGATGAGCGCCGGAGGCGCGAAGAGGCCCAACCGCCAAACCAAAGTCATCCACGTTCAAGCGAGATGAAGGAGACCACTGCCATGCTCGATCTCGTGATCCGCGGAGGACAGGTCGTCACCCCTCAGGGCGTGGGCCTGTGGGACGTCGGGATCGTCGGCGAGCGGATCGCCGTCGTTGGCCTGCTCGGCGATCTCCGAGACGTCGGGCGCGTGATCGACGCCGCGGGGAAGATCGTCGTCCCGGGAGGCGTCGAGCCCCACACGCATCTCGCGCACTGGATCTCCATGCACCCGGAGGAGAAGCTCTTCACCCTCGGCCCGGAGGAGGACACGCGCGGCATGGCCTTCGGGGGGACCACGACGCATGTGGACTTCTGCTTCGTGCGCCCCGGCAAGGACCTCCCCGAGGTGATTGAGCCGCGCGTGGCGCGCTGGCGGGGGAACTCGCACGTGGACTACTCCTTCCACGTGGCGCTCCTGGGCGTTCAGCCGCTGCGGATCTTCGCGCAGATCCCCGAGGCGATACAGCAGGGCTTCCCCTCCATCAAGGTCTTCACCGCCGACATCCTGCCGCCGCATCCCCGGCGCCCGCTCTCGCGGCTGGACTTCGGCCGCATCCAGGCCGCGATGGAGCAGGTGGCCCGCCACGGCGGGATCATGGCCGTCCACGGCGAGGATCACGACATCGTCCAGTTCAACTACGAGAAGTTCCGGGAGGAGGGCCGGCTCGAGGGCTCGAATCTCCACCTCATCCACAACACGCTGTCCGAGGCGCTGTCCTTCCGCCGGACGATCGCGCTGGCGCGCGCGACGGGCGCCGCCGTCTACTTCGTCCACACCTCGGCGAAGGCGGGCGCCGAGGCCGTGGCCGAGGCGCGCGCGGCGGGGCTGCCCGTGTACGCGGAGACCCTTCATCACTACGCCTGCTTCACCGCCGATGACTACCGGACTCCCCGCGGCTTCTGCTATCACACCTACCCCTCGCTCAAGGGCGCGGAGGACCAGCGCGCGCTCTGGGACGGGCTTCTGGGCAGCGGCGTGTCGACGGTCGGCACCGACGAGTTCCCCACCTCCCTCGAGGTCAAGCTCAGGGGGAAGACCGCCGAGGACGTCACGGGCGGCAACCTCGGCGCCGAGGCGCGGATGGGCATCGTGTTCACGGAAGGCGTGGCCAAGCGGGGCATGTCACTCGAGCGCTTCGCCGAGGTCACGGCGACCAACGCCGCCCGCATCCTCGGGCTCTACCCGCGCAAGGGCGTGATCGCCCCCGGGAGCGACGCCGATCTGGTGCTCATGGACCCCGCCGTCCGGAAGCGGCTCACGCGAGAGGACTTCCACGTGAGCGACTACAGCCCCTGGGAAGGCTGGGAGGCGCGCGGCTGGCCCGTGACGACGATCCTCCGCGGCAAGGTCATCGTCGAGGGCGGCCGGCTCCTGGGCGACACGGGAGACGGGCGCCTCGTCCCGCGGAAGATCGACCCCGCGATCCTCGCGCGCCCGGCCTGCTGACCAGGGCTGTGCCCTGGAAGAAGCGGCTCGACGCCCCAGAGCGGCTCCCCTTCGGACGCTCACCCCCTGCCTCCCTGTCCCCGGCACAGCGATCGCCACGACCGCGAACACGATGACGATCCCGATCGAGCCCGACCCGCGCGGATCCGACGGGGCTCCTCAGAGGCCCAGGCTCACGCTGACGCCGCGATGCCGACCGGGCACCCGACGCCGGTGCCGCCGAGCCCGCAGTACCCGGACGGATCCTTCGCGAGGTACTGCTGGTGGTACTCCTCGGCGTAGTAGAACTCCGGCGCCTCGACGATCTCCGTGGTGATGCGCCCGTACCCTGCGTGGCGGAGCGCCCGCTGGTAGGCGTCGCGCGAGGCCTCGGCGATTCGGCGCTGTTCGGGCGTGTGGACGTAGATCCCCGAGCGGTACTGCGTGCCGACGTCGTTGCCCTGGCGCATGCCCTGCGTGGGGTCGTGGCTCTCCCAGAAGCGGCGAAGCAGCGCCTCGTAGCGGGCCGCCTGCGGGTCGAACACCACCCGCACCACCTCGTTGTGGCCGGTGAGACCCGAGCAGACCTCCTCGTACGTCGGGTTGGGCGTCACGCCTCCCGCGTAGCCGACGGCGGTCGTCCACACGCCGGGGATCTGCCAGAAGACGCGCTCGGCGCCCCAGAAGCACCCGAGCCCGAACAGAGCCGGCTCCAGGCCCTCGGGGAACGGCGGCCGGAGCGTCCGGCCATGGACGAAGTGCCGGCCGGACAGGGGCATCGGCTCCGCGCGCCCGGCCAGCGCCTGCTCCCGCGTCGGCATCACGACCTTCCTCTTCCACGCCCCCAGCATGGTGCCCCCCTCCTCCCGGGTAGATACAGAGTACCCCCCCGGGCAAGTGCGGCCGACCGGAGGCGTCGTCGGGTACCATGCACGGCGGAGGTCACATCCGAGCAGGCGCTGATCGCCGAGAATCCCGGCGACGTCCTCGAGTGGCTCACGGACGCGGACGGCCGCCCTCGCGCGCGGATCCGCCGCGTCAGCGCCGAAGCGCGCGCGCTCGAGGTCCCGCGCGAGGGCGGCTGGGTCGAGCTCCAGCGCCTGGACCTCGAGGAGTTCAACCTCCAGATGCTCGGCGTCACGCCGGACGACCGCGGGCTCTGGCTCCTGTCCAGCCGTGGGCGCGACCGCCTCTCGCTCGTCCGCGTCGATCTCGCGACCGGGGCGGAGTCGCTCGTCCACGAAGATCCCCGGCTCGACCTCGAGTGGGCGATCATGAGCGCGCGGACGCGGACACCCCTCGCCGTCGTGACGTACCCCGGCCGCCAGGCGATCCACTTCTTCGACCCGTCGTTGCAGGCGGATCTCGAACCCCTCCGGCGCGGGAGCCCGACGGGCTTCCACATCCTCAGCGTCGATGCTGCCGGGCGCTTCCTGACCGTCGAGGTCTTCACCGAGCGAGGCTACGAGAACTATCTCGGTGCCCCAGCCCGGCCCGGTCGGCAGAGGCCGGTGCCCGCCCGCGATGACGGGCTTCACCGTGACGAGGTCGTCGTCCCAGGGCACGGTATCGGGGGCGATCTCCACGATGCGGACATTCGGGACGACGGCGCAGAGACGCGTGCTGGATGGCCGCTCTTCTACAAGATCCTGCGTCAGCGCGGCATCTCGCTGGAGGAGGTCCAGCACGATTCTCCCTCCGCCATCGAGCGCTGCCCTCGAGCCAGCGACGCAACGACCTGAACGTCCTGTTTCAAGCCCAACCCTTCCGAACAGGATGACACCTTGCCAGGAGAACTTGAATAAGGTATGGTATTCGATATCGAATAAAGGGAGACAGACCCACATGGCACTCAGTCTCATCGACGACATCAAATCGCTTTCCGAGTTCAAGAAAAAGACCCGAGAAGTATTTGACCAACTTCACCGGACAGGCCGTCCGGTTATCGTGACCGTCAACGGCCGTCCGGATGTGGTCTTACTCGACGCGGTGGTCTTTGAAAGAAAACTGAAGGCATTGAACCTTGCAGAGCTCCTTAATGCGGGCGAAGCCGACATCAAGGCTGGCCGGGTCCGACCCGCACGCGCTTTCCTCAGAGCCTTCAAGCGTGGCAAAACACTTCCGCGTTGACCTCACCCGAGCGGCGCAACGGGACGTTGAGTCCAGTTATGATTTCATCGGGAGAGACAACCCAGCGGCCGCTGACCAGTGGCTCGAGGAGCTCGAACGGCAGATTTCGACCTTGGAACGGTCTCCAGCTCGATGCCCAGTCATTCCTGAGGCCACCGAACTCGGTCGAGAGTACCGACATCTCCTTTACGGTTCGTATCGAACAATTTTCCGCATCGCGGGCGCTCGGGTGCTCGTCGTTCGGGTCATCCACGGAGCCAGACTCCTCTCTCTTACCATCCTCGAGTAATCGTGACGCATTCGGGGTTGCGTTCTTCAAGAGCGATGGACGCGGCCACTTCTGCACCGAGCGAGTCAAGAAGTAGAGAGAATTCCTGGCACACCAAATCGACCTGACTCTGACCGTTGACCTCGATCGGAGCATAGCTGGCCGGTGCCCCTTCCCACACGATTCCCCTACGGCGTCAGCCTTCGGTTGCCGCGCGGCGTTTTCCGCTGGGTAGCCGGTGGGGCGCGCGACTTCGGGCCGCCGCGAGGACTCGCTGCCGCAGGTCGTCCGACCGGATGAGATACCGGTCCGCGGTGGGCAGGGAGGCACTGACGATGTCCTGGAGTTCATCGGGAGCCGCGCGCTTGCGGACAGGGAGCGCACGGCGACGGTCCACGGCATCGAGTTCCGCGAAGGCCGCGGGGAGATGGTCGAGGCCGCCACAGAGGATGGCGACGTAGTCGGGCTTGTCGAGGTTGGTTGCGAGGGGGGCGCCTCCCGGCAAGTTCTCGAGGTCCTGCGTCAAGGGTTTGCGACCGGAGCGGCGGCGTTCCCCCTGCTTGACGCCGCCAAAGAAGCCTTCGAGAGCCAGGTTGGTGCGGTCGACCACCCGGGTGCCTCCGCCGGGCAACGGGATGGCATGGCCCGCCAGGGAGGGACCGTGGCGCTCGAGGTGATCGAGGATGAGAGCGATGGCTTGACGGGCATTCTGGGCAGGTCCGCGCTCGGGCCGGCGAGCCTGCAACGAGGCCGTGAGGGTCTCGACGGCCTGGTGGATGTCCTGCAGCTCGCCGAGGGCACTGGCGTCGGCGAAGGCGGCCGCCGGCTCGTGGGCGGGGGGCTTGATGCGCAGGCGCAGCGCCTGCCGGAGTTCGGCGAACAGCCGTGCCCGGGCGTCCAGCACGGCGGCGGGACGCTGAAAGGGCACTTGGCTGCGCACCGGGTCGACAATGCGGTGAAGCCGGTCGAGCGTCTTGTGGGCCTTGACGTTGTTGCCGGGGGCGTCCAGGAACGCCTCGACGGCGCGCAGGGCGGTACGGCAGCGACGCCAGAGGTCGAGATAGGGGAGGTCGAAGGGGAAGCCTTCGTCGTGGCCGTCGGCGGGGGAGTCGAGCACCCACTGGGTCAGGGCGCGCACCGCGGCCAGGCCGACGCCACCGTCGGGAAGCGCGTGGCCCGGGGTGCGCTGGGCCAGCCAATCCTCGAACTGGGTGCGGGCTCCGCCGATCTCGGCTCCGAGTTGACGCCCCAGGTCGCGGGCCAGGGCCCGCAGTTGGCCGCGAATCTCGAAGCGCCGGAACAGGGCGCGCAGTTGGTCGTGGCCCGTCTCCAGGAGGTCCTTGCCCACGTCCTTGAGGAAGTGGAAGTGACAGCCGAGCACGGGGATCTTCAGCGCGCGCTGCGCGACGAAGTCGCGGCTCGACTCGATCATGGCGCGGCCCAGGTCGCGCATGATGGCGCAGGGGGGCCCGAAGTGATCGGCCACCCGGTGAAGCCGTGGCAGGATCGCGTCGGCGCGTTCGGTGGGGATCTTCCCACTACCCAGGACCCAGCGCCGCCAGCCGGCATAGACGACCAGCAGCGCGCCTCGGCCGGTTTCGCCCGTGGCGTCGATGTGCATGGGCCAGCCGCCGTCCTGGTCGAGCGCGGCCTTCAGCTGGGGGGCGCGCGTCTGGTGCAGCGCCTCCAGGGAGACCACGAAGTCGTGCGCGAGGGCGCTGATCTCGCCGCTCGACAAGCGGATCCCGTGCTCGGCGTCCAGCGTGGCGCGGATGTCCTCCCGCTGGCGATGGTGCAGGAAGCGCTGGACGCCGACGAAGGTCATGACGCTGTAGCCGACGGCGCGGCGGGGGAGCAGGAGCTGGGCCAGCATCTCGGAACGCTGGGTGACCGCGACGGTCTTGGGAGCACCCCCGGCGCTCGAGGCCACCTCCTGGTGGCAGCCGTGGCCGCACACCCACTCGGTCTCGCAGGCTCGGAACACCCCGTGCTCGAGCGTCTGGCCGGTGCGGCGCAGCGTCTTGCGCACGCGCATGGGCCGGCCGCACTGGGGGCAAGGCGGCGGACCGTCGGGGTCCGCGTGGACGAGCACGCCGGCAGTGCCGTGGACCTGCGTGCGGCACTGCTGCGCGAGCGCGGCGCTGCTCCGTCTCAGCATCGCGAGCGCGGCGATCGGGAGCGCGCCGTTTTTTTTGCAGCGTGTACTGCGCAAAGACGGCCGCGACCTGCGCGTCCGTCACGGCGACCCCGCCGGCCCGAAGACGGGCCGCGATTGTCGCCGCATCGTCTTTGGGGGCGTGGATCACGGCGACGAGGATCTCGACGACGTGCGGCAGGGCCAGAGCCGCGGGGGGCGGCACCGCCGCGACCCGCGCCGGGGCCGCCTGCACCATGCGGCGGCGTGCCTCCAGCTGCGCCGCCGCGCGCTCGGCGTCAGGGGCGAGGTAGACGTAGACGGCGGTGACGCGCTCGCGCCGAAGGGCCCGCGCCTCGACGAGGCTGCGCAGCGTGTCGTGGACCCGGAGTCCGAGAATCGCCTCTAACTCCTCGTGGCGGTACCCTGCGGGGGCCTCGCAGACCAGCACGACCACGGTGGCGCGCAGCGTCCCGTGCTTCGAGAAGCGCACCTCGCCGTGGAACCAGAGGCCGTGGGCGTCGAACTTCGGGATCGCGCGCAGGGTGTAGTAGGCCCCGGCGTGGCTATAGCTGCTCAGGTACCCGAGCCGAGCCAGCACCCGGAACACCGTCCGCGTCGATGTGCCGAGGGCTCGTTGGAGCTCGGGGAGCTCCCCCACGGGTCGACGCCGAAAGCGCTTCTCCAGCGTCCGGACGCGTGGGGTCCCGTTCTGGACGTCTGTCATAATTACGACTCATTATAGCCGTGAAGTCGTAATGAGGACACATTTTTCTGGCGTGCGCGCCTCCCCTCGGTCGACGCTCGTCGAACCTTCCAAGGAGCGATGGCAGGATTGCGACTGGGCAGGACTCTCGAAGACAGGAAGACGTGCTGCTATCTCAGGTACTTATACGACACAACCGAAGGCTGACGCCGTAGCGATTCCCGGAAGAGCCGACATCCTTAACGGGTTAACGGGGTCCTGGAGGGCGGGGAGGCCCGACGCCGCTCGCGCGCCCGAGCCGTCCGACTCCATCCCGGGAAGATCGACCCCGCAGTCCTGGCGCGCCCGGCCTGCTGAGCGCGGCCGCTTCATCACGCTGTCGCCCTGTCGGGCTCCGGCGGAGGCTGGGCGACTTCCCTGGACTCTTGCCCCGCGGCCGGAAGGGCGGCATGCTACCGGGGCATGGCCGACACCGGGGCGAGAACGCCGGTCACGGGCAGGCTCGAGCGGGTGCTGCGCGAGTCCGGGGTGGACTTCGCCATCCTCGAGCACGCGCCGGCACATACCAGCGAGGAGGCCTCCCGCGTGCGGGGCACGCCGCTCGAGGAGGGCGCCAAGGCGCTCGTGGTGCGCGCGGACGATCGCTACGTGCAGGTCGTGCTGCCCGCGCACCTCAGGGCCGACAACGCGCAGCTCCGCGTCATCCTCGGCAACCGAAAGCTCCGGTTCGCGACGCCGCAGGAGCTCTCCGCGCTGACCGGCTGCGCGCCCGGAGCGGTGCCGCCCTTCGGCAACCTGTTCGGCCTGCCCGTGCTCGTCGACGTGGAGCTCTGCCGGAACGAGCGGGTGGCGTTCAACGCGGGGAGCAACTCGGTCTCGATCACCATGCGCCGTGAGGACCTCGTGCGGATCTCCGGCGCCACCGTGTGCCGGTTCGCGCGACCCGGCACCTAGCAGGCTGCTGAAAGAGGCCCATCTGCTTCGTTGGCGCCCTCGGCCGCACGCTCAACGTGGCTCGCTCACGCTCGCCGGGATCTCCGGATCCGCTCACCTCGCCTCCGGCTCGGCTCGCCAAGCGGAGTACGCCTCGCGTGCGGCCGTCGGGCGCCGCCTCGCATCTGGACCTCTTTGAGCAGCCCGCACAGTTTTCCCGGCGCAGCGAAGCGGCCATGACCCGGGAGGAGACGAGGCCATGAAGGTTGCGACCTGGCGGGGCGGCGACCGCTTCACCATCGACGAGGTGCCCGATCCCGCGCCGGGGGCGGGGCAGGTGGTCGTCGACGTCCATGCCGCCGGCATCTGCGGCACCGACGTCCACACCGTCCAGAGTCTCTTCGCTCGACCGGCGCCCTTCGTCCTCGGCCACGAGTACAGCGGTGTGGTGCGAGAGACGGGCCGGGGCGTGAACCCCCGCCTCGTCGGGCGCCGGGTGGCTTGCGAGCCCTCGTACGGGTGTGGCCGGTGCGATCCGTGCCGCCTCGGGCGCGTCAGCCAGTGCGCGAGCTGCGTCCGTGTCGGCGGCTTCGCCGAGCGCGCCCTGCTGCCCGCCGCCTGCGTCCACCCCCTGCCCCGAGGGCTCGACCCCGTCACTGCCACCCTGGCCGAGCCAGCCGCCTGCTGTCTGGCCGGCCTCGCGGCGTTCCGCATGCCGCCCGAGGCCACCGTGCTCGTCATCGGAGGGGGCCTCATGGGACTCCTCACCATGGTGCTGGCCCGACGGCGCGGGGCGCGTCGCCTCGTCCTCTCCGACCCGGTCGAGGAGCGCCGCCGGGCCGCCCGGCGGCTCGGGGCTCACGCCGTCGTGGACCCCGCGAGGGAGGACCTGCGCGACCGGCTGATGGCGCTGACGCGCGGGCGAGGGGCGGACGTCGTCTGCGAGGCCGTCGGCAGGCCGGATCTGGTGGCCGAGTCGGTGGCCCTGACCAGGTTCGCCGGCATCGTGAACCTGGTGGGCGTGAGCCCCCAGGGAAGCCGGCTCCCGCTGGACCTCTTCGACGTCCAGTACCGCGAGATCAGGATCGGCGGCGTGTTCGGCCGCGGCACCGCCTTCCGCCGCGCCCTCGCCCTCTTGCCGTCGCTGGGCGTCGAGCGGCTCGTCACCGCGCGCTTCCCGCTCGACCGCATCGCCGAGGCCTTCGCCCACGCCGCGGCCGGGAAGGGCATCAAGACCGTCATCACGCCTGCCGGGGCATAGTCCCAAGCGCGCCCTCCCGGCCATCCTCGAAGCTGCACGGGGGCCCGAGCCGGACTAACCCCTCGGCGTGGCGCCCATCACGCCCCCGACCGGCGCCGTACCGGCTGGGCGCAGGCCGCCTCGACGATCGCCACGTTGGCCGCGCCTTCCTCGCCCGTCGCGCCGACCCCGCGATGCCCGCGCACCGCGCGCACGAAGTCCGCGACCAGGGCCGCGTACGGCGCCAGCGCTGCCGGCGCCGGGAAGGTCGCTTCCCCGGCGGCGGAGGTCTGGAGCGTGGCCGCGCCGGTGAACGTGTCGTCGGCGCGAATCCAGCCGGCGCTCCCGTAGATCTCGACGCGGCTTCCGGGGCTCGCGCTGGCCGCGCTGGTCTCGACGATGCCGATGCCCTGGCCTCCCAGGGCGAGGAGCAGGGCCGCCGTGTCCTCGGTCTCCACCGCGAAGCGCTGCGAGGCGAGCGCGGCGCCGATCAGGCTGGCCTCGAGCCCGCTCAGCCACAGCATGAGGTCGATCAGATGAGAGCCCAGGTTGTCACCCGTCATGTCCACCTCGACCCAGCCGACTTCGAATCGAGCGCAGGTTCGATGTCCGCGCGCGGTCAGTACAGGCCGGTGCGGTAGCCGTCCTGGAGGCGCCGGTCGAGCGCATCGAGCGTCGTGTCCGCGGGCCGCGCGTGGTCGAGGAAGATCTGCGCGGCCGAGGGGAGCCCGGAGCGATCGGGCCAGCGGGCCGGCTCCCAGAGGCCGGAGCGCTTCATGGCCTTGGCGCAGTGGAGGAAGCACTCCTCGACCTCGACGACGACGGCGAGCCGGGGACGCTTGCCCTGGGCCGAGAGCCGCTCCAGGAGGTCGTCGTCGCGCACGATCGACGCACGGCCATTCACGCGCAGGGTCTCCTCCATCCCTGGCACCAGGAAGATGAGCCCCACGCGCGGGTTCGCGACGAGGTTCCGCATGCCGTCGAGCCGCTTGTTCCCCGGCCGGTCGGGGATCGCCAGATGCGTGTCGTCGAGCACGTGCACGAAGCCCGGGGCATCGCCCTTGGGCGACACGTCGCAGCGCCCCTGGGCGTCCGCCGTCGCCATCAGCAGGAACGGCGCGTGCGCGATGAACGCGCGGCAATGCGCGTCGAGCCGCCCGATCTGCTTCCGGCGCGCCAGCTCGCTGGGCTCTCCGATCAGCGCGCGCAACTCGCGCTCCGACGTCACCACCTGCCGGAAGGGGCCGTCCGTCACCGCGTCATCCCTCCCTCGTCAGGATCCTGAGTGAGAAGGCCTTGTGGCGGCGGAGAAGCTCGAAGTCATCGCGAGCGAACAGGTAGACGTTCGTGTCGAGCAGGATGGGCAACCGCGGCTACCGGGAGACATCGACGAAACGTCCCCGGCCCTTGCGAATCAGGTCACGCAGAGTCGCCTCGACCTCGCGGTTGATCAAGGTTTCCTGCAGGGCTCGGGCAATCGCGTCGGTGTTGCTTGAGGCCCCCAGGGTTCTTCGAGCCTTCCTGAGCAGGGCCGGGTCGAGCAGAACGCTGGTTCGTCTCTTGGCTCCCATTCTTCCTCCCCCTCGGGTCTCGATTATGCACTATGCATTATGGATACCTACTGGGTGCCCGCCGTCAACAACCTCCGCACGCTGTGCCGCTGGGCCTTCGCCGAGCTCACCGAGATCTACCAGATCGAGTCGGACTTCAAGGCGAAGGGAGCGAGCGCGTTCGACGAGATGGTCGCCCGGGCCGGCGGGACGCCGCCTGCACTTTCCGCTTGACAGCTTTGTTCGCGAGGCATGGCCGCGGGCCGGCTGCGCTCGGCGGATGCCGGCCCAGCGGCCCGCACGGGCCCGGCGATGGGCGGCCGCGCGGGACCGGACCGGAAATCATCCCTCGTCCCGGAATCGCCCGTTCTGGAGGCTCCCAGGTGGCTCCGAAACCCGGGTGTAGAGTCATCCCAGCAAGAGGGAGGCTCGCCATGGAGATCCACTCGCCAGACATTCCTGCCACCCTTGGACCCGTCGCGGAGCTGGACCGGCTGGGCGACGAGATCGCCGAGCTGTCGGCGCACCTCGAGGCCGCCACCGCCCGCCTCCTCGATCGGATCCGCGAGTTCGACGCCCGGGGCGGCTGGAACTCCGGGTTCCGTTCCTGCGCTGCCTGGCTGAGCTGGCGCGTGGGGCTCGACCTGGGGGCGGCCCGGGAGCGAGTGCGGGTGGCGCGCGCCCTGGCGACGCTGCCGGGGCTGGCCCAGGCCCTGGCCCGCGGGGAGCTGTCGTACGCCAAGGTCCGGGCCCTGACCCGCGTGGCCACCCCGGAGACCGAAGCGCGCCTGCTGGCAGTGGGGCGGGCCGGGACGGCCGCCCAGGTCGAGCGGATCGTGCGGGGCTGGCGGGTGGTAGACCGGCAGGCCGAGGCCCGGGAATCGGCGCGGCAGCATGCGGGCCGGGCGCTTCACGTCCACCAGGACGAGGACGGCATGGTGGTGCTGCGCGGGCGGCTCACGCCCGAGGTGGGGGCGCTGCTCCTGAGGGCGCTGGCCGCGGCGCGCGAGACGCTGTATCAGCAGAGCCGGGGCGTGGCGGCGGTCGCCCGCCTGGCTGACCCGTCCGCGGACCCGCCGACCGCGGCCCAGCAGCAGGCGGACGCGCTGGCGCTGCTCGCCGAGAGCGCGCTCCACCATGAGCTCGATCCCGGAACCCCGGGAGAGCGGTACCAGGTGGTGGTCCATGTCGATGCCCCGGCGCTGGCGGACCCGGATCAGCCCGGCCAGTCCGTCCTCGAGGACGGGGGGCACGTTTCCGCGGAACCCCTCAT
>Ga0154317_1134_pt2 | contig 22755 bp, 19 predicted proteins | sample RifGroA2_FD_105611 | JGI IMG/M metagenome (GOLD analysis project Ga0154317, IMG submission 105611) | Candidatus Rokubacteria bacterium GWA2_70_23 | reverse complement strand
CCGAGGCCCATCCGGACGCCGCTGGACCAGACGCTGCCGGGCAGGACGACGATGAGATTGGAGCCCAGCGCCCGGATCTGCTCCGCCACGCGCTCCTGGGCGCCGGCGCCCACCGAGACCATGGCGATGACGGCGCCGACCCCGATGATGATGCCGAGCATGGTGAGGATGCTCCGGAGCGGGTTGGCGCGGAGGGCCCGCAGGGCGATCCGGATCCCCACCAGGATGTTCACGCCGCCTTCTCCTCGGCCCCTGGCGGGGGAAGCTCGCGGAGGTGGGCCGTGGCATCGCGCGGGCTCGCGATGCCGTCGTCGCGTCTCACGACGCCGTCGCGGAACTGCAGGATGCGGCCGGCGTACTGGGCGATGTCGGCTTCGTGGGTGACGAGGACCACGGTGATCCCCTGGCGGTTCAGGGTCTGGAGCAGCGCCATGATCTCGACGCTGGTCCGGCTGTCGAGATTGCCCGTGGGCTCGTCGGCGAGGATGAGGGCCGGGCCGTTGACCAGCGCGCGCGCGATGGCGACGCGCTGCTGCTGGCCGCCCGACAGCTGGCTCGGCTGATGGTGCTCGCGGTCTTCGAGTCCGACGGCGCGAAGCGTCCGCCGGGCCCGCTCGCGTCGCTCGGCGGCCGGGGTTCTGCCGTACATCAGCGGTAGCTCCACGTTCTCGAGGGCGCTGGTCCGGGCCAGCAGGTTGAAGCCCTGGAAGACGAAGCCGACCTTCTGGTTCCGGATGCGCGCCAGCTGGCTTCCGCCGAGGACCGAGACGTCCTGGCCGTCCAGGAGATAGCCTCCCGAGGTCGGGCTGTCGAGACAGCCGAGCAGGTTCATGAAGGTGGACTTCCCGGAGCCGGACGGGCCCATGACGGCGACGAGCTCGCCCGCCTCGATGGTCACCGTGACCCCTCGAAGGGCGTGGACCACCTGGCTGCCCAGGCGGTAGTCCTTGATGAGCTTGACCGTCTCGATGATGGGCATGGCGTTTACATGCGCCCGGGGGGGCCTCCCGCGGGCACAGGCCGGGGGCCGGAGCTCGGCGCGGCCGCTCCGGACGACACCGTGCCGACGAGCACGTGCTGGCCTTCCTTGAGATCACCCCCCCGGACCTCGGTGGCCGCGCCGTCACTGATCCCGAGGCGCAGCGAGAGCGCCCGCGGCTTGCCGTCAGGCTCCAGGATCCAGACACGCCCGCTTCGCTCCCCGGCTCCGGCGCGGGCGGACTGGCCGGAGGGGAGCTGGTCGTAGACGGTCTGCTGCTCCGGCGTCAGGAGGGCCCGGATCTTCTGCCGGCTCTCCTCCCGGATGCGGAGGGCGGCCGTGCGCCGCTGCTCCTGGGGCACCCGCGCCAGGCCGCGGAACTGGTTGTAGCTCTCCTCGAGGATCGGATCGAGACGCTTCTGCTGCTCCTCGGTGAGCTTGAGCTCGCGGACCAGCCGCTCGCGCGTCTGCTCGATGGTGGGGAGGCCTCCGCCCTGCGGCGACGGGCCGCTCCCGGGGCTGCCCGGCGGCGCCTGCGCGGGGGGGGGCGCCTCCTCGCCCGGGGGCCGGAAGCGGAGCGCCGCGTTGGAGAGCTTGAGCACGTTGGCGCGGGAATCCACGACGACGCGGACGTTGGCGGTCATGCCGGGCAGGAGCTTCTGCTCGGGATTGTCCACGGCGACGACCACGTTGTAGGTGACGACGTTGGCGACGGGGCGGGGGGCCTTCCGGATCTGGACCACCTGGCCCGAGAAGGTCTCGGTGGGGAAGGAGTCCACCGTGAACGTGACGCGCTGGCCCACCTGCGTCCTGCCGATGTCGGCCTCGTCCACGTTGGTGTCCACCTGCATCTTGGTGAGGTCCTGGGCGATGTTGAAGAGCGTGGGGGCGGACAGGCTCGCGGCCACGGTCTGTCCCACGTCCACGTTGCGCGAGACCACCACCCCGTCCACGGGCGAGCGGATGGAGGTGTACTCGAGATCCACCTGGGCTTGCTGGAGCACCGCCCGCTTCTGGCGGACCGTGGCTTCCGCCGTCTTCTGCTGGGCCTCCGCCACGCGGAACTGGGCCTCCGCCGCGCGGATGCCCGAGGCCACCGCCTGCTCCTGGGCCCGGGCCGAGTCGAGCTGGGCTGCCGCCGCGTCGTGCACCGCCTGGGCCGTGTCCAGCTCGCTGCGGGCGATGAGCTCCCGCTTGAAGAGGTCGCGCTTCCGGTCGAGATCGCGCCTGGCGTCGAGCAGGGTCACGTCCGCCTTGGCCGTCTGGGCCCTGGCCGAGGCCAGCGCCGCCCGGGCGTTGTCCACGTCGGCACGGGCCCGCTCCACCTGGGCCCGCTGGTTCAGCACGTTCGACTCGGACGCCTCCATGTCGGCGCGGGCCTGGCTGACCTTGGCCTCGAAGATGGAGGGATCGATGCGGGCGATGAGCTGGTGACGCTTGACCTGCGAGTTGAAGTCGACGAACAGCTCCTTGATCTGGCCCGAGACCTGCGAGCCCACCTGGACCGTGGTCACGGGATTGAGGCTCCCCGTCGCCGACACGGAGGCGACGAGATCGCCCCGGCTGACGGCAGCCGTCCGGAATCGCGGGGCGCTGCCGCCGCTCTGAGAGTAGAGGTAGGCCCCCGTGATCCCCCCGGCGACGAGGAGGATGACGAGGGCCAAGACGAGCCGGCGCTTCATGGCTGTGAGACGCCCTGGCGCGCGCGCATATTCTTACCGGCGGCCCAGCGCGCGCTCGAGTCGGGCGATGGCGATCCGGTAATCGGTGAGCGCCTGCGCCTCGACCGACTGGGCGCGGGTGAGCGCCAGCTGGGCGTCGGTGAGCTCGATGATGGTCCCGACGCCCGCGTCGAAGCGCCCCTGGCCCAGCCGGAAGTTCTCCTGGGCGGACTCCACGGCCTTCGCGGCCGCCCCGATGCGCTCCTCCGCCTCGATCAGGCTCACGTGGCCCTGCTCCACCTGCTGCCAGATCTGCAGCTCGGTGTCGCGCACGGCGGCCTGGGCGGCCTCGAGGTTGGCCTTCTCCTCCTTGTATCGGGCGATCTTGTTGCCCCCGTCAAAGATGGACCAGCGGAGCTCGAGCCCGATCTGCCAGTCCCTGGTCTCCGTGCTGCTCACGCCCCCGCTCTGAACCGAGCTCGAGCCCTGGAAGTCGGTATCGGTGCGGCCCGCGCCGACCGAGCCCACCCCGAGGAGGTTGGGGAAGAAGTCGCGGAACGTCTGGCGTACGCGAGCCTGCGCGCCGAGGGCCCGGAGCTTGACCTGCCGGTACTCGGCCCGGCGGTTGAGGGCTTCGGCCACGAGGCGCTCGCGGTCGAGCTTGAACACCTCGTAGGCGAGGATGTCCTTGACGCGCGTGGGGGCGTTGATCGCGATGCCCATGGCGGTGTTGAGCGCGATGCGCGCCAGGCTCACCGCGTTCTGCGAGCGGATGAGGTCCAGCCGGGCGTTGGCGACGTCCACCTCGGCGCGGGTCACGTCGAACTTGGGCCGCGTCCCCACCTCGAAGAAGCCGCGCGCGCTCCGCAGGTTCAGCTCGGCGCGGTCCACGGCCTGGGCGTTGACCACCACGAGGCGGGCCGCGAAGAGCTGGTTGAAGTAGTTCTCCTTCACGGCGAGGACGATGAGGTCCCTCTGCAGATCGACCTGCTCCCGCGCGGTCTCGGAGGCGGCCTTGGCGGCGTCGGTCGCGGCCAGCGTGCGCCCGAAGTCGAAGAGGAGCTGCGACACCGAGAGCCGCCCGGTGCCCGGGGTGGGGGCGGTCAGCGTGCTGCTGCTGGAGGAGCCCGTCGAGCTGAACAGGCGCGAGCTCGCGTCGGTCCGGTTCATGGTGCCGAGCAGGCTCAGCTGGGGCAGCATCGCCGAGAAGGCCTGGGCCACGCGCTGCTGGGCGGCCACGTACTCGCCGAACCGCTGGAGGATCACCGGGGCGTTGTCGAGCGCCATCGCGACGGCCTCGTCCAGCGTGAGCTCCCGCTCCGTGATCTGCGACGGGATGACGAACGGCCGGAGCCCGGCCGGGGCTGGCAGCGGCTCCCTGGGCTTCATGGGATCGGCCGCGGTGGGCTGTGCCGCAACGATCCCGGGACATGCCGCCAGCGCCAGCAGGAGGCCCGTCACGATGCGGCGAGCATGGGTGCGGAAGGCAGTCATGCGATCTCTCCTTGCGGGGCTAGTGACGCGGAGGCGTCCGCGACACGGCGCGGGAAGCGCGCCTCCAGCATAGCGTAGAGCGTCGGGATCAGGATCAGCGTGAGCACGGTGGACACGGCGAGACCCCCGATGACGGCGCGGGCCAGGGGAGCGTTCGCCTCGCTCCCCACGTCGATGCCGAGCGCCATGGGGAAGAGCCCCACCAGCGTCGTGAGCGCGGTCATGAGGATGGGGCGGAGCCGCGTGCGGCCCGCGTTGACGATGGCGTCGGTGAGCTCCTGGCCCTGGCGCCGGAGCTCGTTGATGTACTCCACCAGGAGCACCCCGTTGGAGACGACGATGCCCACCATCATGATGATCCCCATGAACGACGTGACGTTGAGCGTGGTATTCGTCAGGAAGAGCGCCCAGATGACGCCGATCATCCCGAGCGGCACCGAGAACATGATGATGAACGGATCCAGCAGCGACCGAAACTGGGAGGCCACGAGCACTCCCACCACGATCAGGAGCTCCAGGAGCACCAGGCCGAGCTTGTAGCGTCTCAGCCCGCGCATGGGACCCCCCGGGGATTGGATAGGCGGGCACAGGTGGCGGCGGGCCGCCGGTGGGGTGGACCTGGGGGGAGGTGGCGGCTCATGGGGCTTCGGTGACCATGGAACTGCATTTTAGCCATACTTGCGCCCCAGGCAAACCCTCAAGTTCTAGGGGAAAATAGCCGGGGGCCCCAGCGGCGGTGTGCTAGGCTTTACGCTGTGCCCCCTGTGGTGGGCTGAGGAGCCCTCTGATGGAAACTCCCCTGGTGTCGGAAGACCGGCCGGCCAAGACCGGCCGCTGGAGCGAGGCCGCCCTCCGGGTGCTGCGCGAGCGCTACCTCTCCCGCGAGAAGGGCGAGGTCGTGGAAACGCCGGAGGAGATGTGCTGGCGCGTCGCCCGCGCCATCGCCGCCGCCGAGGAGCGCTTCGGGCGGAGCCCCACCGCCCTCCACGAGGTGGCCGCGGCCTTCTACGACGTGATCGTGGAGGGCTCCTTCCTGCCCAACTCCCCGACCCTGATGAACGCCGGCAAGGGGAATCAGCTCCAGTATTCCGCCTGCTACGTGCTGCCCGTCGGCGACTCCATGCAGGAAATCTTCGACTCCGTGAAGGCCGCCGCCATCATCCACCAGTCGGGCGGGGGGACGGGCATGGCGTTTTCGCGGCTCCGGCCGAAGAACGATTTCGTGCGCTCGACGGGCGGGCGCGCGTCAGGGCCCGTCTCCTTCCTTCGCGTCTTCAACGCGGCGACGGAAGCGGTGAAGCAGGGGGGAACGCGGCGCGGCGCGAACATGGGCATTCTCCGCGTGGATCATCCCGACATCCTCGAGTTCGTGGAGTGCAAGCTCGAGGGCGGCGTCACCAACTTCAACATCTCGGTGGCGGCCACCGATGCGTTCATGGACGCCCTGGCGCGGGGCGCGGACTACGAGCTGATCAACCCGCGTACGGGGCTCCCCACGGGGCGGCTGTCAGCGCGCGAGGTCTTCGACCGGATCGTGCGGGCCGCGTGGCGCACGGGCGATCCGGGCATGATCTTCCTCGACCGCATCAACGCGAGCCCGGCCAACCCCACCCCCGACCTCGGGCTCATCGAGGCGACAAACCCCTGCGGCGAACAGGCGCTCCCGCCCAACGACGCGTGCAACCTCGGGTCCGTGAACGTCTCGAGGCTCGTCCGCGAGACGGCGCCGGACCGGTGGAGCATCGACTGGGAGGAGCTCGAGCGCGTCGTGCGTCTCGGGGTGCGCTTCCTGGACGACGTGATCGAGGTGAACCCGTATCCGCTGCCGCAGATCGACGCCATGGTGAAGGCCACCCGGCGCATCGGGCTCGGCATCATGGGCTGGGCGGACCTGCTCTTCATCCTCGGCGTTCCCTACGACAGCCAGGCCGCGCTGGATCTGGCCGAGCGCCTGATGGCCTTCGTCAACGAGAAGGCGCATGACCAGTCCTGCCGTCTGGCGGATGAGCGCGGGCCTTTCCCGAACTGGAGCCGCTCGATATATCGCACCGGCCGTCCGATGCGGAACGCGACGGTGACGGCCATCGCCCCCACCGGCACCATCTCGATGCTCGCCGGGTGCTCGTCGGGCATCGAGCCGGTGTTCGCGCTGGCCTTCGAGCACCGCGTGAAGGGCGCCGACGGCGACCGGGTGCTGCCCTTCGTCAGCGAGACGTTCGAGCGACTGGCGCGGGTGCGCGGGTTCCACTCCGAGGCGCTCATGGCGGAGGTCGCGCGTCGGGGCTCGATCCAGGGCATCCCGGGGGTGGACGAGGGGGCGCGGAGCGTCTTCAAGACCGCCCACGAGATCGACTACCACTGGCACGTGCGCCATCAGGCCGCATTCCAGCGGCACACCGACAACGGCGTGTCGAAGACGATCAACCTGCCCCAGGACGCGACGGAGGACGATGTGGCCCGGGCCTACCTCCTGGCCTGGGAGGAGGGCTGCCTCGGCATCACGGTGTTCCGCGACGGGTGCAAGGGGACGCAGGTCCTCAACATCGGGGTGGGCGTGGGTGCCGGCGACGAGGCGGACACCTCGATGGGCGGGGAGCGCGTGGTCAAGCCGCGGCCCCACAGCCTGGCCGGGCACACCTACCGGATGGAGACGCCCATCGGGACGGCGTTCGTCACCGTCAACGACACGGAGCGCGGCGAGCCCTTCGAGGTGTTCGTCCAGGTGGGCAAGGCGGGGTCCGACACCATGGCGGTGGCCGAGGCCCTGGGACGGCTGGTCTCGCTCGTCTTGCGGCTGCCGTCCCCGCTGTCGGCGCAGCGCCGGCTGGAGGAGATCATCAACCAGCTCTCCCGCATCGGCGGCGGCCAGCCCACGGGTTTCGGCGCTTCCAAGGTGCTGTCCCTTCCGGACGCGCTCGCGCGGGTCCTGGGCGAGCGCATCGGCTACGGAGCCGGGCAGGGGGGCGGGTCGGCCGCCGCCGGGCGCCCGTCGCTGCGGCAGGTCGGCGATCTGTGCCGGGAGTGCGGCCAGGCCACGTTTATCTACGAGGAAGGCTGCAAGAAGTGTCTCTCTTGCGGCTTCAACGAATGCTAGCGGCGGCTACGCACGACCGGCGACCCGCGGGGGGGCGGGTCCTGTCGCAGAGCGCAGCCCCCGCGGAGCCGGCTCCGTCACCCGCTCGCCCGACCGCAGCGCTGCGCGCTGCGCCCCCCCCCGATCTTGGTGCGCCGCGCGGCCCCCTCCGCCGGACCCCGGGGAACTTGGCCGCGGCACGCGAGTTGCGACGGTGTAAGGGTCCAATCGCGCCGAAGGAGGACCGACGACGGCGGAAAGGGCTTGACCGCGAAAGCGGTGGCGGTGTCTAATGGCCGAGGTTGTGAAGCCAGTCACACGAGCCGCGGGCTCGAACTCAGGGAGGAAATCGATGAGCAGATGCGTGAGATACGGCGTCGTTGCCCTCGGCCTGGTCATGGGCCTCGCCATCAGCACCGGGGCCTGGGCCCAGACGCCCTGGGCCGCACCCGATGCCGAGAAGGGCAAGAAGAACCCGGTCGCGGCGGGGAAAAAGGCGGTGGAGCAGGGCGAGAAGGTGGCGAAGGTGAACTGCGCCTCGTGCCATGGCGCCAAGGGCAAAGGCGACGGGGCGGCCGCCGCAGCGCTCAACCCGAAGCCCGCGGACTGGACCTCCAAGAAGATGCAGGACGAGACCGATGGCTCTCTGTTCTGGAAGATCTCGACGGGCCGGGGTGCCATGCCGCCCTGGAAGCATCTGCCGGAGAATGATCGCTGGGCGCTGGTCCACTACCTTCGCTCCCTCAAGGGGAAGTAGCGCTCATTCACCGCTTCCGTGCCGGGCACGTCCTTCTCGGGAAGCCGAGAGGGACGTGCCCGATCGTTTGTCTGCCTGGTCAGTTCGCAGTTCTGCCGCCGAGCCGGACGCGCTACCGAAGATGCGTAGCTGGGGGCTGTCGGGCCAGGCCGAGCGTCGGAGAACCTTACGGTTCCGCATGGCCCGAAAGGGCGGCGCCGCGGGTTGCTCTCGGTGTTGGCCGGAGCCCCTGGGAAATTCGCGGGTTAGATACGGGCGTCGAGGAGGCCCGGTCTTGGCACGGCTGATGCTCCGCTGATTGGAGTCATCACGAAAGCCATGATCATGCCCGCTGGCGATTTGTAGGCCTCGCTACGTCCCATGAGCCCTCAGCCATCCCACGATCCTGACCCCAGGGAGCTCGGGGCCTCGCTGTCGGAGATCAGCTTCGCCCTCGAGCATCTCCGAGATCGCATCCAGCGGCTCGGCGGCGTCGACGCCGAGGGCGCTGAGGCCCCGGCACCGAGCACTGATACGATCAGCGCCGTGGACCCCAAGCTGTTCGGCAGCCTGCCGGACGCGCTGGGGCTCCCGTCATCCGGCTATCCCCCGAGCGAGATATTCGGGATCGCGATGGATCGCTTGGCGAGGCTCCTCGAAGCGGATCGCTCCATGCTGTTCCTGCTCGATCCAGAGCGCGGCACGCTTCAGCCGACGGCCGCGCGCGGATTCCGGCGCGAGGACCTGGGCGGCGTCTCCATCGCTCCCGGCGAGGGGCTCGTGGGACGGGCCTATCTCGAGGGGCGGTTGCTCTCCTATGCCCGGCCGGCGGATGCCGCCCCGAGCGATCCCTTCGTCGCGCGCTTCCCCGTCCGGGACGCCGTGGCCGTGCCCATCCGGGCGGACGATCAGGTCCTGGGCGTCCTGTATGCGGGACGCCGTGGCCGGAGCGTGCCGTTCACTGCCGAGGACGTCCAGCTGCTCCTCGTGGTCGCGGACCGGGTGGCCACGGCCTGTGCCCACCAGCATCTCACCGATCGCGCCGCCGACCACGTCGCCCGCTTGCGGGAGATCGAGGCCTTCTCGAGTCAGGCCCTGGTGGGACGGGACCTGAGCGAGACCCTGGCCCGCGCGTGCGAGACGGGGTGCCGTCTCCTGGGCGTCCGGGTGGTGGCCCTCGGGGTGCCGGATGGTCAGGGCGGCCTCCGACTCGGTGCGGCGTCCGGGCTGCCGGGGCCCGTGGCGGAGGCGTGGCACGTCGACCTCGAGGAAGGGCTGGCGCGGGAGATGATCGAGACGCAGCGGCCCGTGGCCCGGCGCGATCTGCGGGAGCTGGCAGCGGCCCCGGAGGCGTTCCTCCAAGCGCTCGACGTGCGCGGGTGCCTGCTCCTGCCGCTGCGCATCCACGCGCGCACCGTGGGGGCCCTCTACATGGGCGATGGGCGGCCTCGGGAGTTCTCCGCCGACGCGGTGGAGGCGGCTCAGGTCCTGGCCTCCCTCGCCGCTCTGGCCATCGAGAACGAGCGGCTCTACGGCGAGGTGCGGAGCGGCTTCGAGTCGCTCCGCTCGGCCCAGGAGCACATGATCGTGAGCGAGAAGACACGAGCCCTCGGCGAGATGGCCGGGGGCGTGGCCCACGAGTTCAACAACATCCTGGCGATCATCCTCGGCAAGATCCAGCTCATGATGGCCCGGACCACGGACGAGGCGTACCGCGAGAGCCTCGGGCAGGTCGAGGAGGCGGCGTGGCGGGCGGCGGACATCGTCCGCCGGCTTCACGCCTTCGCCTCGACCCGGCTGGACGACGCCACCGCCATGACCGACATGAACACGCTGGTTCACGACGCGGTGACTCTCACGCGGGGGCTGTGGAAGAACGAGGCCGAGACGCGCGGGTTGCGCATCGAGGTCAGCACGGATCTGGAGGAGACCCCCCCCGTGCCCGGCAACACGGCGGAGCTGCGTGAGGCCGTGACGAACGTGGTGCTGAACGCGATCGACGCGATGCCCAGGGGCGGTCAGATCAGACTCTCGACCCGCGCCCTCGACGACGGTGTCGAGCTCAGCGTCAGCGACACGGGTGAGGGCATGTCGGAGAGCGTGCGCCGCCGCATCTTCGATCCGTTCTTCAGCACGCGCTCGCCGATCAGGACGGGGCTCGGGTTGTCGGTCGTTCACGGGATCATCGTCCGTCATCGAGGGCGCATCGACGTGGTGAGCGAGGAGGGCCGGGGCACGACGATCACGCTGTGGCTGCCCGCGGGCGTGCCGGTTGCGAGCGCCCCCGCGGTGCCCGCGCCGGCTGCTGGTGCGCCGGGGCGCCCCGCGCGGGAGAGCGACGAGGAGGATGGTCCCGGCTCCGTGCTCGTCCTCGAGGACGAGGAGCAGATCCGACAGATGCTCGTGGAGTCGCTGACTCAGGCCGGGTACCGCGTCGCCTCGGCCCGGGACGGGCTCAGCGGGCTCGCCTCCTTCCAGCGGGAGCGGTTCGACGTGGTTCTGACGGACCTGTCGCTGCCCGAGCGGTCCGGTCTCGACGTGGCTCGTGACGTCAAGCGCATGAGCCCGGACACAGCCGTGGTGCTCCTGACCGGCTGGGGGCATCTGCTGGATCCGGTGCGGCTCCGCGCGAGCGGGGTGGACCTGACCCTGGTGAAGCCGTTCCGTCTCGAGCGCGTGCTGGCGGTGGTCGCCGAAGCCTTGCGGCTTCGCCGCTCGGCCTGATCGCTGCCGGGTGAGGCGGCTGGCGACCATCGACCTCGGCACCAACACGGTGCGTCTGCTGGTGGTCGAGGCGGAGGGAGAGGGCTGGCGGACCCTCCACGAGAGCCAGCACGTCACGCGCCTCGGGGAAGGGCAGGCAGCGGCCGGGAGGCTCTGCGACGAGCCCATGAGCCGGACGGTGGCCGTGGTGGGCGGGTTCGTGAGCGCCGCTGAACGGCTCGGGGTCTCCCACGTCCACATCGTTGCCACGAGTGCCGTGCGGGAGGCTCCCAACGGAGCCGAGTTCGCAGGGCGCGTGAAGGCGGCCACCGGCCGCGTGGTGCAGATCCTCTCGGGTGACGACGAGGCCCGGCTGACCCTCCTGGCCGTCCGCCGGAGCCTGCCACAGCTGCCGGAGTCCTTCGTCCTCTTCGACATTGGCGGCGGCAGCACGGAGTTCGTGCTCTGCCGCCAGGGCGGTACGGCGGCCGCAGCGAGCCTGCGACTCGGCGTGGTGCCGCTCACCGAGCAGTTCATGGACGCCGGGGCCGTCGCGTGGGGGCGCTTCGCGCTCATGCGGCAGAGGATCGAGGCGCAGCTAGCGCGGGAGGTGCCCGAGGCGATCGTCTCGGCCGGGGCCCGGGACCTGGTGGGGACGGCGGGGACGGTGGCGGCACTGGCCGCGCTCGATCTCGGGCTGGCTGCCTACGACGCCGACCGGGTGCACGGGCACCGGCTGACGAGGGCCGCGGTGGAGGCCCTCCTGGCACGGCTCGGTGCGCTGACGCTCGAGGAACGGTCGCGGCTGCCTTGCCTCGAGCCCGGGCGGGCGGACGTCCTCATCCCCGGCATCGCCATCTGTCTCGCCGCCATGGATCGCCTGGGGTTCCATTCGCTCATCGTGAGCGACCACGGCCTTCGCGAGGGGATCCTCTGCGAGATGCTCAGGCTCCCATGATGCGGGCGCTCTCGGTCCTGGACGGCCACCCCGAGGGCGAGCCCATGCGCATCGTGGTGGCGGGGCTCGAGCGGTGGCCCGCCCCTCCAGGGTGCCGGGCCGTGATGTGGGTGACGGGGCGTTCGGGTTGGCTGTTCTCCTGTTGACGCTCGACCTCAACGGGATCCTCCCAAGTACCTGAAAGACTTGCCGCTCGGGTCTCGTCGGGGCTGGCACGCCCCATGCTGTCCGAGAGTGCAGGATCACCCAGGAGGGAGGGGAGACGCATGGAACTTGCGATCACGGCCCGGTACCGCAGATGGATCGAGGTGGCACTGCCGGCGTACTCGGTGGCGGTGCTCTTCGTGTACTTCCGTCCGGAGTACATGCCGCGCACCGGCGGGGACAGCATCGGCGAATGGCTCATGCCCTGGGCCATCTGGGGCGTGGCGGGAGCCATGAGCGGGGTGCTCGCGCTCTCCGGACTCGCGGTGGCGTTCTTCCTGCTCTACTCGCCGCTGTACCTCGCGACCCGGAGCCTCGCCCTGATCGGCAAGGGGGGCTGGGTGGACAGGCGGGAGCTGCGCTTCTATGTGGGGTGCTTCATCCTGCTCTGCTTCCTGGCGGGGCTCGCGGTGTGGAACCCGGTGCTCGCCGCCTCCATCTTCGTCCTCATGGCTGGCTGCGCCCACCTCGTGTGGCGGGCACTGGTGTAGCAGGCCGGTCGAAGGCGGGGCGAGGAGCGAGTTGACAGGGTGGGACGCGCTGAATATCCTAACGGAGGAATATGGATGACCTAGCGGTGCTGGTGCTGAACTACACGTATGAGCCGCTGCACTTCACGAACGCCAAACGAGCCATCACGCTCGTCCTGAGCGGCAAGGCCGAAGGCGTCGAGGCCTCGCCGAGAGTCGTCCGCTCACCGTCGCGGGTCTTCCCGCTCCCGTCCGTCATCCGGCTGGGCGTCTACATCCGAAAGCCTTTCCTCGAGCGGGTGGCGTTCAACAAGAAGAACATCCTGCGCCGGGATGGGTACACCTGCCAGTACTGCAGCCGGCGCGGCGAGAAGCTCACCGTGGACCACGTGATGCCGCGGTCCCGCGGCGGGCAAACCACCTGGACCAACGTGGTCGCGGCGTGCCTCCGCTGCAACCTCCGGAAGGGCAACCGCACGCTGGAAGAGGCACGGCTCCGGCTCATCCGCGAACCGGTGCACCCGCACTTCCTCTTCTCCGTGCACCTGCTGCGACACCCGCACGCCACGTCGTTCATGGATTCCTGGCGCAAGTACCTGGTCGCCGTCCCGTCGAGCCTGTAGCCTCGGTGTTCAGACTCGCCTCCGACTTCGCGCCGGCGGGCGACCAGCCTCGCGCCATCGACCGCCTGGTCACGCTGATCGGGGAGGGGCGCCCCCACAGCGTGCTCCTGGGCATCACGGGGAGCGGCAAGACCTTCACCCTGGCCAACGTGATCAGCCGGCGGGAGTGCCCGGCCCTGGTGATCTCCCCCAACAAGACCCTGGCCGCGCAGCTCTACAGCGAGTTCAAGGCCTTCTTCCCCGACAGCGCCGTGGAGTACTTCGTCTCCTACTACGACTACTACCAGCCCGAGGCCTACATCCCGCAGTCGGACACCTACATCGAGAAGGACGCGCTGGTGAACGACGAGATCGACCGCATGCGCCACTCGGCGACGACGGCGCTCTTCGAGCGGCGCGACGTGGTCGTGGTGGCGTCGGTGTCCTGCATCTACGGCATCGGTGAGCCCGAGACCTATCGGGGCATGCACGTGGGGCTCGCAACGGGGCAGACCGTGGCCCGGGAGGCGCTGATCCGGGACCTCGTGGCGACGCAGTACGAGCGCAACGACTATGACTTCCGCCGAGGCACCTTCCGCGTGCGCGGCGACGTCATCGAGATCTTTCCGGCGGCCTCCGAGTCGCGGGCGCTGCGGGTCGAGCTCTGGGGCGACACCATCGAGCGGCTGGTCACGCTCGACCCCTTGCGCGGGACCATCACCGGGGTGGTGCCGAGCGCGCGCATCTATCCGGCGAGCCATTACGTCACGCCTGCCGAGCAGCTGGAGCGGGCGCTCGGCGGCATCCAGGAGGAGCTGCGGGAGCGGCTGGCATTCTTCCGGTCCCGGGGGCGGCTGCTGGAGGCCCAGCGGCTCGAGCAGCGCACGCTCTTCGACATGGAGATGCTGCGGGAGATCGGGTACTGCCACGGCATCGAGAACTACTCCCGCCACCTCTCCGGGCGCAAGCCCGGGCAGAACCCGCCCACCCTCATGGACTACCTGCCCAAGGATTCCCTGGTCATCATCGACGAGTCGCATGTCACCGTGCCCCAGATCCGCGCCATGTACCCCGGCGATCGCACGCGGAAGGAGTCGCTGGTGGAGTACGGCTTCCGCCTGCCCTCGGCCTTCGACAACCGCCCGCTGACCTTCGACGAGTTCCAGGCAGTCGTGGGCCAGGTGCTCTACGTCTCGGCGACGCCGGGGGCCTACGAGCTCACGCGGGCCGGGGCCCAGCGCGAGGCCGGCAGCCGGGCCCCCGTGGGGGGGGCCGTCGCCGAGCAGATCATCCGGCCCACCGGGCTCATGGACCCCAGGATCACGGTCCGCCCCGCCTCGATCCAGGTGGACGACCTCATGCACGAGGTGCGGGCGCGCGCGGAGCGCGACGAGCGGGTGCTGATCACCACGCTCACCAAGCGCATGGCGGAGGACCTGACGGAGTACTACCAGCAGGCCGGCCTGCGTGTCCGCTACCTGCACTCCGATATCGATACGCTCGACCGCGTGGCCGTGATCCGGGACCTGCGTCTGGGCAAGTTCGATGCCCTGGTCGGCATCAACCTCTTGCGCGAAGGCCTGGACTTGCCGGAGGTCTCGCTCGTGGGAATCCTGGATGCCGACAAGGAGGGGTACCTGCGCTCCGCCACCTCCTTGATCCAGACGTCGGGACGGGCCGCGCGGCACGTCAACGGCGAGGTCCTCATGTACGCCGACCGCGTCACCGGCTCCATGCAGGAGGCCATCGCCGAGACCGAGCGGCGCCGGGCGGCCCAGGCGGAGTACAACGCCGCCCACGGCATCACGCCGGAGTCCATCAAGAAGTCCATCCGTGAGCTGCTCGAGACCGTGCCGGAGCGGGACTACTACACGGTGGAGGTGCCGGACGTGGCGGAGCCGGCCTGGGAGAGCCCGCAGGCACTGGCGGCGCACATCGCCGAGCTGGAGGCGGCCATGCGCGAGGCGGCCAAGCGCCTGGACTTCGAGCGGGCCGCCGAGCTCCGGGACCGGGTCAAGGCGCTCCGGAAGATCGAGCTCGGGGTCCGCTGAGCCGGTGGGCATCTTCAAGTGGGCGCTGGTGCTCTTCGGGAGCCTGACGCTCGGGCTCGTGGTGCTGGCGAAGGTGCTCGGTTTCCTGAACCCGCCCCGTCCGGGCCGGCCCGAGCCGCTCCTGCTGGCCCGGACTCGCCGCGCGCTGCGCTGGTCGATCCTCTTCCCGGCGCTGCTGGGACTCGCCATCCTCGCGGCCACGCTGCTGAGGTGACGGCAGCCTGGCGAATGGACGCGACTCAGCCTCGAGGGGCTGGAGCGGTGGCGCCCTGCGGGCCCGCTGCCAGGTAGAATACGAGCGTGACCCTCGAGGAGAAGGTGGCGCAGGCCCCGGATCGGCCCGGCGTCTACTTCTACAAGGACGCGAAGGGCCAGATCATCTACGTGGGGAAGGCCGCGTCCCTGCGGACCCGGGTGCGCTCCTACTTCCAGGAGTCCCGGGCGCGGGATCCCAAGACGGACGCGCTGGTGGGCCAGATCCGCGACGTCGAGTACATCGTCACGGGCAACGAGCTGGAAGCGCTGATCCTCGAGTCCAATCTCGTCAAGCAGCACCGGCCCCGCTACAACATCATCCTCCGCGACGACAAGCACTACCCGTTCCTCAAGCTCACGACCGACGAGGAGTTCCCGCGGCTCGTGGTGGCGCGCCGGGTGCAGAAGGACAGCGCTGCCTACTACGGTCCGTTCTACCCCGCCACCGCCGTGCGGGAGACCCTGCGCCTCGTCCGGCAGCTCTTCCCGCTGCGCACCTGTCGGATCACGATCGATGGCGCGCTCGCCCGGCCGTGCATCCAGTACTTCATCCACCGGTGCAACGCGCCGTGCACGGGGCAGGAGACGCGGGAGGAGTATGCGCGGACCGTGGCCGCCGTGCAGCGATTCCTCGAGGGGAAGCACGACGAGCTGGCGAAGGAGCTGACGCGCGAGATGGAGACGGCCGCAGCGGAGATGAAGTTCGAGCGGGCCGCCGTGCTCCGGGACCGGGTCCAGGCGCTCCACACCGTGCGTGAGCGCCAGAAGATCATCTCCACCGACGAGATGGACCAGGACATCGTGGGGGTGGTGCGCCAGGGGGGAGAGGCTTGCGTCCAGCTCTTCTTCGTCCGCAAGGGTCGGCTCCTGGGGCGCGAGTCATTCTTCTTCGATCGCGTCTCGGGGTGGACGGACGGCGAGATCCTGTCGGCCTTCATCCATCAGTTCTACGCGCGCCAGGTGATCCCCCCGCCCGAGATCCTCCTGTCGGCGGACATCCCCGACGCCGAGCTGACCGCGGCGTGGCTGCGGCAGAGCCGGGGCGCGCGGGTGGAGGTGGTGGCCCCGCAGCGGGGGCGCCGGCGCGAGCTCGTGGCCATGGCGGAGGAGAACGCGGCGCTCGCGCTCCAGACCCACCTGCTGTCCCGGGCGAACCGGGAGCAGGTGGTCCTGGAGGAGATGACGCGCGCGCTCGGGCTGCCCGCGCCGCCCCACCGCATCGAGGCCTTCGACATCTCCACGATCCAGGGCAGCGAGACGGTGGCCTCCATGGTCGTCTGGCAGAACGGGGACATGAAGAAGGACGAGTACAAGCGGTACAAGATCCGCGCCGTCACCGGGCCCGACGACGTGGCGTCCATGCGCGAGGTGCTGACGCGGCGCTACTCGAAGGCGCTCGAGACCGAGGCCCCGCTGCCGGACCTGATCCTCCTGGACGGGGGCCGCGGTCAGCTCGGCGTGGGAAGCAAGGTGCTCGAGGCCCTCGGGCTCGACTACCTTCCGATCGCGGCCCTGGCGAAGCGGGCGGAGGAGGTCTACGTGCCGGAGCGCCTCGCGCCGCTCCTGCTGGACCTCGGGTCGCCCGCGCTCCGGACGCTGCAGAAGATCCGGGACGAGGCGCATCGGTTCGCCATCACGTATCACAAGAAGCTGCGCCAGCGACGAACGATCAGCTCCGAGCTCGACCGGATCCCCGGAGTCGGACCGACGCTCCGGACGAGTCTGCTCCGGAACCTGGGCTCGGCCCGGGGGGTCCGTGCGGCCTCCGTGGCGGATCTGGCAGCGGTGCCGAAGATCACCCCGAAGCTGGCGCAGCGTATCCACGACTTCTTCCACCCGGGGCCCGGGAACCCGGGGAGGGATCAGGCGGTTAGGAGCATGGAACCTTACCCGAAAGGAGGTGACGCTCAATGAAGAAGATCCTCATGGCTCTCGCGATGGTCGCCGTGATGGCGAGCCCGGCGCTGGCCTTCCAGTGCCCCTTGCTTATCAAGCAGATCGAGGACGCGACGGCTGGCAAGACCGACGCCAACTCCACCAAGGCGAAGGCGATCGCGGCGGAGGCGAAGACGCTGCACGCCGCCGGCAAGCATGCCGAGTCGATCGTCAAGGCTGAAGAGGCCGCGAAGGTAATCACCCTGACGCTGAAGAAGAAGTAGCCCGTGCTCGCCCCGGGGGCTCACCCGAGCCCCCGGGGAGCCGTTTCTTGCGTCCTCCAGCTAAGTGTGTTAAATATCAGGACTAATATGTCCATCGACGATCGGCCCGAGCGCTACCCGTTCGCCGAGATCGAGGCCAAGTGGCAGAGGGTGTGGGAGGAGTCCAAGCAGTTCAAGGCCATCGAGGACCTGAGCCGCCCCAAGTTCTACTGTCTCGAGATGTTCCCGTACCCCTCCGGCCGCATCCACATGGGCCATGTCCGCGTCTACGCCATCGGCGATCTGCTCGCCCGGTATAAGTGGATGCGCGGCTTCAATGTGCTCCACCCCATGGGCTGGGACGCCTTCGGGCTGCCCGCCGAGAATGCGGCCATCGACAACGGGGTGCACCCCGCGGTGTGGACCCACGAGAACATCGCGAACATGCGGAGCCAGCTGCGGCGCATGGGCATCTCCTACGACTGGGACCGCGAGCTGGCCACCTGCGACCCGGCGTACTACCGCTGGGAGCAGCTGATCTTCGTCCGCATGTTCGAGCGGGGGCTCGCATACAAGAAGCGCTCGACGGTGAACTGGTGTCCGACCTGCCAGACCATCCTCGCCAACGAGCAGGTGGAGGCCGGACGCTGCTGGCGTTGCGACTCCGAGGTGGCGGCCAAGGAGATCGAAGGGTGGTTCTTCAAGATCATTGACTACGCCGAAGAGCTCCTGGCCTGGTGTGACCGGCTGCCGGGCTGGCCCGAGCGGGTCATGACGATGCAGCGCAACTGGATTGGCAAGAGCGAGGGCGCCGAGTTCGACCTGCCGGTGGTCGGCCGTCCCGGCCTCACCATTCGCATCTTCACGACGCGCCCGGACACCTCCTTCGGGATGACCTACGCCGTGCTGGCCCCCGAGCATCCGCTCGTGGACGCGCTGGCGACGGATGCCGCCGCGCGGGCGCGCGTCAAGGCCTTCAGGCAGGACGTGGCGCGGGAGTCGGAGATGGAGCGGCTGGCTGCCGACCGGCCGAAGCGCGGCCTCAGGCTCGACGTGAAGGCCCTGAACCCGTTCACGGGCCAGGAGATCCCGCTGTTTCTCGCCGACTACGTGCTCATGGGCTACGGGACCGGCGCCATCATGGCGGTGCCGGGGGAGGACCAGCGGGACTGGGACTTCGCCCAGCAGCACGGGCTGCCGATCATCGCCACGGTCAAGCGGCCGGAGGGCTGGGAAGAGACGCAGGCCTACACCGGCGACGGCGTGAAGATCAACTCGGGCTTCCTGGACGGGCTGGGCATTGCGGCGGCCAAGCGACGCGCCATCGACTGGCTCGTGGAGCGCGGACTGGGCGAGGCCAAGGTGAACTACCGGCTGCGGGACTGGGGGATCAGCCGGCAGCGCTACTGGGGCGCGCCCATTCCGATCCTCTACTGCGCGTCGTGCGGCATGGTGCCCGAGCGTGAGGACCGGCTGCCGGTGGTTCTGCCTGAGGACGTCCAGATCAGCGGCAAGGGCGGCTCGCCGCTGGCCGACGTGGCCGGCTTCGTCAACGCCGCCTGTCCCCGCTGCGGCGGCCGCGCCCGGCGGGAAACCGACACCATGGACACCTTCGTGGAGTCCTCGTGGTACTTCCTGCGCTACTGCTCGCCGCAGTTCACGGACGGGATGTTCGACTCCAAGGCGGCGGCCTACTGGATGCCCGTGGACCAGTACATCGGGGGCATCGAGCACGCCGTGCTCCATCTCCTCTACGCGCGCTTCTACACCAAGGTGCTGCGCGACCTGGGCCTCGCGACGGTGGACGAGCCCTTCTCGGCCTTGCTCTCGCAGGGCATGGTCATCAAGGACGGCGCCAAGATGTCCAAGTCCAAGGGCAACGTGGTGGACCCCGACGAGCTGATCCGTCGTTACGGGGCCGACACCGCGCGGCTCTTCTCGCTCTTCGCCGCGCCGCCGGAAAAAGATCTCGACTGGAACGACCGCGGGGTGGAGGGGGCCTCCCGCTTCCTCAACCGCCTCTGGCGCTTCATCCACGCCCATCTCGACGAGCTGCGGGCGGCCTCCCCGGCCCGCCCGGCGGGGCTGTCGCCCGCCGGCCGCGCCTTCCGGCGCACGATCCAGGAGACGATCCAGCGGGTCACGACGGACATCGAGAAGGACTTCCACTTCAACACCGCCATCAGCGCGGTGATGGAGCTGGTCAACGCGCTGCTCGAGTTCGAGCGCGTCTCCATGGATGCGGTGAGCCGCGAGGAGCGCCAGGGGCTCCTCCGCGCGGCGGTGGAGGCCACGGTGCTCCTCCTCGGTCCGGTCTGCCCCCACGTCACGGAAGAGCTGTGGGCGGCGCTGGGCCACACGGAGAGTCTGTTCAAGCAGCCCTGGCCCACGCCGGATGCCGAGGCCCTCAGGCGCCAGGAGGTGGAGATCGTCGTCCAGGTGGACGGGCGGGTGCGGGGCCACGTCACGGTGGATGTCTCGGCGGCCGAGCAGGAGGTGCAGGACCGAGCCCTCGCCGACGCCAAGGTGCGTCCGTGGCTCAGCGGGCGCGAGGTCGCCAAGGTCGTCGTGGTGCCGGGGCGGCTCGTGAACGTCGTGACCCGCTGATGCCGCGCCCGGCACGGCGCGCGCGGATCCGCGGCGTCGGGGTCTCCCTGGCAGCGGTGCTCGTGGCCCTGCTCGCTTTCGGAGGCTGCGGCTACAGCTTCCGGGGCAACCTGCCGCCACACATCAAGACGGTGGCTGTTCCCACCTTCAAGAACAAGACGCAGGAGCCCGCAGTGGAGAACACCATCACCGCGGCGGTGGTGAACGCGTTCGTGAGCAGCGGCAAGCTCAAGGTGGTCCCGCCCGACGAGGCCGACTCGATCCTCGAAGGGGAGATCGTGGGCTACCAGATCCAGTCCCTCGCCGTGGACCGGACCATCAACGTGCGCGAGTACCGGCTCCTGGTGACGATGAACATCCAGTTCCGTGACGTCCGCAGGGGCGGCACGCTCTGGCGGCAGGAGGGGCTTCAGGAGCAGGCGGACTTCCGCGTCCCCGGCCAGGTGTCCGGGACGATCAGCCGGGAGGAGGGTGCCGTCAGGGAAGCCGCCGTGGACATCGGCCGGAAGATCGTGAACCTGGTGGTGGACCGCTTCTAGTGGATTACCTCGGTTTCATCAGGGCGGTGGAGTCGGGGCGGACCCCGCCCGTTGCGCTGCTGCACGGCCCCGAGCCCCTCCTCATCGAGGATGCCGTGGCCGCGGTCACGCGCGCGCTCTTCCCCGACCCGTCGCTCGCGACCCTGTCGCGCGAGGTCCTGGAGGCCAGGGAGGCGGGGGCCGAGGGCATCGTCCGTTCGGCCCTGACACTGCCCTTTCTCACGCCCGCCCGTCTCGTGGTCGCGCGCGGGGCCGACACCCTGCCGGCCAAGCAGGCCGAGGCGCTCGGCGCGTACTGCAAGGCGCCGAATCCGTCCAGCGTGCTCCTGCTGCTCGCCGACGACACCGTGCCGGCTGGCCACTGGTTGCTTCGTGTGCTGCCCCCGGCCGCCATCGTGGGGGTCCCTCGACCGGCTGGCCGGGCGCTCCTCATCTGGCTGCGCGGGCGCGCGAGGTCGGCGGGCTTCGAGCTGGCGGAGGAGGCGGCCACGCTCCTGGTGGAGCTGGCCGGCGAGGATCTCGCGACGCTCATCGGCGAGGTCGAGAAGGCCGCGCTGGCCGGCGGCCCCGAGAACCGTCGCGTCACCGTCGCCGAGGTGCGGGCTGTCGTCGGCGAGCACCGGCTGCGCGACGTCTTCGAGCTGACGGACGCGCTGGCGGCACGAGACCTGGCGCGGGCTCTGGCGGTCCTCGCCTCCTTGCTCCAGGCGGGGGAGGAGCCGCTGGCCGTGCTCGGGATGCTGGCCCGCGAGGCCCGCGCCACCTGGCAGGCGCAGGAGTGGCTCCGCACGGGGCGCAGCCCGGATGAGGTCGCTCGGGCGCTGAGACGGCCGCAGGCTGCGGCAGCCGCGCTGGTGACGCTGGCGCGCTCGCTCTCTGCGCGGACGGCAACGCACCGCCTGGCGCGCTGCTGGGACGTGGAGCGCCGGCTGAAACTCGGGGCCCCGCCTCGCCCCGAGATCACGCTGCTCATCGCGGATCTGTGCGCGGCCTGCTAGGGGGCCGGGCGGGCCGGAGCTGTGTCGGGCTCGCCCTCGTCCTGGCCCTCGGCGCAGCAGCGCCGGCGACGGCTGACCTCGTGGCCGGGGCGGCCTCGGTGGAGGTGGCGCTGCCCGCCGGGACGCCCCTCGCCGGGTACGGCGGCTTCCCGCGCCGGGCGTGGATCCCCGACCTGCTGAACCGCTTCCCCCACGCCTTCTGGTTCAACCCGTCCGAGGGCGTGCACGACCCGCTGATGGTCCGGGCCCTCGAGCTGGAGTCGGGGAGCACGCGCATCATCTGGGTCGCCGTCGACCTCGTGGGCATTGACCCGAGTCTCGTCGGCGACCTGCGGCGGCGTCTCGCGCAGTCGGGCCAGGCTCCTTCCGCGCTGATCGTGTCCGCTTCCCACACCCATTCGGGGCCCGGCGGTTTCGCGCACTCCGCGCTCTTCGGGGTCGTGGCGACCGACCGGCTCTCGGGCGGAGTGCGGGAGCGCATCCTGGAGGGCCTCGTGCGGGCGGCGCAGGCGGCGCATGGGCGGCGGGTTCCCGCTCTGGTGGGAACGGGGTGGGCCGAGGTGACGGGGATCGCGAAGAGCCGGCTCAAGGCGCCGCTCGACCCGGAGCTCTCGGTGCTCAAGGTGGTCTCGCGGGACGGCCGTCCCGTGGCGGTCGTGTGGAACTACGCCATCCACGGCACGGCGCTGGGGCGGGGCAACGCCCTCATCTCGGGCGATCTCATGGGCGAGGCCTCGGCCCGTATCGAGCGGGCACTCGAGGCGCCGGCGCTCTTCGTCAACGGTGCCGTGGGGGACGTGAGCCCGGCCCGGCGAGGCTGGGAAGGGGTGAGGAGCACGGGCGAGACCCTGGCCGCGGGAGCGCTCGGCGCGTGGGCGCGGATCAAGGTCGAGCCCGACGCGCACCTGGAGGTCATGAGCCAGCATGTGACCGTGGGGCCTCCCGCGCTCCGGGTCAGGAACTGCACGGGGCGGTGGCTGCCGCGGTGGCTCGGCGTCGGGCTCGGTAGCGCGTTGCCCAGCTCGTCGGAGGTCGTGGCGGTGGCGGTGGGTCGCGCGGGCTGGGTGACGATCCCCGGCGAGCTCGAGACGCGGCTCGGGCTCGAGATCAAGGCGGCGGCCCCGCGGCCGCTTGAACGCGTCTTCGTGGCTGGCGTGTCCAACGACTACCTGGGGTACTTCCTGACGGCGAAAGCCTATGATCAGCCGAGCTACATCGCCTGCGGCAGTCTCTACGGGGAGCGCGGCGGAGCGATCCTGCGCGATGCCGCCGTGGCGCTCCTCACAC
>Ga0154317_1226_pt1 | contig 22960 bp, 21 predicted proteins | sample RifGroA2_FD_105611 | JGI IMG/M metagenome (GOLD analysis project Ga0154317, IMG submission 105611) | Candidatus Rokubacteria bacterium GWA2_70_23 | reverse complement strand
ACGCCCTCACCGACGAGGACATGGCCGGGCATGCGCTCAGCGAGGCCGAGCGGGCCGCCCTCAAGGCGGGGGACATCAGGAGCCTCTACGAGCTCGGCGCCAACCCCTATCTGATCCGCCGGGTGTTCAGGCGCCGCTTCGCCATCTGACCTCCAGAATCCGCGCACGCTGATGGGGCAATTCGGGATAGGGCAGGGGATCAGGCGCTTCGAGGACCTCCGGCTCCTTCGAGGCCAGGGCCGATATCACAACGACGTCAACCTCCCCGGCCAGGCGCACGCCGTTCTCGTCCGCTCGCCGCATGCCCACGCGCGGATCCGGTCCATCGACACCTCCGCGGCGCTCAGGGCCCCGGGAGTCCTCGCCGTCCTGACCGGGGCCGACGTGGCGCGTGACGGGCTCGGGACGATGCGGATGACGCTCCGGCGCCAGCGGCCCGACGGGTCGCCGATGTTCGCCTCCCCGCACCGCGGCCTGACCCAGGACCGCGTTCGCCACGTGGGCGACCCTGTCGCCCTCGTGATCGCCGAGACGCCTGCCCAAGCCGCGGACGCCGCCGAGCTGGTGGACGTCGACTACGAGCCGCTGCCGCCGGTGACCGCGACGGCGGAGGCCGCGGCGCCGGGCAGCCCGCCAGTGTGGGACGAGTGTCCCGACAACATCTCCAATGTCTTCGAGGCGGGCGACAGGACCGCGGTCGACGCGGCCTTTGCCCGGGCCCACCGCGTGGTCCGCCGCCGCTACGTCATCACCCGGGTGCACGCGCAGTACATGGAGCCGCGGGGCGCGCTGGGGGTCTACGATCCCGGCGAGGACCGCTACACCCTCTATGCGGACGTGCAGTACCCTCACCGCGTCCGGAACGCGCTGGCGAGCCACATCTTCAAGATCCCCGAGCACCAGATCCGCGTCATCGCGGGCGACGTCGGGGGTGGCTTCGGGACCAAGGGCTGGCAGTACCCCGAGCACAGGCTGGTGCTGTGGGCGGCGCGCAAGGTCGGCCGGCCCGTGAAGTGGGCATGCCAGCGCCACGAGGCGATCCTGGCCGACGAGCACGCGCGCGACAATGTCAGCGAGGCGGAGCTGGCCCTGGACGCGGAGGGGCGGTTCCTCGGCCTGCGCGTCCGGACGCTGGCGAATGTCGGCGCCTACGTGTCCTCGGACCGCAACCTCCTCGCGACCTTCGCCAACGTGGTCACCCTGGTCGGCGTCTACGCCTTTCCGGCGGCGCATGTCCACGTGAGCTGCGTCTTCACCAACACCAATCCGACCGCGCCGTACCGCGGGGCCGGCCGGCCGGAGGCCATCTACGTCATCGAGCGGCTCATCGACGATGCCGCCCGCGAGCTGGGCGTGGACCCGGTGGCGCTGCGCCGCCAGAACCTCATCGCGTCCTCCGCGATGCCGTTCCGCACCCCGCTGGGGATGACGTACGACTGCGGGGAGTTCGAGAAGAGCATGGATGCGGCGCTCGCGCTCGCCGACGTGGCGGGCTTCGCCGCCCGGCGCGAGGAGTCGCGCCGGCGGGGCAAGCTGCGCGGCATCGCCGTGGTCAACGCCATCGAGCGGGCCGCCTCCCCCGGGCCCGAGTTCGCCGAGCTGCGCTTCAACCCCGGCGGGTCGGCGACGATCTTCATGGGCACCAAGAACCAGGGCCAGGGCCACGAGACGACGTTCAAGCAGATCGTCCACGAGCGCCTCGGGCTCGCACCGGAGGAGGTGCGCTTCATCGACGGGGACACGGACCGCGTCGCCTTCGGCATGGGCACCATATGGAGTACGCCATCCCGCGCGCCGAAGACCTGTGCGACATGCACATCGAGAGCCATCCGGTCCCGACCACGCTCAACCCCCTGGGGGCCAAGGGCGCCGGTGAGGCCGGAACGGTGGGCGCTCTGCCCGTGGTCGTCAACGCCGTCATGAATGCCCTGGCGCCGCTGGGCGTCCGGCATCTCGACATGCCGGCGACGAGTGAGCGAGTCTGGCAGGCCATCCAGGCCGCCGAAGCGACCACGCGCAGGTGAGCGCGAAGGAGATCACGCGATGAGCCTGTTCGACGGGACGCGGCGCGACGTTTTGCGGGTCCGGTACACGCCTTTCGGATTGACAGAGGTTTGGCAGGCATCGTACAGAACGTCATGATCGACCGCGTCCCGAGACTGGCCGTCCTGGAACCGGTAGGGAGGTCCCGATGAGCGCCGCCGACACGTCGCTGCCGCTTCGCTCGCTCCTGTTCGCCCCGGGCAACGAGCCGCGCAAGGTCCAGAAGGTCGCCACCTTTGGCTCCGACGCCATCATCCTCGACCTCGAGGACGCCGTCCCCGATGCCGACAAGGTGGCCACCCGCCCCCTGGTGCGGGCGGTGCTGGCCGACCTGGCCACGGTCGGGCCCCTGGTCTTCGTGCGGGTGAACAGCCTCGCCACCGGCCTCACGGCGGGCGACGTGGAGGGCGTGGTCACCCCGGGCATCGACGCCATCGTGCTGCCGAAGACCGAGGCCCCGGAGGACCTCGACGCGGTGGACGCCATGCTGGCCGCCGCCGAGCGGCGCGCGGGACTCCCGCCCGGCCGCGTCAAGGTGCTGCCCCTCGTGGAGACGGCGCGCGGCCTCCTGGCCGCGTCGGCCATCGCCGGGGCGATCCCCCGGGTCATCACCATCGCGTTCGGCAGCGGCGACTACACGCGCGACCTGGAGCTGCCGGCCATCCGCTGGTCCCTCGAGGGGACGGAGATCTTTTACGCGCGGGCCAAGCTCATCGTGGACGCGCGGGCGGCGGGCCGGCCGGGGCCCATCGACGGCCCCTACGTCGCCGTGCGCGACGCCCAGGGCTTCGAGGCCGACTGCCGCACGGCGCGGCGCCTGGGCTTCCAGGGGAAGATCTGCATCCACCCCTCGCAGGTGACGCCGGCGAACCGCCTGTTCGCCCCCGATCCGGAGGAGGTGGCGTTCTGCCGGAAGGTCATCGCGTCGTTCACGGTGGCGGAGGCCGCGGGATCGGCGTCCATCACCGTGGACGGGATCTTCGTGGACTATCCGATCGTGGACAAGGCCGCGCGCATCGTCGCGCTCGCCGAGAGGCTGGCCGCCAAGGACGCGGCCGCGGGCGGGGCGGCGGCGGCGGAAAGGAGCGGGCGATGAGCGTACCGATGGCGCTGTCCGGCATCCGCGTGGCGGACATCTCGAATTTCCTGGCGGCGCCCATGGCCTCCATGTTCCTCGGGGACTACGGGGCCGAGGTGGTCAAGGTGGAGCACCCGTCGCGCGGCGACGAGATGCGCTTCTGGGGCGAGAGCAAGAAGGGCGTCGGGCTCTACTACAAGGTGATCAACCGCAACAAGAAGTCGGTCACCGCCGACCTGCGCACGCCGATCGGGGTGGAGATCGTCAAGCGCCTGGTCCGCACGGCCGACGTGGTGATCGAGAACTATCGGCCCGGGACGCTCGAGAAGTGGGGCCTGGGCTACGACGTCCTGTCAGAGATCAATTCGCGTCTCGTCATGCTGCGGATCACGGGCTTCGGCCAGACGGGGCCCTACTCCCACAAGCCGGGCTTCGGCACGCTGGCCGAGGCCTTCGCGGGGGCGGCCCACATCACGGGCTTCCCGGACCGTCCGCCGCTCCTGCCGGCCTTCGGCCTGGGCGACTCCACGGCCGGCCTGGCCGGCGCCTTCCTCACCATGGTGGCGCTCTTCGAGCGGGAGCGGCATGGCGGGCGCGGGCAGGTGGTGGAGTTCGCGATCTACGAGCCGCTCTTGACGCTGCTGGGGCCGCAGGTGGTCAACTACGACCAGCTCGGCCTCGTCCAGGAGCGGAGCGGCAGCCGGCTGCCCTTCACGGCGCCCCGCAACACCTACCGGACGCGGGACGGCAAGTGGGTCGCCATCGCCGGCAGCGCCCAGTCCATCTTCGAGCGCATCTGCCGCGCCCTGGAGCGGCCGGAGCTGATCGCCGACCCGCGCTTCAGGGACAACCGCATCCGCATGGAGAACGCGGCCGAGCTGGACGGCGAGCTCCAGTCGGCCATCGAGCGGTTCGACCTCGACGCGCTCATCCGGCGCTTCGAGCAGCACGAGGCGGCGGTGGCCCCGGTGAACAACGTGGCGCAGATCTTCGCCGACCCGCACTACGCGGCGCGGCAGAACATCACGGCCGTCCCCGACGAGGAGCTGGGCGGCCCGCTGCGGATGCAGAACGTGGTGGGAAACTTCTCGCGGACGCCCGGCGCCATCCGCCGCGCGGGGCCGCGCCTGGGCGAGCACAACCGCGAGGTGCTGGTGGAGGAGCTGGGCTTCAGCGAGGCCGAGCTGAAGGACGCGGGGCTGCCGCTGTGAGGGCGGGGGCGCGCGGATCGGCGGGAGAGCGCGTGTAGCATGCGCACGCTGGCGGAGCTGCTCGCCAACGGGCTGCTGCTGGGCGGGATCTACGCCCTGATGGCCTGCGGCCTCAACCTCATCTTCGGCGTCATGCGGGTCATCAACTTCGCCCACGGCGAGTTTCTGGCGTTCGGCGCCCTCCTGGGCGTGAGCCTCGTCATCGGCCACGGGGTGCCCTTCCTGGTGGCCCTGGTGCTGGTCGCGGCGGCCATGGGCGTCTTCGGCTACCTCCTCCAGGCGGCGCTCATCGAGCGGGTGGTGGACGGCCCGCCCATCATGTCGCTTCTGCTCACCTACAGCGTGTCCACCATCCTGGTGAACGCCGGCATCCTGATCTGGGGCGGCGGCTACCGGGGGATGCCCGGCGTCTTCTCGGGCTCAGTGCCCGTGCTGGGGATGAACCTGTCCCAGGCGCGGCTCGTGGCCTTCGCCATCGCGCTGGGGCTGACGGGGCTGGTGTACGGGTTCCTCGCGCGGAGCATGCTCGGCAAGGCGATCCGCGCGGTGAGCGAGCTTCCCGAGATCGCCACCGTGTCCGGCATCGCGGCGGCGCGCATCCGCTACCTCACGTTCGGGCTCGGCGGGATGATGGCGGGCGCGGCCGGGGTGCTCATGGCGCCCATGTTCGCCTCCGACCCCCAGATGGGAGCGCGGTTCGTCATCAAGGCCTTCACCGTCATCATCGTCGGGGGCATGGGCAGCTATGCCGGCGCCCTCGTGGGCGCCCTGCTGATCGGCATCGTGGAGGTGACGGGCGGCTACGTGCTTGGCCAGACCTTCGGCACGGCCATCCTCTACGTGCTCATGATCGGTTTCCTCCTCTTCAGGCCGTCGGGGCTCTTCGGGTTGCGGGTGGTGGCGCGATGACGGCCTGGATCCTGGGCGGCGCGCTGGTGGCGGCGGCAGCGGTGCTGCCGCTCGTGACGGCGTCGTACCTCGTCTCGTTCACCATACAGCTCTTCCTCTTCGTGGTCCTCGCCTACTCCTGGAACGTGATCAGCGGCTACACGGGCTACACGTCCTTCGGGCACACGAGCTTCTTCGGCATCGGCGCCTACGGGGCGACGCTCATGATGCTCCACTGGAAGCTCCCCTGGCTCCTGGCCTGCGCGGGCGGCGGGTTGCTGGCCGTGGCCGTGGCCCTGCCGCTGGGCGTGGTGATGCTTCGGCTGCGCGGCTCCTTCTTCGCCATCGGCATGTTCGGTCTGGCGCGCGTGTTCGAGGCGGTGGCCTTCGGGTGGGCGGACCTCACCCGGGGTGGCACCGGCCTCTATCTCCCGCCGGCCTACGACCTCAGGCCGCTCTACTACGCGCTCGGAGTGCTGGCGCTCGGGATGGTGCTCCTGACCTGGCGGCTCGACAACTCGCGCTTCGGGCTCCAGCTGCTGGCCATCCGCGAGGACGAGGACGGGGCGGAGGCGCTCGGCATCAAGACCACGCGCCTCAAGGTGCGGGCCTTCGTGCTCTCGGCCGTCGGCCCCGGCGTCTCGGGCGGGTTCTACGCGGTGTACCTGTCCTTCATCGACCCGCCCACGGCGTTCTCGCCGGCGACGGAGCTCACCACCATCGCCATGGTCCTCTTCGGCGGCATGGGCACGGTCCTGGGGCCCCTGGTGGGCGCGGCGGTGCTGTCGGTGCTCTACGAGGGGCTCTGGGCGCGCTTCCCGCAGGTCTATCTGGGCGCGGGGGGCGTCATCATCGCGGCCGTGGTGCTGCTGATGCCGCGGGGCGTGATGGCCGTCGCCATGCGGCGCGGCTGGCTGCCGCACGGCCGCGGCACCCTGCGGCGGCTGGCGGCGCGCCCGGCGGCGCCGGCGGAGGCCTGAGGTGGGCGCGCGCCCGCTGCTGCTCGTGGACGGCGTCGTGAAGCGGTTCGGCGGCGTCATGGCCCTCAACGGCGCCTCCTGCGCCGTGACCGAGGGGAGCGTCACGGGGCTCATCGGGCCCAACGGCTCGGGCAAGTCCACGCTGTTCGCCTGCATCGCGGGGGTGGAGCGCCCTGACGAGGGGCGCATCACCTTCCAGGGTGAGCGGCTCGACGAGCGGACGCCGTCCGAGATCTGCGAGATGGGGCTCGCGCGGACGTTCCAGGTCACGCGGCTGTTCCGCGAGATGACGGTGCTGGAGAACCTGGTGGCGGTGGCCCATGGGCGCTCGGACGCGGCGGCCGTGCGGCGCGCCCAGGAGCTGCTGGAGATGGTGGAGATCCGCCGGCTCGAGCATGCGCTGGCGGGAACCCTGTCCTATGGCCAGCGCAAGCTGGTGGAGATCGCGCGCGCCCTCATGTTCGCGCCCAAGCTGCTCCTGCTGGACGAGCCCTTCGCCGGCATCAACCCGCGCCTGCAGAACCGCATCCTGGGGTATCTCAAGGCGCTCCACGAGGGCGGGGTGACGCTGTTCCTCATCGATCACGAGATGCGCATCCTGCTGGACGTCTGCGAGACCGTCCTCGCCATCGACGCCGGCGAGGTGATCGCCTCGGGCCCCCCCGAGGAGATCCGCCGGAACCCGCGCGTCCTGGCCGCGTACTTCTAGCCGGCGGAAGAGGAGCCCACGATATGTTGACGCTGCCGAAACGGGCGACCGTGGTGGAGGTGGGGCCGCGGGACGGCCTGCAGAGCCTCGACCAGGCGATCCCCACCGACAAGAAGGTGGCCATGATCGACAGGCTGAGCGAGGCCGGCTTCCCGGTCATCGAGGCGACGGGGTTCGCCCACCCGCGGGTGATCCCGAACCTGGCCGATGCCGAGGAGGTGATGGCGCGGATCAACCGCCGGCCCGGCATCGTGTACCGCGCGCTCGTGCCCAACGCCAAGGGGGCGGCGCGGGCGGCCGGCGCCAGGGTGGACGAGATGCTGGGGCTCCTCACGGTGAGCGAGACCTACTGCCGCAAGAACCAGAACATGTCCGTCGACGAGGCGGTGGAGCAGGCGCGGATGGCCTTCGAGATCGCCGAGCGCGCAGGCGTCCGGTTCGTCATGGCCATGGGCATGTCCTTCTTCTGCCCATACGAGGGCCGCATCCCGGAGGCGCGGACCCTCGAGGTCTTCGGCAAGCTCCACGAGCGCGGGATCCGGCGAGTCTACCTGGCGGGCAGCCTCGGCATGGAGGACCCGCGCCACGTCAACACGGTGTTCCACAGGATTCGCGACCGCTGGGCGGACGTGGAGGTGGGCTTCCACGTCCACAACGTGGCGGGCTTCGGCGCGGCCAGCATCGTGGCGGCGCTGGACGGCGGGGCCAGCAGCATCGAGGGCTCCATCTGCGGCATCGGCGGCGGCATCGCCATGCCCACGAGCATGGGCTCCGTGGGCAACCTCGCCACGGAGGACATCGTCCACCTGCTGAACGAGATGGGGGTGGAGACGGGGATCGACACGGCGGAGGCGGCGCGCGCCGCCTGGGACGTGAGCCGGCTGCTCGGCATCGAGCCCGCCTCGCATGTGACGCGGAGCGGGACGCGGGAGGCGGTCCTCGAGCGGGGGCGAACGAATCCCCGGCAGCCCCCGCACTAGGCTCGGAGTGGGGTCGGGACGCAGGGAACAGGCCGCAACGGCCGACAGGAGGACATATGCACATGTTCAGGCGGATGGTTCTGACCGAAGGATCCGGGTGGGGAGCGGTGAGGACGCGGGCGACGCTGGCCGTGGCCCTGGGGGCGGCGCTGGTCGTGGCGGGCGGGCTCCTGCCCGCGGCCGCGCAGAAGCCCGTCACCATCGGGGCGCCGCTGGCGCTCTCGGGCAACCTCGCCGACTCGGCGGCCCACGTCAAGCGCGGCTACGACCTCTGGCTCGAGGAGGTCAGCGCGCGCGGCGGCCTCCTCGGCCGGCCCGTGCAGTTCCAGGTCTATGACGACCGGAGCGACGCGGCCACGGCGGCGCGGCTCACGGAGCGGCTGATCACCAGCGACAAGGTGGACCTCCTGCTCGCGCCTTTCGGGTCGGCGGGGACGTCCACGGCCAGCGCCGTCAGCGAGAAGCACCGGATGGTGATGGTCAACATAGCCGGCGCCTCCGAGTCCATCCACCAGCGCGGCTTCAAGTACATCTTCCAGGTGGTGACGCCGGTGGCCTATTACGTGGAGGGCACGTTCCCGCTGGCCGCCAAGGCCGGATACAAGAGCCTGGTGTTCGTGGCGCGTGACTATGCGGCCGCGCGCGACATGGAGAAGGCCATCAAGATCTGGGCGCCGCAGAACGGCATCGAGATCAAGATGATCGAGTACTTCCCGGCGGCCACGACGGACTTCTCGTCCTACATCGCCCGGGCCCGCGACCTGCAGCCGGACATCTGGGTCTCCGTGGGCTACCCGCCCGAGGCCATCGAGATGATCCGTCAGATGAAGGCCACCAACTACCTGCCCAAGCTGTTCGTGCACAACGGCGTCTCCCAGGAGGACTTCCTCAAGGCCACGGGCAAGGACGCCGAGTACGCGTTCGGGATGTCGCTCTACGAGCCGAGCCTGCCCACCAAGGGCAACGCCGATTTCGTGAAGCGGTTCAAGGCCAAGTACAACTACGAGCCGGGCTACTACGCGGCGCTGGGCTACGCGGGCTGCCTGATCCTCGAGGAGGCCGTCAAGAAGACGGGGAGCCTCGACCAGGACAAGCTGGCGGCCACGCTGCGGTCGCTCCAGACGGAGACGGCCTTCGGGCCATACGCGGTGAGCGAGACGGGGGCCCAGACGGCGAAGAAGGGGCTCATCGTCCAGGTGCTCAAGGGCCACCGCGAGATCGTGTGGCCGTTCACCCAGAAGACGGCCGACGCGGTGCTGCCGATGCCGGCCTGGAACAAGCGGTAGTGAGCGAGGCCGTCCTCGAGGCGCGGGGGCTCGTCACGGGCTACGACGAGATCCCCATCGTCCGCGGCGTGGACCTGGCCATCCGGCAGGGGGCCGTCACCTGCATCATCGGGCCCAACGGCGCCGGCAAGTCCACCGCGTTCAAGGCGCTCATGGGTCTCCTCCGTCCGTGGGAGGGCGAGATCCTCATGAAGGCGCGGTCCATCACTCACGAGGCGGCTCACCGCCGCGTGGGCCGCGGCCTCGCCTACGTCCCCCAGGGGCGTCTCGTGTTCCCCACCATGACCGTGCTGGAGAACCTCGAGGTTGGCGCCTTCATCTTCCGCCGCCAGCCCGCGCGGATCCGCGACGGGCTGGACCGGGTGCTGACGCTCTTTCCGGTTCTCGCCGGCCGCCGGCGGCAGCTCGCCGGCACCATGTCGGGCGGCGAGCAGCAGATGCTGGCCATCGGGCGCGGCCTCATGACCAGCCCGGAGGTGCTGCTGCTCGACGAGCCCTCCCTCGGGCTCTCGCCCAAGTACGTGGATCTGGTCTTCGCGAAGCTGATCGAGCTCAAGCAGGCGGGGTTCACCGTCGCGATGGTCGAGCAGAAGGCCTCGCGGGCGCTTCAGATCTCCGACGTGGGCTATGTGCTCAACATGGGCCGCGTGGCCTTCGTGGGCCCGGCGGCCGAGCTCCTGGCAAACGAGCGGGTCAAGCGCCTCTACCTCGGCGAGGGCGGGGAGGAACCCGGGGCGGAGATGCCGGGAGGACCGGACGATGAGTGAGTCGCGGGGCGCCCTCGACGGGCTCACGGTGCTCGACCTCGCCACGCTCGCCGCGGGGCCCTGGGTGGCGACGTTCCTGGCGGAGTTCGGCGCCGACGTCATCAAGGTGGAGCAGCCCGGCGGCGGCGACGGCATGCGCCGGTTCGGACCCCAGAAGGACGGCGTCGGGCTCATGTGGCGCTCCACGTCGCGCAACAAGCGATGCGTGACGCTCAACTTCCGCGTGCCCGAGGGGCAGGACCTGCTCCGCCGGCTCGCGGCCCGGGCCGACGTGGTGATCGAGAACTTCAGGCCCGGCACGCTGGCCGGCTGGGGGATCGGCTACGAGCACCTCCGGGCCGTGAACCGCGGGCTCGTGATGCTCCACGTCACGGGGTTCGGCCAGACGGGGCCCTACGCGCCGCGCCCGGGCTTCGGCACGCTCGCCGAGGCCATGAGCGGATTCGCCCACGTGACGGGCCCGCCGGACGCGCCGCCCACGCTGCCGCCGCTGGCCCTGGCCGACGGCATCGCGGCGGCCTTCGGCACCTATGCCGTGATGATCGCGCTCTACCACCGGGACCGCCACGGCGGGGAGGGCCAGGAGATCGACCTCGCGCTCTACGACGGGCTGATGCGCTTCATGGAGCCCATGCTGCTCGAGTACGACCAGCTCGGCACGGTGCGCGGCCGCACGGGCAACCGCATCGCCGACTCGGCGCCGCGCAACACCTACAGGACCGCCGACGGGCACTGGGTGGCGCTGTCGGGCAGCGCCCAGTCCATCGCCGAGCGGATCCTGGAGGCGGTGGAGCGCCCCGAGCTGATCCACGATCCGCGCTTCGCGGACAATGCCGCGCGGGTGCGGCACATGGACGAGCTGGACGAGGTGATCGGCGGCTGGATCGGCCGCCACGCGCTCGCGGAGGTCGTCAGGCGCTTCGAGGAGTGCGAGGCGGCGCTGGGCCCCGTCTACGATGCGTCCCAGATCTTCGCCGACCCGCATATCCGGGCGCGCGAGAGCCTCGTGGCGGTCCCCGACCCCGTGCTCGGCGCTCTCACGCTCTGCAACGTGGTGCCGCGGCTGTCGGCGACGCCGGGCGCGATCGCCTGGCTCGGCCCCGCGCTCGGTGTCCACAACGAGGAGATCTATTGCGGCCGGCTGGGCCTGAGCCGCGAGGACCTGGCGGCGCTCGGGCAGACAGGAGTGATCTGATCATGCGCGTCTCCAGCGCTTCGCCGAGCCGGTGACGCGGATGGGACTGGCCCGCGCCAGCTCTCGCTCGGCTCGGAGCCGGCGGGGAGGAGCTCGCCTTGACGGACTCCGCCCGGTGTCGTAGTCTTGCCGAGTCCATGAGGCTGGCCGAGAAGGTAGCGCTCGTCACGGGCGGGAGTCGGGGGATGGGTCGCGCCATCGCGCTGGGGTTCGCGCGGGAAGGCGCCGACGTGGCCGTCAACTACCGGAGCCACGAGGGCGAGGCCCTGTCGGCCGTGAAGGAGATCCAGGCGCTGGGCCGGCGCGCCATCGCGGTCAAGGCGGACGTGGGCCGCGGCGGCGAGGTTCGGGCGATGGTGGACCGTGTGATCCAGACGCTGGGCCGGATCGACATCCTCGTCAACAACGCGGGGATCATGAAGCGCACGCCCTTGCTCGAGATCAGCGAGGCCGAGTGGGATGCGATCCTCGACACCAACCTCAAGGGCTGCTTCCTGGTCACCCAGGCGGTAGCCCGGGAGATGGTGAAGCGCCGGAGCGGCGTCATCATCAACATGTCCTCCATCGGCCAGCAGGTCGCCGCCCGCAACATGACCCACTACAACACCTCGAAGGGCGGGATTGCCCAGCTCACCCGCCAGGCGGCGCTGGAGCTGGTGGACCACGGGATCCGGGTGAACGCCCTCTGCCCGGGCTTGATCGAGACCGACATGAATCGCCAGGACATCGCGCAGGAAGAGTTCCGCGCCACGCGTCTGGCCGGCATCCCGATGAAGGTCATCGGAACCCCTGAGGACGTGGTGGGGCCGGCCCTCTTCCTCGCCTCGGACGAGTCGCGGCTGGTGACCGGGACGCATCTCTTCGTGGATGCCGGCCTCACGATGATCTAGGGGGGACCCGCATGAAGGTTCCGTACTACTACAAGTCGCTGGACTGGAAGGCGCTGGTCCGCGAGTACCCGCCCTCCAAGGATTTCGCCGAGACCGTCTTCCGCTATGACCGGAAGAAGATCGCGCAGGTGCAGAATCGCCGCTTCCTGGAGATCGTGGAGTACGCCTGGCGCAACCCGTTCTACCGCCGGCGCTGGCAGGCCCATGGGCTCAGGAAGGGTGACATCAAATCCGTGAAGGACATCGTGAAGCTTCCGATGGTGACGGTGGAGGACTTCAAGGAGGGGATCAAGGCCAAGCCCCCCTTCGGCGAGCACCAGGGGCTCGGGACGCGCGACGGGGTCCGGACCCCGATCAAGATCCAGTCGAGCGGCGGGACCACGGGGATGCCCCGGCCGACGCTCTTCACGCCCTGGGAATGGGAGATCCAGGGCATCCAGGGGTCGCGAGCGCTGTGGATCCAGGGCGCCCGCCCCGGCGACGTGATGCAGATCCCGGCCACCCTGTACACGGCGAATCTCGGGTGGTTCTTTTACCTGAGCTGCTTCCACTGGTCCGGCGTGCTCCCGGTCACCACCGGAAGCGGCAACGTGACCCCGAGCCGGCGCCAGCTCGAAGTCGCGTTCGAGTGGGGCACGAACCTGTGGGCGGCGTTTCCCGAGTACCTGATGCACCTGGCCTCAGTGGCCGGGCAGGAAGGGTTCGACCTCAAGAAGCTCAAGACCAAGTTCATCGCCGCCTTCCTCGGCCCTGATCTCGACGGCTCCCTCCGGAAGCTGATGGAGGGGACCTGGCACTGCCCCGTGTACGACAACTACGGGACCCACGAGGTGGGCCTTCCCGCCTTCGAGTGCCGCGAGCAGGACGGGCTCCACATGATGGAGGACATGTTCATCCTCGAGGTCGCCGACGTGGATACCGACGAGATCCTGCCGGCCGGCGAGAAAGGGAACCTGGTCATGACGAGCCTCTATCGTCATCACCCGCCGCTCATTCGCTACAACCTCCGGGACTACATCCGGCTCGTGAGCGACGGCACCCGGCGCTGCGGCTGCGGCTCGCACTTCCAGAAGATGGATCACTTCCTCGGGCGGAGCGACGACATGGTGAAGCTCCGCGGGACCAACGTCTTCCCCATGGCGTGCCTGGGGGCCGTGACCGGGGACGACCGGACCACCGGCGAGTGGCTCTGCGTGGTGGAGCGGAAGGAGTCCGGCCTCGATATCCGGGACGAGATGACGGTCAACGTCGAGGTGAAGGAGGGCGCCGCCGATCGCGAGGGTCTCAAGGCCAAGCTGGAGGACCGGCTCAAGTCCGACCTCGGCGTCAAGGTGACGGTGGAGCTGGTTCCCGCCGCGAGCCTGGCCGCCTACACCTACGGCCGCGAGGGGAAAGCCAAGCGGCTTGTCGACCGGCGCTTCGGGAAGAACGCATGATCAAGTTCGGGGTCATGGCAAACAGCCACCCCGCGTCAGCGGAGGCCCTGTCGCGGCTGGTGGACGAGATGACCGCGGAGGCTCAGCAGGCGGAGCAATACGGCTTCGACTCGTTCTTCGTGACCGAGCACCACCAGGAGCCGTCCGGGTACCTGCCGTCGCCCCTGCCGCTGCTGGCGGCCCTGGCCGCGCGCACCTCGACGATCCGCCTGGGTACCGGCATCGCGGTGCTTCCCCTGTACCACCCCGTCAGGCTCGCCGAGGACTGCGCCGTCGTCGACATCATCTCGAAGGGGCGGCTGATCCTGGGTGTGGGGCTGGGCTACCAGGAGGTGGATTTCGCCGCCTACGGTCTCCGCGTGAGCGACCGCGTCTCGCTCTTCGAGGAGGGCATCGAGATCGTCAAGCGGGCCTGGACGGAGGAGAAGCTCTCCTTCGCCGGCAAGCGCTATACGTTGACCAATATCAGCGTCACCCCCAAGCCGGTGCAGAAGCCGCGCCCGCCCATCTGGATCGCCGGGGTCGGGGACGAGGCGATGAAGCGCGCCGGGCGGGTGGGCGATGCCCTTCTGGCCGACTCGTTCCAGCTGCCGGCGCGGCTCAAGCGGCGAGTGGACCTGTACCGGCAGACGGCGGAGAGCCGTGGCAATCGCGCCCAGGTGGTGCTCTTCCGGGAGGGGTTCGTGGCGAAGACGCGCGAGGAGGCGGTTCGCGAGTACGAGCAGGGAGTGCTCAGCACCCACCGCTACTACTGGCGCCATGGGTCCTATTACCAGGACATCAAGAAGGAGGAGGATCTGGATTTCAAGCGGATCGGGCTGGACCGGCTGATCCTGGGGTCGCCCCAGGACTGCGCCGAGCGGATCCGCGCGTGGAACGCGGAGATCGGCGCCGACTACTTCCTGATCCGCTTCAAGCACCCGGCCGGTCCGCCTCACGCGAAGGTCATGGAGGCGCTCAGGCTCTTCGGCGAGGAGGTTATCCCGAAGTTCCGCTTCCCCCAGGGGGAACAGGAGGACACGTGATGAAGGGGCAACGGTGTCATGGGTGGGTGCTCATGCTGGCCGCGGTGCTTGCGCTCGGCACGGCCGCGCCGGCGGCGGCCGCCGAGAAGACCCTCGAGATCGGGGTCCTCGGGCCGCTCTCCGGCGGAGCCGCGTCCTACGGCGTGGAGCTGCTCCGGGGCGCCGAGATGCGCTCCGACGAGATCAACAAGGCCGGCGGACTCAAGGTCGGGGGCGACGTCTACAAGATCAAGCTCATCGCCTACGACCACAAGGCCAGCGCGGCCGATGCCGCGACGGCCGCCAACAAGCTCGTCTTTCAGGACAAGGTGAAGTACATCATCGGCAACGCGGTGGGCGCGACCTGCAACGCCGTGCAGACGGTGACGGAGCCGCAGAAGGTGATGTTCGCCTTCGTCTGCTGGGGAACCAACAATCTGGGGCCCGACAAGCCGCACTCCTTCCGCTCGATGCTGAGCCAGTGGGAGGCGGCCGAGCCCTTCTACCGCTGGATCAAGGAAAAACGCCCGACCATCAAGAAGGTGGCGGTGATCTCGCCCAACGACACGAGCGGGCTCGACACCAATACGGCCGTGGTCAAGGCGGTCAAGGGCCTCGCCCTCGATCTGGTCTCGGAGGAGACCTACGAGCGCGGGACCAAGGACTTCTACCCGATCCTGACGAAGATCCTGGCCAAGAAGCCGGACCTGCTCGACGTGGCGGCGGCACCGCCCGCCGAGGCCGGCCTGATTCTCAAGCAGGCGCACGAGCTCGGGTTCAGGGGCGCCAAGGGGTGGACCGCCGGCGTCAATCCAGTCACCCTGGTGGGCATCGCCGGTGTGGAGGCGGCGGAAGGCGTCTGGAGCCCGGTCAACATCAACGTCAGGAGCGACTTCGTGGACCCGAAGGTCCGGAAGTTCGGCGACGAGTACGAGAAGCGCTACAAGGAAGTGCCCGGGGTGATCGCGGTGGCCAACTACGGCGCCTTCGATGTCTTCACCAAGGCGATGCAGGAGGCCGGCTCGGTCGAGACCGACAAGGTGCTGGCCGCGCTCACCTCGCGGCCGTACGACACGGTCTGGGGTCGCCTCGTGATCGGCGGGAAGGAGACGTACCGGATCGACCGGCAGTTCCTCTACCCGATGGTGATCAGCGAGATCCGCGGGGGGAAGATCGTGGACATCGAGCAGGTGCTGCCTGCCGCTCTCAAGGCGCTGACGAAGTAGGCGCTCCGCGGGGGGTGGGAGCCGGCTCCCGCCCCCCGCCGCCCCTCGCATGCCGATCGAGCTCCTGGTCCAGGCGCTGCTGAACGGGTTCGCGCTGGCGCTCGTGTACGTGCTGGTGGCGCTGGGCCTGACCCTGATCTTCTCGATCCTCGGGATCATCAATTTCGCCCACGGCGAGTTCTACATGCTCGGCGGCTACGCCACCTACTTCGGCGTCGCGGTCTTCGGGCTTCACTACGTCCCGACGCTTCTCCTCGCGATCGGCGCGGTCGGGCTGGCGGGGGTGGTCGCCGAGCGGTTGATCTTCCGGCACCTGCGCGGGAAGACCCTCAATGCCTTCATCGTTTCCCTGGGGCTGCTCTGGGTCCTCCAGTCCGGCGCCCAGCTCACCTTCGGCGTCCTGGACAAGCCGGTGCCGTCGGCCTTCTCCGGGATCATTCGCGCCGGCCGGGTCATCATCTCCGTCGAGCGGTTCGTCGTGGTGCTCGCCGCGGTGGGGCTCATCGCCGTCCTGTACGGTTTCCTCCAGTGGAGCCGCGTGGGCCGGGCCATGCGGGCGGTGGCCCAGGACCCCGACGGCGCGGCGCTCCAGGGCGTCAACATCGAGTTCACCTCCATGCTCGGCTTCGCCGTCGGCTGCGCCCTGGCCGGAGCCGCCGGCGGCCTGCTGGCGCCGGTTTTCGCGGTGAGCCCTCCCATGGGGGCGCTCCCGGTGGTCAAGGCGTTCATCATCATCATCGTCGGCGGGATGGGCAGCCTCCCGGGCGCGGTGCTGGGCGGCCTCCTGCTGGGAACGGTGGAGGGGATCGGCTCGCTCTTCTTCAGCAGCGCCGCGGTCAACGTCCTCGGCTTCCTCATGGTGATCGCGGTGCTGCTGGTGAGGCCGCGGGGGCTCTTCGGTGCCGCCTAGCCCCGCCCTCCGGCGCGCGCTGATCGGCTACGGGCTCCTCGCGGCCGGGAGCCTGGGCCTCCCGCTCGTGACCCGGGACTCGTACCACGTGGACGTGGCCACCACGATCCTCATGAATCTCGTCCTCACGATGAGCCTCCGCCTCGAGATCAGCACGGGGCAGCTCAACATGGCTCACATCTCGTTCATGGGAATCGGCGCCTACGCCTCGACCATCCTGATGATGCGGGGCGGCTACTCATTCTGGATCACGCTCTGGGTGGCGGGGGTGATGGCCGCCGTCTGGGCAGTCCCCATCGGGGGCCTGGCGCTCCGCGTGAGCGGCCCGTACTACTTCCTGATCACGTTCGCCTTCTCCGAGGTGGTTCGCCTCATCTTCAACAACTTCTTCGCCGAGTGGTTCGGGGGACCCTCGGGGCTCGTCCAGATCCCGAAGCCCGATCCCCTCCGCCTGGCGGGCGTCCAGCTGACCTTCGTGGGGAAAGTGGAGCTGTACTATCTGATGTGCGCCCTGCTCCTCCTGGCGGCCGCGGTCCTGGTGCGCCTGGACTACTCGCGCTTCGGCCTCGTGGGCAACGCCATCCGCCAGGGCGACGTCCTGGCGGAGACGCTGGGGGTCTGGGTGTTCCGCTACAAGCTCACGGCGTTCGTCCTCGGGAGCTTCATGGCGGGAATCGCCGGGGCCTTCTTCGCCCACTCCCACCAGGTCCTCCACTCGAGCGACTTCAGCCTCGAGCCGATGGTGCTCCTGGTCGTCTTCACGGTCATCGGAGGAACGGGGAGCGTCTGGGGGCCGGTGGTGGGCACCGTGGTGCTGACGATCGCCTCCGAGTTCATGCGTGAATTCCACTACTACGAGATTCTCGTCTACGGGGCGGTGCTGATCCTGACCATGTTGCTCTTGCCGGAGGGGCTCATCTCGCTGCCGGGAAAGCTGGGTCGCCTTGTCCGGCGCGGCGGCGGAGGCGAGGCGGAGGCCATGGGGGCCGGCGTTGCTCCTTGACATCAGGCACGTCACGCGGGGGTTCGGAGGGCTCGTGGCCGTCTCCGACCTCTCCATGATGGTGACGCCGGGCGCGATCCACGGCCTGATCGGCCCCAACGGCGCCGGCAAGAGCACGGTCTTCAACCTGATCTCGGGCGTCCTCTCACTCTCCGCCGGCGAGATCTTCTTCAAGGGGGAGCGGATCTCGGGGCTGAGGCCGTCCGAGATCTGCCGGCGGGGAGTGGCGCGCACGTTCCAGGCGACCACGCTCTTCCGGGAATTCACGGTGCTCCAGAATCTCCTCGTCGCGGCCCACCTGCGGGCGGCGGACGGGCTCGCGCCGGCGCTGTTTGCCTCGCCCGCGTACCGGCGGAAGGAGCGCGAGGCGCTGGCCAGCGCGCAGGAGAACCTGACCTCCCTCGGCCTCGGCGGGACCGCCCAGGCGGGGCGCTCGGTGGAGAAGCTGCCGCACCGGGACCAGAAGGCCCTCAGCATCGCCATGGCGCTCGCCACGGGCGCGGAGCTGGTGCTTCTGGACGAGCCCCTGGCCGGCCTCACCGCCCAGGAGCGGGAGGAGACGCTGGGCGCGCTGCGCCGTCTCCGGGATCGGGGGCTCACGATCCTCCTGGTGGAGCACGACATGAAGGCGGTGATGGGGCTCTGCGACGTCGTCACGGTTCTCGACCACGGTGTCCGGATCGCGGAGGGCACGCCCCGGGAGATCCAGGAGAATCCGGCCGTGATCGAGGCGTATCTGGGGGCGGAGGACGCGCGTGCTTGAGGTGACGGACCTGCGCGTCCGGTACGGCAACGTCGTGGCCGTGGCCGGCGTGTCGCTCTCGGTGGCCGACGGCGAGATCGTGGCGGTTATCGGTCCCAACGGAGCCGGGAAGACCTCCACGCTCCGCGCCATCTCGGGGCTGGTGCGCCCGTCGGCCGGGCGGATCAGCTTCAACGGCACCGACATCACCGGCTGGAAGGCCCACCGGATCGTGGCGATGGGACTGAGCCATGCCCCCGAGGGGCGGCGGCTCTTCCCGCAGATGACCGTGCTCGAGAACCTCAAGATGGGCGCCTATCTCCGGGGGAACGGCGCTGCTCTGGAGCGCACGCTCCAGGAGGTCGTGGCCCGGTTCCCGCGACTCGCGGAGCGCCGCCGCCAGCGGGCGGGGACGCTCTCGGGGGGCGAACAGCAGATGCTGGCAATCGGCCGCGCCCTCATGGCGGAGCCCCGGATGCTGATCCTGGACGAGCCGTCCTTCGGCCTGGCGCCGATGGTGGTGACGGAGATCGGGCGAGTCATCCAGGCGATCAACCGCGCGCGGAAGGTGGCGGTCCTCCTGGTGGAGCAGAACGCGCGGATGGCGCTCTCGATCTCCGCCCGCACCTACGTGATGGAAACCGGCACGATCGTGCTTGAGGGCCCCTCTGCGAGCCTCCGCGAGAGCCCGCACGTCAAGGCGGCCTACCTCGGCGGATGATGGCCATGGCCCCCCTCCGGTTCGGGCTCGTGCTCGGTGCCTTCTCGGACGAAATTCCCGGCCAGAAGGAGCTCGGCGACTTCGCGCGGAGGGCGGAAGCCGTCGGGTTCGACTCCGTCCAGGTCGGGGACCACGTCCAGTGGCGCGCGCCGATCCTGGAGTCGACCACCGTGATGGCCACCTTCGCCGCCGTGACCGACCGCATCAAGATCGCCAGCGACATCATCATCTTGCCGCTGCGGGATCCGGTGCTCATGGCGAAGACGATGGCCAGCCTGGACGTGGTATCGGGCGGGCGCATGATCTTCGGGATCGGCGTCGGGGGGGACTACCCCCTGGAATTCGCGGCGATGCGGATCCCGGTGGGGGAGCGCGGTGCCCGGGCCAACGAGAGCCTGGACATCATCAAGGGGCTCTGGGCGAACGAGCGCTTCAGCTACGAGGGCAGGCACTTCAGCATCCGCGACGTGGAGATCTTGCCGCGGCCGATCCAGCCCTCCCTCCCCATCTGGGTTGGCGGGTCGTCGGACGCGGCGCTGCGCCGGGCCGCCCGGTATGGCGACGGCTGGATTCCCGCCTTCTCCAGCGCCAGCAAGTTCGCGCGCCAGGCATCCGACCTCCGCCGTCTTCTGCAGGAGGGGGGGAGGACGGCGGAGGCGTTCACCTTCGGGGTGTACCTGTTCGCCAACGTGGACCCGGACCCCGGGCGGGCGCTCGAGGCTGCCGCGGGGTACATCGAGCGTGTGTACCAGCTCGACGGGGTGCGGACCATGGAGCGCTCCGGGGTGACGGGACCGCCGGAGGGTTGCGCGGGGCGGATCATCCCCTATGTGGAGGCGGGAGCAGATCACGTCGTCCTGGCGCCGATGTCCAGCTCCCGCGATTGGCCGCGCCAGATCGACGGCTACGCGGAGGTCATCGAGCACGTCCGGCGGCGGGCAGGAGGCCGGTGATGGGCGACGAGACGATCCTGGTCGAGCGCGCGGGGGCCATCCGCCGGATCCGCATGAACCGGCCGGAAAAGCTGAATGCGCAGAATCCCGCGCTGATCAACGAGATGGACGCGGCGTTCGCGGCGGCGGCGGCCGATCCCGGCGTCCGTGTCATCATCCTCTCCGGGGAGGGGCGCGCCTTTTCCGCCGGCCACGATCTGGAGTACCCGGGCTTCGACCGGCGCGGCTACACCTACCAGACGCGGCTCGACATGGAGCGGGAGACCTTCGTCGAGAAGATGCTCAGGATCCGGAATCTCCCGAAGCCCACCATCGCGCAAGTCCACGGGCATTGCGTGGCGGCCGGACTGATGCTGGCGTGCATGTGCGACCTGATCGTCTGCGACGAGACTGCGCGGTTCTCGAACCCCGTGCTCCAGATGGCGCTGGCCGGCGTCCAGCTCCTGGTGGAGCCGTGGGAGATCGGAGCCCGGAAGGCCAAGGAGCTCCTCTGGACGGCGGAGGCGCTGACGGCCGAGGACGCCCAGCGGCTGGGGCTCGTCAACCGCGTGGTCCCGAGCGACAGGCTGGAGGAGGAGGTGACGGCGCTCGCCCTCCGGATCGCCGCGCTGCCGGCCTTCGCCGTCCGCGCCGTGAAGAAGACCATCAACGATACGCAGGACTTCATGGGGCAGGGGCGGGCGTGGGAGCACCACTTCCTCCTCCACGTGGCCGCCAAGCGGAGCGAAGAGTTTGGCCAGTGGTGGGCCGCGGTCGAGCGGGAGGGCGGGGGATTCAAGCCCGGAGGGCTCGCGGCGACGCTGCGGAAGCGGCGGGCGGACTCGGCGTGAGGCCGGCCGGTGTCTTCCCCTACGGCCGTCACCGGCCCCGGATCCACTCCACCGCGTTCGTCACGCCGGGGACCTACATCATCGGCCGCGTGACGATCAAGCGGGACGCCAGCGTCTGGTTCGGGGCCGTCCTGCGCGGCGACGCCCAGCCCATCGTCATCGGCGAGGGCAGCCTCGTCGAGGACAACGTGGTGGTGCACGGGCGGGTCGTCGTCGGCCGGCGGTGCGTTATCGGCCACGGGGTGATCCTGCACGGGTGCTCCGTGGCGGCGGGAGCGGTGATCGGGGCCAATGCCGTGGTCTTCGACGGCGCCCGGATCGGGGCCGGCGCCCTGGTCGCCGCGGGCTCGGTGGTGTACCCGAAGACGCGGGTGCCGCCGCGCACGGTGTTCAGGAACTCGGCCGGCGGGAACCACCCCGTGCTGGAGGCGATCGGCAACCGGCTCAGGCGATGGGACGGGGCGGCGTACCGGCGACTCATCCGGACCTACCGGAAGACGGAGGCGGCGGGGAGGGGACAGCGATGAGCTTTCAGACGCGTCTGAGCAAGGCGCTGATCGAGCGGTACACGCGCGCCGGCCACTGGGGAAGCGAGACCTTCTCCCAGATCCTGGCGCGGCAGGCGGCGGCCCACCCGGAGCGCGAGGTGCTGGTGGACGGGCGCCACCGCGTCACGTACGGGGAGCTCAAGGCCCGCGTCGACCGGGTCGCCGCCAAGCTGGGGACGCTGGGCATCGGCCGGGGCGACGTGGTGACGATCCAGCTCCCCAACTGCGTCGAGTTCGCCTACGTCTTCTTCGCCCTCGAGCGCCTGGGGGCGGTCGCCAACCAGATCGGCCCGGATTTCCGGAGCCGCGAAGTGGAGTACATCAACCGCTTCTCCGAAAGCCGCGCCTTCGTCTGCCCGGCCGCCTTCAAGGGCTTCGACTACGTCGGGATGATCGAGGAGCTCAGGCCGAAGCTGCCGGATCTCAAGACGGTCTGCGTCCTTGGCGGCCGGGGGGACGGCACCGTCTCCCTGGACGACATCGTGTACGGCGACGATCCGGTCTCGCTGCGGGCCGAGCCCCTGGGGGCCGACGACGTGATGCGGATGGCGTTCACCTCCGGCACCACCGGAAACCCCAAGGGCGTGATCCACAGCCACAACACGACCCTGTCCACCTGCCGGAACCTGAACCGCGACATGGACGTGAGCGAGCGGGACGTCTTCCTGATCTATCTGCCGCTCGGGCTCAACTGGGGGTACCTCACGCTCGTCCAGGCGGTGCTGGCGGGAGCCCGCGCCGTCCTCCTGGACCAGTTCAGCGGCCGCGCGGCGCTGGAGCTGATCGACCGGGAGCGGGTGACCTTCATCCCCACCGCCCCGGCGTCCATCATCGCGATGCTGAACGAGCCCGATCTCGGGCGCTTCACCCTGTCGTCGCTCCGGGTGGTCATCACCGGGGGTGCCTCCTGTCCCGTCGAGACCATCCGGGAGTTCCGCGCGCGGATGCGCGGGCACCTGATCGAACTCTACGGCATGCTGGAGACCGGCTTCCACACCTACACGCGCTTCTCGGACGATCCCGAGGCGGTGACGGGAACGGTGGGGACGCCCTCCTCGGGCCTGGGGCTCCGGCTCATCGACGAGCACGGGCGGGACGTGCCGCCGGGAGCGGCAGGGGAGATCGCGGCCGACGGCCCGTCGGTACACCTGGGCTACCACAAGAACCCCACGGCGAACGCCGAGCTGTTCACGGCGGATGGCTGGTTCCGCACGGGCGACCTGGGCCAGTTCGACCAGGCCGGCAACCTCAAGATCGTCGGCAGGCTCAAGGAGATGATCAACCGCGGCGGGAAGAAGTTCTTCCCGCGCGAGATCGAGGAGATTCTCTACACGCATCCCAAGATCCTGCACGCGGCCATCGTCGGCGTCCCCGATCCGCGCCTGGGGGAGCGGAACTGCCTCTGCGTCATCCCCCGGCCCGGCGAGCGCATCTCGCTGGAGGAGATCGTGGCGTTCCTGAAGGACGGGGTCGCCACGTACAAGCTCCCGGAGATGGTCGAGGTCTTCGAGGAGCTGCCGTTCACACCGACCGGGAAGATCCAGCGTCATGTGCTCGCCA
>Ga0154317_1210_pt1 | contig 23078 bp, 20 predicted proteins | sample RifGroA2_FD_105611 | JGI IMG/M metagenome (GOLD analysis project Ga0154317, IMG submission 105611) | Candidatus Rokubacteria bacterium GWA2_70_23 | reverse complement strand
GAGCCACCGGCTTCGCTGGCGCGGCGGCCCAGGCCGCGGTCGGCGTCAGCCGTGGGTGGCGACGGAGTACGGGTGCGGCGAGGTGATGGGGCGGCCCGCCGCGAAGCGCGCGGGGCTGAAGAGGTCGAGGTCCACCAGGCGCGTCGTGCCCGTGAGGATCTTTTCCGCCAGCAGCTCCCCGATAACCGGGCTCAGCTTGAAGCCGTGGCCGCTGAACCCGCAGGCCAGGTGGAGGCCCTCGATCTGCGGCACGGGGCCCAGCAGGGGCTGCAGGTCCGGCGAGCAATCGTAGACGCCGGTGTAGCCGCCGCGCAGCACGGCGCCGTCCTGGCCGGGGAAGCGCGCCGCGAAGCGCGCGACGAGGGTGCCGGCGTCCTCCTGATACGGAGCGCGGTCGCGCTCCACCTCCGGGTCCACGTGGCCCTCGTGGGGGGAGCTGGCGCCGATGAGGGTGAGGGTGTCGCCCTCGGGCCGGTAGTAGCTCCCGGCGGCCCGATCCGAGATCACCGGGTGGATGCCCCCGAATGCGGCGGACCGCCCGACGATGGCGATGTCGTGACGCACCGGGGTGAGCGGGACGTCGATGCCCAGCGGCGCCAGGAGGTCGCGGGTGCGATAGCCCGCCGCGACGACCACGGCGCGGGTGGCGATGGGGCCCGCGCTGGTCTCCACCCGGTCCAGCTTCCCCCCGGAGACGCGCAGGCCCGTCACCGTCACGCCGATGCGGATCTCGGCCCCGTGCCGGCGGGCGGCGGCCGCGTAGCCGACCGTGGCCCCGTGCGGATCGGCGTAGCCCGAGTCGGGCTCCCAGGCGGCGGCGTCGACGCCGTCCAGCCCCAGGCGCGGCTCGAGGGCGCGGATGTCGTCGGGCGAGAACGCGTGCGCGCTCACGCCGGCCGCGCGGTGCATCGCCACGTTGGCGCGGAGCGCGGCCCCGTCGCCGGGTCCGACGAGCGCGAGAAAGCCCGTGCGCCGGAAGCCCGCCTCGCCGCCCACGATCTCCGCGAAGCGCTCGAACACGCGGCGTCCGGCCAGGGCCATGCGCACCAGCGCCTCGTGAGTGTAGTGCGTCCGCACGATGGCACTCGAGCGGCCGGTCGCGCCGGCGGCCAGGTCGTGCCGCTCGAGGAGCAGCACGCGGCCCGCTCCCGCCCGGGCGAGGTGCCAGGCGGTGCTGGTCCCCTCGCACCCGCCTCCGATCACGACGACGTCCGCTGACTCCGTCATCTCGCCCTCCGTGTGTGCCGTCTCGACAGCATACCGCGCGACACCGCGCGATCAACGCGCCGCGGTCGAGGCGGGCTCCCGAAGGCAGGGACCCAGGCGGGGCCGCGGGTCAGCCCGGCCGCGGGCGCCCGAGGAACTCGCGGACGATGCGGAGGAACTCGTCCAGGCGGTCGTGGTGCAGCCAGTGGCCCGCCCCGTCGATGCCGGCGACGGTGGCGTGGCGGAAGGGGCGCGCGCGGCCGTCCTCGGCCGGGTTCCCGGACTGACTCTCCTTGCCGTACAGGAGCAGGGTGGGGCAGGCGATCCGGGACCACAGGAGATCGATGTCCCGGCCGCTCATGTCGTACGGGGGCCACGCGCGGACGTAATTGTCGAACTTCCAGCTATAGGTGCCGTCCTCGTTCTGGTTGACGCCGTGGGCCGTGAGGTGCCGCGCCTGCGCGGCGGCGAGATGCGGGTTCTCCTCCTGCATGCGGCGGAAGGCGTCCTCGATGGACGCGTAGCGCCGGGGCAGCCGTCCGGCGAGGCCGCGCTGCTCGCGGATCCACTCGTCCATGCGCGCGGCGATGGTCGTGGCGCCGCGCTCGGCCAGCGCGCGGGGCGAGGGGCCGAGCCCCTCGATGGCCACCAGCCTGGCCACAGCATCGGGGTAGATGCCGGCGTAGCGGAGCGCGATGTTGCCGCCGAGGGAGTGGGCGACGATCGTGACCGGCGCCAGCCGCTGCTGGTGGATGAGCTGGGCGAGGTCGTAGATGTAGCCGGCCATGGTGTAGCTGCCGTCCGGCGACCACTGGCTGTCCCCATGCCCCCGGAGGTCGGGGGCGATGACGTGCCAGTCGCCCCGGAGCGCCTCCGCGGTCCAGTCCCAGTTCCGGCAGTGGTCGCGTCCCCCGTGGAGGAGGAGCAGCGGCGGCCGGTCCGGATGGCCCCAGTCCACGGAGTGCAGCCGCAGCCGCTGGGAGAAGTACGTGCGTGAGGTCGGTCCCGGCATGCTGTCGGTCATCGCGTCAGCGGGCCTTTCCTCGAGCGCGGCCGGCGGCCCCACCGGAGCCCGGCGGAGCGCTCGCCGCCGCGTGCTGGCTCAGCCGGGGCATGTGGTGGAAGGGCATCGTGAACAGGCCGAGCTTGACGGTCACGGGGCAGCTCCTTTCGGGTTCTCTCGGGAGGCTATCACATCACCTCGGCCATCGACGCGGTGGGCAGCCCCGCCGCCGGCGCGTCAATACTGCCGCCCGGGCCGGGCGACGATGGAGCACGCCGCCTGCCTCCCGAGCATCCAGGCACTTCTGCAGCTCCCGGGAGAAGGGCTCGTGCGGGCGCTCCGATGATACGATCAAACGGCGCTCGGGCGGCAACCGGTAGCGCCGGGCCGGCAAGAGGCGTCCAGCCCGCCCGACCGACCACCACCGCGAGCCCATGAGGCCGCGGAAGCCGCCGGTCACGCCGGCGGCCCGGGGAGGAAACAGGATGGCCGACCCGCGCTTCTTCCAGGCCGCCGGCCCATTCACCGTGGGGCGGCTGGCCGAGATCTCCGGCGCCCAGCCGGCCCCGGGCAGCGACGCCGACCGCACGATCGAGGAGTTGGCCTCATGGAGGTCGTGGCATTCATGCGCGCCGAGTCCCCCCGGGGGATCTGCCAGGCGAAGCGAGAGGATGCGGCGTAGCCGCTCGGGCCTCGCCGGCGCCGGATGACCGAGGCGCCGCTCATCTACCTGATCGCCGGCGAGCCGTCCGGCGACCTGCTCGGCGCGCGCCTGATGGCGGCCCTCAGGGAGCAGGTCGGCGGCCAGGTGGGCTTCGCCGGCGTCGGCGGCGAGGAGATGGCCGAGCAGGGGCTGCGAAGTCTCTTTCCGCTCTCCGATGTCGCGGTCATGGGCCTGCTCGAGGTGCTGCCGAAGGCCCCCCGCATCCTGTGGCGCGTCCGCGAGACGGTGGCGGACGTCGAGCGGCTCCGGCCGGCCGCGGTGGTCACCATCGATTCCTGGGGGTTCACCGGGCGCGTCGCCAAGCGCCTCAAGGCGGCGGGGTCGCGGACGCCCCGTATCCACTACGTGGCCCCGATGGTCTGGGCCTGGCGGCGTGGGCGCGCGCGCCAGCTGGCGCACCGGCTTGACCACCTGCTGTGCCTGCTGCCGAACGAGCCGTCCTACTTCGAGGCGGTCGGCCTGCCCGCGACGCATGTCGGCCACGCGGTCGTCGAGAGCGGAGCCGAGCGGGGGAACGGGCCAGCCTTCCGCCGCCGCCATCACATCGAGCCAGCGGCGCCGCTGCTGTGCCTCCTTCCGGGCAGCCGGTCCAGCGAGACGGCCCGCCTCCTGCCGGCCTTTGACCGCACCGTCCGACTCCTCGACCGCCGGCACCCCGGGCTGCGCACGGTGATCCCGACGGTGGACACCGTCGCGGAGCAGGTGGCGCGGGCGGCTGAGCGGCTCGGCGCCCTGGTGGTGCGTGGCCGGGCGGAGAAGTACGACGCCTTCGCCGCGGCGGACGTGGCTCTCGCCGCGTCGGGGACGGTGGCGCTCGAGCTGGCGCTGGCCGGCCTGCCGGCGGTGATCACCTACAAGGTGTCCCCGCTCACGGCCTTGATCGGCCGGCGCCTGCTGCGGGTTCGTCACGTGAGCCTGGTGAACATCCTGCTCGACCGTCAGGCGGTCCCCGAGCTGCTCCAGGAGCGATGCCGTCCCGACCTGCTCGCCGAGGCCGTGTCGGCGCTGCTGACCGACGAGGCGGGCCGGGCGGCGCAGCGCGCGGCGGGGCGGGAGGCCCTGCGCCGGCTGGGCTACGGAGGGCCGAGCCCGAGCGCCCGGGCGGCCCGCATCATCCTGGACATCGTCGAGCGACGGCCGCTGCCGGCGGGCGCGTGAAGATACCGGCCGCCTCCACCGCCTTCGCCGATCGTGGGCCCGCCAGCCCGGTCATCGTCTGGTGCCGCGAGCCGCCGCGCACCATCGCCGGGCGGCGGAGTGACGCGCCCGCCCGGGGGCAACCCGCCGGTCCCGTGGAGCTGCTCCATGGTGACGCTTACCGATGCGGGCTCCTCTTCCAGGGCATGCGCGGGGTGCCCGGCATGGCGCGGCGGGGCGCGGAGGCCTGCCCCAGGCGGTACAGCGAGTCGCCCCCTCAGCGTGCCTTCTTGGGGCGCTCCTGACCCTTGACGACCTGGGACCGGATCAGCCGGGGCAGCAGCATGTGGTGCTGGGGGCAGATGGACTGCGGATTCTGGTAGGTGGAGCCGGCGAAGGCGACCAGGTAGCGGCGGAGCTCCTCGAAACGCACGACCTCGTCGACGAATCCACGGATCGCGCAGTAGATCGGCCGGGACTGGTCGCGGTACTGCTGGGCCAGCGCGTTCATCTGATCGATCACGGGCCCGAGCGGCCGACCGGCCTCCTTCTCCTTGACGAGCCGCCGGGAGAACGACGCGACGGCGGCCGTTTCCCCGTGCATCACGTTGATCTCGGTGCTGGGCGTGCCTAGGGTGAAGGCGTTGTGGTTGTTGGCCGTGGGGCCGCCCATGATGTAGTGGGCCGCGGCCGTGCCCTTCCGGAGCACCACGAGCATCATCGGCAGGGCGGTTTGCTCGATGGAGTAGATCAGCGACTGGCCCAGGCCGAGCAGCTCGGCCTTCTCGGCCGTGTCCCCGACGTCGATGCCGGTGGTGTCCTGGAACCAGATGATCGGCACCCGATCCCGCCCGCACTGGGTCACGAACTCGCTCATCTTGATCAGGCCCTGGCGATAGAGCTTGCCGCCGATGCCGATGTACTCGGTGGTGTACTCCGGGTAGTTCATCCCCAGCAGGCCCTGCCGGTTCCCGATCACCCCGAGCAGGAACCCGTCGACCTTGACCAGGCCGGTGTACACCTCGGGGCCGAAGCCCGGCCGGAACTCCAGGTGCTCGCTGCCATCGACGAGGCGGGCCAGCGCGTCCTCGAAGCTGTAGACGGCTTTCTGGTTGAGGGGGACGATCGAGGCGAGTTCGGAGAGCGGGTACTTCGGCTCGGCGGGCGCGGCGACCCGGAAGAACTGCGGGGCATAACCCGGGATCTGGGCCACGCAGTCCTTGAGCGCGTCAAGGACCTCGGTCTCCGTCTCGAACACGGCCCGGAAGAACCCGGTGGCATCGTGGTGAATGCCGGCGCTCCCGGGGGGCACTTCCTTGAACCGGCGCGCGGCCGCGATGATCTGCTCCGCCCCGGCCTCGTCGAAGGAGCCCTTGGGGCTCATGCCGCTGACGATCCCTCCGCCGCCGACCGCCATGTTGGCATTCTTGTGGGCGAACAGGATCGTCGAGCTGATGCTCTGATAGCCCCCGCCGGCCGGATTCGTCCCGTAGATGCCGGCCACCACCGGGATGCCGAGCTGCTCCAGCTCGGCGTGCCGGAAGAACATGGTGCCGCCGCCCCGGCGGTCAGGGTACACCTCGTCCTGCTGGGTCAGCTTCACTCCGGAGCAATTGACCAGCCAGACCAGGGGCACCCGGAGACGCTTGGCGAGGTCGGCCACCCGCAGCTGGTTCTCGGCCTGCCCGGCGATCCACGCCCCGGCCATGACCTTGTTGTCGAACCCGACGAGGACGCACCACTTGCCGCCGATGCGGGCCAGCCCATCGACGACGCCGGTCACACCCTCCTCGTTCTGGCGGGGGTTGTAGAGCGTGTGCAGGGGACAGAACGTCCCGGGATCCACCAGGTACTCGATCCGGTCCCAGACCGTCATCTCGCCGCGCTCGCGAATTTTCTCGGCGGGCAGCCCCGCGCTCTTGACGCGGCTCACCTCGGCGTCCAGCTCCTTGAGCATCGCCGCGATCTGGTCGCGGTTCTCGGCCATCTCCTCGACCTCCGCCTGCTTGAGCGGCTTGCCGAGAGCATCCATCGTCTCGAAATACGGGCGCATACGCTGCTCCCTCCGCCTACCTGTTGACATGGGGGCCCCGAGATGGCCCCCAACCCCCCAACGCTCGGAGCGCCACGGCGAAGCCGCGGCGCGCCTCGATACGCCGCCAGGTTCCTACCTGTTGGCCTTGCGATAGCCGAGCTGATCGAGCGCGATGATCATCTTGCAGATATTGGCCGAGCCCTCGACCATGACGTACGTCGGCGCGTCCCGGTAATAGCGGGCGACGGGATACTCGGTCGAGTAGCCGTAGGCGCCGAGAATGCGCATGGCGTAGCTGGCGGCCTTCGCCACCACCTCGCCGGCGAGGTACTTGGCCTGGGCCACTTCCAGCGTATTCCCCAGGGTGCCCTGATCCTTTTGCCAGGCCGCCTTGTAGACCAGCAGCCGCGCCGCCTCGATCTCGGTGACCATCTGCGCCACCATGTCCTGGTTCATCTGGAAATGGCCGATCGGCTGCCCGAACTGCTCCCGCTCGTTGCAGTACCTGGTCACCTGATCAAGGCACGCCTGGGCGAGGCCGACCGCCCCCGCGGCCGCCGACAGGCGAGTCTGGTTGAGCGAGCCGAAGACAATGCCGGCGCCGTCACCCGGCTTGCCGAGGATGTTCTCCTTGGGGATGCGCACGTTCGTGAGGGTCAGCTCTCCGGTGGGCGACAGATGCGACCCCATCTTCTCCAGCGTGGAGGTGGTGACCCCGTCGACGTTCTTGAGCTCGACGACGAACGCGGAGAGCGCCCTGCTTCCCCCACTCCGGTCCGCGTAGGCGTAGTAGATGACCACGTCCGCGAGGTTCGCGTTGGAGATCCACGTCTTCGACCCATTCAGGAGCCAGTGGTCTCCCTTGTCCTCGGCGGTGGATTTCATGCCCAGGACATCGGAGCCCGCGGTGGGCTCGGTGATGGCAAAGCCTCCCAGATATTCCGCGCTCACCAGCTTGGGGATGTACTTCCGCCTGAGCGCCTCGGACCCGTACCGAAGAATTGGAAATGCGCACCCGAGCGTTTCCATGTTGATCTGGACCCGGAGGGAGCTGCAGGCCCGGGCAATCTCCTCGGACACGATCATGGCCGCGAGCCAGCCCATGCTGTTTCCCCCGTACTCCTCGGGGATCACCGTGCCCAGGAAGCCGAGCTCCGCCATGGGCTTGACGACTTCCCGGTAGGGGAAATAGTGCGCTGCGTCCCACGTCTCGACAAACGGCGCGATCTTCTCGGCGGCGAAATCCCGCGCCACTTGCACGAGCGCCTTCAGCTCATCGGACAACTCGAAGTGCATGTCGCTGCCCCTCCTCTGAAGCACGCTTCCCCTCCGGGGCGGTGGAAGAATACCATGACGCGGACGGCGAGGGCTGCGAGTTTGACTCGCTCCCCCGCGCGTGGTACCGTGGCGCGGTTCGCCGGCTGTGCCTCCCGATATTGTCGTGGGTGAGATCCCGGATCAGGGCTGAAGCGGAACGCCAGAAAGAGGAGCGACGACCGAGTGGCGAAAGAGATCGTTGAGGCGCCTGCGCCAGGGAAGATCCTTCGGGTGTACGCCGAGGCGGGGAAGCCCATCGCCGAGGGAGACCGTATCTGCATCATGGAAGCGTTGAAGATGGAGCTGCCGATCGTGGCCCCTGTGGGCGGCATGGTCACGGCGCTCCATATCGCCCCCGGCCAGAGTGTCGAGGCTGGGGATCCGCTGGCCGTCATCGAAGGGTAGTCCCGGGATCCCCGCGTGCTCAAGGCCACCTGGTTCGTCCTGGCTGGCATGGGCATCGTCTTTGCCACGTTGAGCCTCCTCGTGCTGATGATGAGCGCCCTCAACCGCTGGCTCCCGCCCGAGCAGGCCCCGGCCCGCGACGAAGGACAGCCGGGAACCCGGGGAGCCCGAACGACCAGGGCGGGGCATGCCTGAAGGCGAGCTGCTCGGCGTGTTCGCCCTGACCTGGCAGGCCGCCGTCATGCTCGGGCTCGGCGGCCTCCTCATCTATCTGGGTATCGCCAGGCAGGTGGAGCCGGTGCTCCTGGTTCCCATCGGCATGGGCATCATCCTGGCGAACATCCCCCTCGGCGGGCTCACCGAAGCGGGGGGCTTCCTCGCCGTGCTCAAGAAAGCCGGCATCGACACCGAGCTGTTCCCTCTCCTGATCTTCATCGGGGTGGGAGCCATGATCGATTTTGGCTCCCTGCTGGAGCGTCCGTACACCGTCTTCCTGGGCGCCGCCGCCCAGTTCGGGATCTTCGGTACGTTCTTCCTGGCCTACTTCCTGGGCGATGGGGGCTTGCGCCTCTTCGACTTCAGCTTCAAGGATGCGGTCTCGATCGGCATCATCGGCTCCGCCGATGGCCCCACGTCCATCTATGTCGCCACCACCCTTGGCTCCAAGTACGCGGCGTCCATCGTGGTGGCGGCGTACTCGTACATGGCCCTGGTGCCCATCATCCAGCCGCCCATCATGCGGGCGCTCACGACCGAGGCGGAGCGGCGGCTCGCGATGCCCGCTCGGACCAAGAAAGTGTCCCGGCGCACCCGCGTCGTGTTCCCGATCGTGACCGTCCTCGTGGTGGGACTCATCGCTCCGAAAGCCACGCCCCTCATCGGTACGCTCATGTTCGGCAACCTCTTGAGGGAGGCGGGCGTGCTCGAGCGGCTCTCGCAGGCGGCTCAGAACGAGATGGCCAACATCGTCACGATCCTCCTCGGGCTCACCGTGGGCGGCATGATGGAGGCTCGGGACTTCCTGCGGCCGGAAACGATCATGATCTACATCATGGGGGTCGTGGCCTTCGCCGCGGGCACCGCCGCCGGGCTGCTCCTGGGCAAGCTGATGTACGTGGCCTCCGGCAAGCGGATCAATCCCTTGATCGGGGCGGCCGGGATCTCCGCGTTTCCCATGTGCGCGCGGGTCGTCCAGAAGGTGGGACTCGAAGCCAACCCGCACAACCATCTGCTCATGCACGCGGCGGGAGCCAACACGGCCGGCCAGATCGCCTCGGTGGTGGCCGGGGGCGCCGCGCTGGTGCTGGTGCCGTTCTTCGCCTAGCGACCACGTCCACGTATGCGAGCGCCGCCTGCGGGATCGTGGCCTCCGCGCGCATAGCCGACCTCTTCGCGGGGCCGACCTTCGCGACGATCTACGGCTGGATGTCGCTCGGCGTCGGATGAGGGGAGGCCATCGGCGCGTGGGCCGGCGGGGCCATCCACGACGCGACCGGGAGCTCCCTCGGGGCCTTCGCCTTCGTGGTGGTGGCGCTGGTGCTGGCGGTGGCGATGATGGGGCAGTTGCGTCAGCCGGCGGGGTCCGCGTAGAGCTCGACCACGTTGCCGTCGGGGTCCTTCACGCAGAACGACGGCGTGGCCCCCTCCATCTCGCCGAAGGGGCCGAGGTCGTGGGCCTCGGCCTCGCGCCGCGCCGCCGCGAGGGCGTCGGGGCCCGTCCCCACGCAGAACGCGATGTGGGAGAGCCCGGGCGCACCTTTGGGGGGTGCCGCCCAGTCGGTGCGCGCCACCTCGAGGGAGACATCGTGATGGTGCACGCCGGCGGAGAGGAAGGCGATGCGCCCGCCCTTGCCGCGTCCCGTCTCCCGGAGCCCGAGGAGGTCGCGATAGAAGCGCAGCGAGGCGTCGAGATCGCGAACGAACAGAGACACGTGGCCGAGCTCGGTGACCTTCACTGCGCGGGTAGTGTAGCATAGGGCCATGATCCCGGACCCGGCCGCCCCGGCCGTGCCGCTCACAGCCTCTGTCGCCGCGGCCGCCACCGAGCGGGTTCGGCCGCACATGCGTCTGCTGGGGCTGCTCGCCCTGGGGCACATGGTCATCGACATCAACCAGGGGTCGCTGCCGGCGCTCTTGCCGTTCCTGAGGTCGGCGCTCGATCTCTCGTACACGGCGACGGGGGTCATCGTCCTCGCGGCCAACATCACCTCGTCCCTGATCCAGCCGCTCTTCGGCTACCTGGCCGACAAGACGGCGCGCCGCTGGCTCCTGCCCGTGTCCGTCTTCCTCTCGGCCGTCGGCCTGGCGCTGACCGGACTGGCGCCGTCCTACGGCGCCGTGCTCGGTCTCGTGGTCATCACCGGCTTTGGCGTCGCCGCGTTCCATCCCGAAGGCTACCGCACGGCGACGGCCGTGGCCGGAGACCGGAAGGCCACCGGCGTGTCGATCTTCTCCACGGGAGGCAATATCGGGATCGCGGCGGGGCCGCCGCTCATCACGGCGCTGGTGATGGGCTATGGGATGCCGGGGACCCTCGGGCTGCTGATTCCGGGCGTGCTGGTGACCGTGCTGCTCACGGCCGCGCTGCCGACGCTGTCGGTGCCCGCGGCCGTCTCCCGCGCGCAGGGCACGGCCGCGGCCGGGGCGCGGACCATGGTGGGCGCCATGAGCCTTCTGATCCTGATGGTCGCGGTCCGCTCGTGGACCCAGCTGGGCTTCACGACGTTCATGCCCTTCTACTATCTCGACGTGCTCCACGGCGACCCGCGCATGGTCGGCACCATGCTCGCCATCTTCCTCGGCGCCGGCGCGGTGGGGACGCTCTGCGCGGGCCCCATCGCCGACCGGGTGGGACTGCGCCGCTACGTGGTGAGCGTCTTCCTCCTGGCCGCGCCCCTCGGGGCAGGGGTGCTCGTCGCGAAGGGCAGCCTCGTGTTCGTCCTGCTCGGGGCGCTGGGGTTCGTCCTCGTCTCGACCTTCACCGTCTCGGTGGTGCTGGGGCAAGCCTATCTGCCGGGCAGCCCCGGCATGGCCTCCGGCCTCATCGTGGGCTTCGCCATCGGGGCGGGCGGGCTCGGAGCGAGCGCGCTCGGCTGGGTGGCGGACCACTGGGGGCTCGGCTCGGCGCTGTGGATCTCGGCGCTCTTGCCCCTCCTCGGTTTTCTCGTCGCCCTGACCCTCCCCGAGCCGGGCCGCCGGTACGCACGTGCCTGACCTCGAGAAATTCCAGGACGGCGAGCAGGCGCTCCTGATCGACCAGCGCGGGCGCCGTCACCTCTTTCTCCTCCGCACGGGCGACACGTTCCACTCCGACCGCGGCTTCATCCATCACGACGCGATCATCGGCCAGCCGGACGGCTCGTGGGTCCGCACCTCGAAGGGGACGCGCTACCTCGCCCTCCGGCCGACGCTGGCGGAGTACGTCCTCGACATGCCCCGCGGCGCCCAGGTCATCTACCCCAAGGACCTGGCCATGGTGATCTTCTGGGCCGACATCTTTCCCGGCGCGCGCGTGCTGGAGGCGGGGATGGGCTCGGGCGCGCTGACGATGGCCTTGCTGCGGGCGGTGGGCCCCGAGGGGCGCGTGATCAGCTACGAGCAGCGCGAGGACTTCGCGCGCCGGGCGCTCGCCAACATCCACATGCGGATGGGCGAGGTCACCAACCTGACGGTGCGGCTCCGACCCGTGGAGGAGGGGCTCGCCGAGGAGGAGCCCGTGGACCGCGCGGTCTTCGACCTGCCCGCGCCGTGGCGGCTCGTCGCTCCCGTGGCGCAGCGGCTGCGCTCGGGCGGCATCTTCCTCTGCTACGTGCCCACCATCATCCAGTCGCGCGAGGTGAGCGAGGCGCTCCAGCGGCACCCGGGCTACGCCCTCGTGGAAACCTTCGAGACGCTGTTCCGTCCGTGGAACATCGAGAACATGTCGGTCCGCCCCTTCCACCGGATGGTGGCCCACACGGGGTTCATCACGGTGGCCCGCCGGGTCGTTCCAGAGGAGGGCGTGACGCCGCCCCAGATCCGCGAGCGGGAGCCATCACCCACGGGGGAGTGACGCGTGCTCGACCACGTCGCCCTCGCGCGGTAGCCCGCGAGCTGCTGTGGTAGGCTATGGGCGCCGTCACGTACTCACTCTGAATCCCTCCGGGAGGTCGCGTCAGTGATCAGCACGATGCGGGAGTATTTCAGGGGACTGAAGTTCGTCCTCCTGCTCACCATCGTGGCGTTCATCGCCACGTCGGTCGTCTATTTCGGGGCGAGCTCGTACTCGGGCTCGGGGGGCGGGCCCGGCGGCACGGCCGTCGCCACCGTCAATGGCGAGGAGATCCCGGCCGAGCGCTACCGGCGGGTCTACCAGAGCTACCTCGAGTACTACCGCCAGATCTACAAGGACCGGCTCACGCCGGAGCTGGCGGAGCGGCTGGGCATCTCGCAGCAGGTCATCGACGCTCTGGTGCAGGACGCGCTCATCGTGCAGCAGGCCGAGCGCGAGGGCCTGCGCGTCACCCACGAGGACATCAGCGCTCACCTGTGGAAGGTGCCCGAGTTCCAGGAGGACGGACGTTTCTCCCAGCAGCGCTACCAGGACGTCCTCAAGCGCAACCGGATCGACCCCAACGAGTTCTACGCCACCCAGAAGCGGGTGGTCCAGCGGCGCAAGGTGGAGACGCTGATCAAGGACGGCATCCGCGTCTCGGACGACGAGCTCCGGCAGGCCTACGGCTTCCGGCGCGAGAAGGTGCGCGCCGTGTGGGCCGCCCTCGACGTCCAGCCGCTCCTGGCCCAGGTGACCGTGCCCGATGGCGACGTGGAGCCCTATCTCAAGAGCCACCAGGCGCAGTTCACCCGGCCGGAGCGCCGGCGGATCCAGTACGCGGTGCTGAGCACCGGGGCCTTCGCCCAGCCCATCGCCGATGCCGACGCCGAGGCCTACTACAAGGAGCACGGGGCGGAGTTCGAGACGCCGCGCCGTGCGCGCGCCTCGCACGTGCTCGTCCGCGTGCCGCCGACGGGGGGCAGCGAGGCCGAGAACAAGTCCCGGGCGAAGGTGGGCGAGGTGATCAAGCGGGCCCGGGCCGGGGAGGACTTCGCCAAGCTCGCCCGCGAGATCTCCGAGGACACGGCGACGGCCGCCCAGGGCGGGGACCTGGGCTTCGTCGGGCCCGGGGAGGTGGTGCCGCAGTTCGAGCAGGCCGTGTTTGCGCTGAAGAAGGGGGAGATCTCGGCCGAGCCGGTGCGCACGCCGTTCGGCTACCACGCCATCAAGGTGGCCGACGTCCAGGAGGGAGGCCGCCAGCCCTTCAAGGAGGTGGCGGCGCGCATCAAGGACAAGCTCCTGGCCGAGCGGAGCGAGAAGGGAGCGCGGACCAAGGCCGAGGAGGCCCGGACGCCCCTGCTGGGCGCCAAGGACTTCGCCGGGGAGGCGCGCCGGTCCGGTTTCGAGGTCCGCGAGGCGACGGTGGCGCGCGGGGATGGGCTTGAGGGGATCGGCCGGGACGAGGCGCTGGAGGAGGCGGTGTTCGGGCTGGCGCCGGGCGGTGTCTCCACGGCGCTCAAGACTGCCGGCGGCTACGCCATCGTGAAGATGGTCGAGTCACATCCAGCCGGGGTGCCGCCACTCGGCGACATCAAGCCGCAAGTCGTGGACGCCATCAAGCGCGAGCGGGCGGAGGCGCTCGCCCTCGAGCGCGCGCGGGCGCTGGTCACGGCGGCCAAGGGCGGCGACCTGGTGGCGTTTGGCAAGCGCGAGGGTTTCTCCACGGGCGAGACGCCCCTCTTCTCGCGGACCGAGCCACCCAAGGGCGGCGCCGGGCTTCCCGGGGGGGTGCTGGTGGCGGCGCTCCAGACCGCTGCGGGACAGATGGCGGAGCCCGTGAAGACGCCGACGGCCGTCTACGTGGTGAAGACGCTCGAGCGCGAGGCGCCGGACCTCAAGGGCTTCGAGGCCGAGCGCCCCGAGCTCAGCCGGCAGGTGCTCGAGCAGAAGCGGGCGCAGGCGTGGGAGAGCTGGGTCAAGGGGCTGCAGGCCGCGGCGAGCATCCAGATCAGCAGCCAGGCGACGCCCAGGCGCTAGCAGGCCGCTGAAAAAGGCCCATCTGCGGAGGTACGGCGCCCTCATCCGCACGCTCAACGTGGCTCGCTCACGCTCGCCCGGATCTCCGGATCCGCTCACCTCGCCTCCGGCTCGGCTCGCCAAGCGGAGTACGCCTCGCGTGCGGCCGTCGGGCGCCGCCTCGCATCTGGACCTTTTTGAGCAGCCTGCGGGTTTTTCAGCAACCCACTAGCCTGCGGGAGACCCCCGATGGACAAGGCCGCCCTGCTCATCATCGACGCCCAGGTGGAGTACTTCGCCCCCCTCGGCAAGCTCCCGCTCCCCGACGGTCCCGCCGCCCTCGAGCGCATCGCGCAGGTGCTCCGCTGGGCCCGGGGCCGCGGCGTCCCCGTGTTCCACATCGTCCACGAGAGCCGCAAGCCCGGCGCCGCCATCTTCGCCCCGGGCAGCGGGGGCCTCGCGATCCACTCCGCCGTGACGCCCGCCCCGGGCGAGCCCGTGATCCAGAAGCACCTGCCCGGCTCGTTCACCGGCACGTCGCTCGAGGAGGAGCTCCGGCGGCGGGGCATCGAGCAGGTCATCGTCTCCGGCTTCATGACCCAGATGTGCTGCGACACCACGACGCGCCAGGCGGCGCATCTCGGCTTCAAGGCCACCATCCTCTCGGATGCCACGGCGGCCATGTCGGTGAAGGGGCCCGACGGGGTCATGATCCCGTACGACGTGGTCCACCGGACGCATCTCGGCAGCCTCAGCGGCTTCCTGGCCGAGGTGAAACGGAGCGACGAGATCACCTCAGGCTGACCGCGCCGGAGGAGGGTCCGGGTCCGCGCCCCCGCGGGCTCCGGGCGCCACAGAGCTTGCTATTCACGGCGAGAATGACTATCATTCACGCCGTGAATAGATTACGCAACGCCTTCATTCCCCGCCTCCTGACGTCGGTCGTCGAGGAATCGCTCCGGCAGTTCCCGGTCGTCGTCCTCACCGGGGCCCGGCAGACCGGGAAGAGCACACTGGTCCAGCATCTCCCTTCGGCCGGCGCGCGCCGCTATCTGACCTTGGACGATCTGGATCTTCAGGCCAGGGCCCGGCACGCTCCCGACGTCGTGCTTGAGGAGGGAGGCCGCCTCACCCTGGACGAGGTCCAGCGGGCGCCCGATCTCCTCCTGGCCATCAAGCGGGCCGTGGACCGCGAGCGCCGCAAGGGAGCGTTTCTGCTCACGGGCTCGGCGAACCTGCTCCTGATGCGGAAAGTGTCCGAGTCCCTGGCCGGCCGGGCCGCGTATCTGACCCTGCTGCCCATGACGGAGCGCGAGAAGCGAGGCAGTCCGGACCCGGGCCCCTGGGGACGACTGGTCAAGGCGGAGAGCACCAAGGATCTCGCGCGCGGCCTCGAGGGCAACGGACGTGTCACCGCCGAGTGGGCGGAACGCGCGCTGATCGGGGGGTATCCGTCGGTGGTACTGGCCGGCTCGTCCCAAGAGCGTGCGCGGTGGTTCGACGGCTATGTCCGGACGTATCTGGAGCGCGACCTTCAGGAGATCGCGTCCATCGGCGCGCTGGCCGATTTCCGAAGGCTGATGGGACTGGCCGCCTTGCGGCTCGGTCAGATCCTCAACCAGTCCGAGTTGGGTCGTGATGCCGCTCTCAGCCAGCCGACGGTGCACCGGTACCTGAACCTGCTCGAGACGTCGTATCAGCTCGTGCGCATCCCCGCTTTCGCGAGGAGTCGCACCCGGCGGCTCATCAAGTCGCCCAAGATGTACTGGGGCGACACCGGTCTCGCCGCCTTCCTGATCGGGCTCGGGGATGCTGAAGAGTCTCGGCGTCACCCCCTCGCCGGCGCCCTGCTGGAAAACATGGTCCTCGCGCAGCTCCTCGCGTGGCGGGAGATCGAGGTCCCGCGTCCGGAGATCTCGTACTGGAGGACCGCGGCCGGCGCCGAGGTGGACTTCGTGGTGGAGTCGCGCGGGAAGCTTTTCCCGATCGAGGTGAAGGCGTCCCGTCGCGCCCGGCCCGAGGACGCGCGCGCGGTCGAGGGGTTCCTGGACGAGCATCGGCGGACGGCGCCCGTCGGTCTGCTGCTCTACGGCGGGAAGGAGACCGTCCGGGTCAGTTCCCGCGTGCTGGCGGCCCCCGTGACCGCCGTGCTCTGAACGGCCGGGAGCGCCGCGGGGGGGGGCATCCTTCCAGATGGAATCGGGACCCAGAGGGCACAGTTGCCGCTCGTGAAGGTGCGGGCCAGGTATCAGGTGACCCTCCCGGCTTCCGTTCGCAGGCAGGCCGGGGGGGTCGAGAGCCTGCCCGAGGCGTGCTCGAACCGGCCCGAAGTGCGCCGGGTCCACCGCCCCGGTCTCATCGTGGTGGAGCAGGTGGCACCGCATCCGGCCGTCCGGTGTGGACTCGACGACGGTGAAGGCCGAATCGGGTAGCCGCCGGATCCTCGCCGGGCTCCACGGCTCCGCGGCCGCGGCGCTCGTTCCGAGCGCGAGCGCGACGAGGGCGACCGCCCAGCGCGTCGACTCCATCGCCCTCATCTCCGACTCGAGTATGGCGGCGCCGTGACGGGTGACAATGGCTCAGAAGCAGTGCACAGCTCGTCGCCTCCCGGATCACGGTCGCGGCGTGGTGATCGCCGCGACTAGGGCCGTCCGCGGGATCTTCGCGGGCAGTCCCACCAGGGCGCGGAGCGCCGTCGCGACGAGCAGGGCGCCGAACACCGCGGCGTAGGCGGCCAGCGCGGAAACCGTCCCGACCGCGTCGGCGAGTAGGCCAAAGGCAGCCGTGGAGAAGTTGGCCGCGGCATAGGCGCCGACGAGGAACAGCGAGAGGGCCTGGCCCTTGCGGTGCGCCGTCGTGGCGCGGATCGTGACGCCCAGGCCGCCCCGATGGACCGCGGCGAGACCGAGCCCGATGAGGGCCGCCGCACCGAGGGCGAGCGGCTGCGATCCAGCCGCGAGCCCCGCGACCAGGAGGCCCAGCCCCAGCGCCTCTCCCAGCGCGCCGAGAGCGAGCGCCCGCATCGGCGCCCAGCGCCACGTCGCGAGCTGCGCCGCCACGCCGGCGCCATTGACCGCGGCCAGCGCCGCGCCGCCGAGGAACGGATGATCCCGTCCGCCGAGCGGCAGGAGGAGGATGGGCAGCATCACGAGGAGCGCCCCGCCCACCGCCCAGCCGCCGACGCCGCCGAGAAGCGCGAGCCGTCGGGCCCCGCGATCGTCCTGCCCCCCCGTGGAGCCGGGAGGCGACGTCAGCGCGGCTGCCGTATGTCGCGCCCGCAGGGGCGCCACCAGGAAAGCGGCGCCGATCAGCATGAGCCCCGCGTGGATGAGAAACGGCGCCCGCGCGGGAGCGATCCCGGCATGCAGCGCGAGGCCGGTCACGAGCGGGCCCACGCCGAAGCCCGTCATGGACGCCACGGCGGCTCCCAGCGCGGCCAGTCCCGGCCGCTCGCGCTCCATGAGATCGCTCGCGAGCGCGACGAGCGGACTGAAGACCGCGCCCATGGCGAGGCCGTGAAGCAGGCGGCCGGCGATCAGCCACGGCAGGCCCGCGGCCAGCGCGAAGGCCAGGTCCCCGAGGGCGAAGCACGCGACGCCGGGGAAGAGCAGCGCGCCCCGGCCCAGTCGATCCGTGAGGGGGCCGGCGAGCAGCATGGCAGGGATGATGGTGATCCCGTAGACGGAGGCCGCGAGCCCCGCGGCGCCGGTGCCGAGCCCGAACGCTTCCTGGTAGAGCGGCAGCAGCGGGGCGAAGAGCGTGGTGCCGGCGCCCGCCACCAGCAGAACGAAGCAGAGACCGATGAAGTGGCCCATTCGCGTTCGTCCGCCAGGTATACGCGCGGGGGGCGCGAGATGGGTGGAAGCGGCTCAGCGAGTCTCTGGCTTGGGCCCGCCCCCTGAGAGCCGGCTCGACCCCCACGCGACGCGTCCGGCCAGCGCCGCCTTCCAGCGCGGGAACCGCACCCACGCGAAGACCCTGAGCCCGCGCAGGTCGTCGAAGGTCGAGTAGATCACCGGCGTCATCAGCAGCGTCACGATCAGGCTGAGCGCCTGGCCGCCCACCACCACCGTGGCCAGCGAGGCGCGGGAGGCGGAGCCGTCGCCCTTGCCGAGCGCCACGGGCAGCATGCCCGCGATGATCGCCAGGGTCGTCATGAGGATGGGGCGCAGCCGGGCACGATCGGCCTGCATCTGGGCCTCGGTGCGCGCGAGCCCGCGCTCGCGCAGCACGTTGGTGTAATCCACCTGCAGGATCGCGTTCTTCTTCACCACGCCCATCAGGAGGAAGAGCCCCATGATCGAGTAGATGTTGAGCGTCTTCCCGACGAGCAGCAGGGTGAGAAGCCCGAAGGGGATGGCGAGGAACATCGAGACCATGATGGTCAGCGGGTGGACGAAGGACTCGAACTGGGCCGCGAGCACGATGTAGATGAAGGCCAGGGAGAGCAGGAAGGCGATGAAGAAGTTCTGGATGGCTTCCTGCAGGAGCTTGCCGCGCCCGGTGGTCTGGATCCCGTACTCCGGCGGCATCCGCTGGGCGGCCACGGCGGCGTAGGCGTCCTTGTACGCGTCGGCCAGGGGCTTGTCGTAGAGGTTGGAGATGATGGTCATCGAGCGCTCCTGAGCGTAGCGCTCGATCTGGCCCGGGCTCATCCCCGCCCCCAGCGTGGTGACGTTCGAGAGCTTCACGAGCGACCCCGCGCTTCCGGGCACCATGAGGGCCGGCAGCCCCGAGGCGTCCTTGCGGTAGCCCTCGGCGAGGCGCAGGCGGATGTCGTACTGCTCGCCGGCCTCCCGGTAGAAGCCCACCTTCTCGCCGCCGACCAGGGTGCGCAGGGTCGTCGCCACCGCGTCCACGCGCACGCCGAGGTCCGAGGCCTTCTGCCGGTCGATCTGCACCTGGACCTCGGGCTGGCGGAGCGCCTGCGCGGTGTCCAGGTCCACGAATCCGGGCTTGGTCTTGAGGGCGGTGATGACCCCCGCCGCGTACGTCTCGAGGCCCGCCAGATCCGGACCGCGGAGAATGAGGTTGAAGGGGGTCTGGCGGAAGCCGCCGCCGCCGATCAGGCTGATCTGCTGGACGCTGATCCGCAGCCCCGGGAAGACGGCCAGGCGTCCCCGCACGTCCTGCATGAGGTCGATCTGCGACCGCGTGCGCTCGGACATGTGCTTGAGCCCCACGTACACGGACAGGTCGGTGACGTTGGACTGGTACTGGCCGCGGACGCCGATGGTCGTGAACAGCGTGACGACCTCCGGCACCTTCCGGATCTCCGCCTCCAGGGCCCGGCTGATCTCGGTGCTCCGCTCGATGGACGAGCCGGGCGGGGCCTCGGCGACCACCTCGAACTCGCTCATGTCGTCGTCCACGACGAACTCGAGCTTGGCGGTGGTGAGGAGGACGTAGCCGCCCACGAGGATCGTGCCGCCGGCGAGCAGGCAGAGCGCGCGGTGGCCGAGACACCATCCCAGCGCGGCCTCGTAGGCCGTCTCCATCGTGTGGTAGAACCCGGCCGCCTTCGAGGCCGGGCCGGCCTCGGGCGCCCGCGGGTGCGCGGGCCCGTGGCCGTCGTGGCTCTCGCCTGCCGCCAGCACGCGGGCGGCGAGCATGGGCGTGAGCGTGAAGGCGACCACCAGCGAGGTCAGGATGGCGAACGTGACGGTGAGCCCGAAGGAGTTCCAGAACTTCCCGACGAGCCCGCCCATGAAGGCCACGGGCAGGAAGATGACCACGAGGGAGATCGTGGTGGTCGTGACGGCGAGGGAGATCTCCCTGGTCCCGGTGATGGCCGCCTCGAAGGGCGGGCGCCGCTCTTCCTCGTTGTGCCGGAAGATGTTCTCCAGCACGATGATCGCGTCGTCGATCACGATCCCGGTGGAGAGCGACAGCCCGAGCATCGTGAGGTTGTTGAGCGTGAAGCCGGCCACACGCATGGCGGTGAAGGTGGCGATGATGGACGTCGGGATGGCTACCGCCGCCACGAAGGCCGGGCGCAGCTTCCGCACCGACAGGAAGAAGATCATGGTAGCCACGATGGCGACGCCGGTCACCGTGATGAGCAGGCGGGGATTGCCCTGGAGGAACGCGGCGGCCACGGCGGCCACGATGACGGCGAGCGCCGTGCGCTCCCACCAGGTGAGCCGGCCGATGAAGGCGGCCACGATGAGGCTGGCGAGGAGCCCGCCCAGCAGGAGATGGTCCTGGACCTCCTCGAAGGAGCGCCGGATGAACTTCGACAGGTCGCGGACGATCTCGAACTTGATGTCCTGGGGGAGGCCCTTCTGGATCTCCTGGAGCCGCCGCTTCACCGCGTCCACCACCGCCACCGTGTTGGTGCCCGACTGCTTGCGGATGAGGAGGGAGACGGCCACCTCCCCGTTCAACCGCGACAGAGTCCGGGGCTCCTGCTCGCCATCCACCACGGTGGCCACGTCGCGGACCCGGACCGGGCTGCCCTTGACATCCGCCACGATCAGGTCGTTGAAGGCCTCCACGGACTCGATGCGTCCCAGCGTGCGCAGCCCCTCCTCGCTCTTCCCCGCCGTGAGCCGCCCCCCCGGGATCTCCACGTTCTGGCGGAGGAGACCCTCCTTGATCTGCTGGATGGAGAGGCTGAAGGCCGCGAGCTTGTCGGGGTCCACGGCCACCTGGATCTCTCGCTTGCGGTCGCCCACGAGCGTGATGGCGCCGACGTCCTTCACCGTTTCCAGCGCGCGCTTGACGCGCTTGTCGGCGATCTCCGTGATCTCGCGCGCCGAGCGCTGCCCGGACACCACGAGCGCCAGCACGGGGGCCGAGTCCGGGTCCACCTTCTCGACGATGGGCGGCTCGGTCCCGGCCGGCAGGCGCCCCAGCACCGTGCCCACCTTCTCCCGGATGTCGTTGGCGGCCTCCTGCACGCTGCGCTCGAGGACGAAGGTGGCGAAGACCTGCGATTGCCCCTCGATGGTGGAGGAGCGCAGCTCGTCGAGCCCGCTGATGGTGTTGATCACCTCCTCGATGGGCTTGGTGATCTGGCTCTCGATCTCCTCGGGCGAGGCGCCGGGCAGCCGCGTCGTGATCGTGATGGTGGGCAGGTCCACCTTGGGAAAGATGTCCACGCCGAGCTGGACGAAGGAGGCGAGCCCGAGCACGACCATGGTGGCGATGATCATGGTCGTGAAGACGGGCCGGCGAACGAAGACCTCGAGGAAGCCCATTACCGCCCCGTCCTGGCGTCCACCCGCGCCACCGGGGCGCCGTTGAAGAGCTGGGAGAGGTTGGACGTCGCGACGGTCTCCCCCGCCTTCACGCCCTCCACGATCTCGACGAGCGGGCCCTGGCGGGTCCCGGCCTTGACCAGGCGCTCCTCCACCTTGCCGTTGGTGACGACGAAGACCTTGCTGGTGCCGACGAAGTGCAACACCGCCTCCGCGGGGACGAAGGCCACGGTCGGGTCCGTCCGGGTGAGGATCACGCCCTTGGCGAAGAAGCCGGGGCGGAGCCGGCCGTCGCCGTTGGCCACGCGCCCCTCGAGGGCGAGGCTGCGGGTCTGCATCTCCACGGCGGGCGACAGCCGCGTCACCTGGCCGGGGAACGTCTTGCCGGGGTAGGCGTCCACCGACAGCGCGATCCGCTGCCCCACGCGCAGGTGCGGGGCGAAGCGCTCCGACACCGTGCCCGTGTACTTGAGGGGATCGAGCGCCACCACGGAGAAGACCGCGGTGTTCTCCTTCACGTACTCGCCCGCGTTGAGGTGACGCTTGGCGACGAAGCCGGCGATGGGCGAGCGGACCGTCGTGTCGCCGAGCCGCTTCTTCATGAGGCCGACGGTGGCTTCACGGCGCGTCACCTCGGCCTCGGCCACCCGGAGCGTGGCGCGGTCCGACTCGAGCTGGGCCTCGGCGATCCGCACCTGATCCGGGTGCTGGCTGCGCGCGTTGACGGCCACGGCCAGCTGGGCGGCGGCCACGTTGTCCTGGTTGCGGGCGCTGTCCACGTCGCGCGCCGCGATGAGCTGCCTGGCGAACAGTTCCTGGCTGCGCCCCAGCTCCGATTTCGCCCAGTCCAGCTGCGACTGGGTGCGCGCCACTTCCGCGTCGAGGGCGGAGAGGGTGTCCGTCGTTCGCCGGAGCGCCGCCTCGCCGGCCCCGACCGCCGTGCGCGCCCGGGAGAGCGACTGGCGCGTCGAGAGCAGATCGGCCTCGGCCTGCTCCACGGCGAGCTGGAACTCGCGCGCGTCGTACTCGGCGAGCACCTTGCCCGGCGCGACCGCGTCCCCGAGGTCGGCGTAGAGGCGAGCGATGGTCCCCGGCTGCTCGGTCTTGACGAGCACGTCGTGCCAGGGCACGAGGCTCCCCACGGTCTCCACCGAGCGCTGCACGGGCCGCGCCTCCGCCCGCGCCACGGTGATGGGCAGCGGCGTGATGGATCGGGCGGTGCCCTTCGGGGGCGCCGCGTTCTGGGCGTCGGACCGGCCGCATGAGACGGAGAGCACGAGGAGCAGCGAGAGCAGGAGGGACGTTCCGCCGTGGCGGACCATAGGCGTTCAGTCTACCGCAGGGGGGTGCACGCGGGCGAGTTCTCGACCGGCGCCGGAGGCTGTCGTAAGATATCGGTCCATGGCTGTCCAGCGCACTCCCATGACCCGCCCCGGCCATGAGCGCCTCAAGGCGGAGCTCGATCGGCTCAAGCGGATCGAGCGGCCCGCCATCACGCGGGCCATCGCCGAGGCGCGGGCCCACGGCGACCTCTCGGAGAACGCCGAGTATCACGCGGCGCGCGAGAAGCAGGGGATGACCGAGGCGCGCATCAACGACCTCGAGGCCATGCTCAGCACCGCCGAGATCCTCGACCCCCCGACCGCGGGCGACAGGGTCACCTTTGGCTCCACCGTGAGGCTGGAGGACGGGGACGGCAAGGAGATCTGCTACCAGATCGTGGGTTCGGAGGAGTCCGCCCCGGCCCGCGGCCGCATCTCGATCCTCGCCCCGCTGGCCCGCACGCTCATCGGCAAGAACGTCGGGGATCGCGTCGTGGCGCAGCTGCCGGGCGGCAAGAAGGAGTTCGAGATCCTGGACGCGAACTTCCCCTGGCCCGAGCCCGGGGGGCCAGGCTAGAGGCGGCGGGCTAGGGCCGCAGCGCCTCGCGCAGCTCGCGGGTGAGCGCCTCGACGGTGCCGCGCGTGCCGCCCGCCAGCTTGCTCTTCCACTCCCCCTCG